>SKEB01000871.1_pt1 | contig 16877 bp, 18 predicted proteins | sample 4826561 | NCBI WGS metagenome assembly SKEB01 (sample SAMN11008820, study PRJNA524170) | human gut metagenome | biome: Human fecal sample; material: Feces; isolation source: fecal sample from pouch patient p17 | host: Homo sapiens | place: Israel: Tel-Aviv | collected 2016-03-29
GTTTTCATTCTTCAATGATTTTTGTCTATTCAATACTAATAACGCAATAAATTGTAAATTATAACACTTAAAACATATCAATCATTTCCAATTAAGAAACAATTAGTTTCATTATCTCACATTGAAAGAGAATATTTTCTGCATATAATCCAGGATTTCTTAAAGAATAGGAGAATATATGAAAAAATTAGCCTTTGCAGGAGCCTTATTTGCCCTTGTAGCGACTAACGTAAATGCAATCGATGTGGTGAGCAAAGATGGCAAAGTGGATTTTGGTTCACATTTTGAAGCTACGGTTTTGACTAACAATGTTGATGGTGGCTGGGAAATGATTTGGGGGCCGAAAGAACAACTTTGGCTAACAGAACGTGCAGGCAGAAATATTGTCAGCATTGATCCAAAAACCGGTGAGAAAACCGTGTTGTATCATTTTGCTAATGCTTATGAGCAATTCCCTCATCAAGGCGTGCTAGGATTAGCATTAGATCCTAACTTTGATGCTGGCGAACCTTATGCCTATGCCGCTTATACTTACAACGATGGCGATAAAAAATTCGCTCGTATTGTTCGTTTAACTTATGATGCCAAAGCGAATAAATTGGGCGAGGAAAAAATCGTTCTTGATGGCATTATTGCGGGCGTGGATCACAATGCCGGACGCATTAAATTTGGCCCAGATGGCAAACTTTATTACACCACAGGTGATTTAGGTTATAACCAAGGTAAACACGTTTGTGATGAAATCACTTCACAAAAATTGCCAACGGCTGAGCAAGTGAAAAATCACGATCACAGTGCTTATAACGGCAAAACCTTGCGTATCAACAAAGACGGTTCAATCCCTGATGATAACCCTGTGATTAAAGGCGTGAAAAGCCACATTTATACTTATGGACACCGCAATCCACAAGGTTTAGTGTGGGTGGGGAATCACCTTTATAGCACAGAACAAGGCCCATCAAGTGATGATGAATTGAACAAACTTGAAGCAGGTGGAAACTACGGCTGGCCACACGTTGCAGGCTTTAAAGATGATTTAGCTTATGTTTATGCAAATTATTCTGCAGCGAAAAACTGCCCGAATGTGAAATTTGATCCAAATGTGATCCCTGAAGGCGTGCCGACTCAGAAAGAAACAGATTATAAAGAGCCAGTGGTTGATCCTGTGAAAACCTTCTTCACCGTGAACAATGACTACAATTACACCAACGCTACTTGTGGTAAATTGGCTTACATTTGCTGGCCAACCATTGCCCCGGGTAATGCGGTATATTATCCGAAAGACGGCGTGATTCCTGAGTTCCGTAATTCATTATTATTAGCAACCTATAAGAGCGGTGCGATTTATCAAGTAAAAATGAACGAAGATGCGAGCAACGTACAAGGCGACACAGCGAAATATTTCACCAGTGCCAACCGCTACCGTAACGCATTGATTAGCCCAGACACCCGTAAAATTTATGTGGTAACTGACAATATGGGGAACGGTCGTCAATTAGATGACACACCAACTTCCAAAATGGCAAACCCAGGTTCAATTATTGTGTTCGAATATGTAGGCAACTAACAAATCGCCTTCCGATCATTAAAGGGTTGAATTTAAAACAATTTCAACCCTTATTTTGTCCTTTCAACGAACGAATTTTCGATTTTTTTGGTCGTGAAAAGACAGAACCAAGATAAATAGCGAACAGAGTAATTGCTGCGCCACCCCATTGAATCAGATTGATTGGTTTATCCAGCACGGAATAATCAATCACCAGTGCGGCAATCGGTTCAGAAAGCAGCAACAAACCGGTTACCGCCAATGATAACAACGGCACTGAATAGGCGATCATCCCCCACGCAAAACATTGCATCACCGCACCGTACACAAAAACCCAAAACCAATCCAAGGCGGTTGTCGGATAAAGATTATCAAAATTAAACAGCAACGAAGGGATAATTAAAGCCAAAATACCGCCGACACTGACCAACAACATTAAAGGGAAAATGGCACAAGGTTCGGCTTCGTGCGTTTTACGAATATAAACCATCGATAACGCCAACAACAAACTGGAGGCAACGCCACTGACAAAGCCCCACAAAGCATTATCGTTGTGCTGAAATTCGCTGCCGGTAATCAAATAAACACCGATAACCGCCAACACTAAACTGAACAACTGCACTGCGGACTGTTTCTCTTTGAAATAGAAAAAGCCGATAGCGGCAAGAAAGAAAATCTGCAAACTGTTCAATAAGGTGGAAATTCCCGGCCCGACCGCATACACGCTTTCGTGCCAAAATCCCAAATCAAAAGCTAAAAACACACCTGCCAGCAAAGCATAACGAATCGCTAATTTTGATTTTGGAAACGGTTGTTTAAACACTTTTGCGAGAATAAAAAAGATGATTGCCGCAATCAATAATCGCCAAAAAGCAATGGCATAAGCGCCCACCGGAACGTGAGCAACAATCAAACTGCCCAAACCGAAAACAATACATCCAATCAAGATACCGGGAATTGCAAACTTTTGTTTTTGCATAGAAATTTCCTCAATATGAGATTATTTTTTTGATGCCTGATATAACTCCATTGCTTTCGGCATTAATTTTTCTAAATGTGCTTTACGCGACTGATCGCTCGGGTGAGTAGAAAAAATGGTTGGCACATTACCGCCACCGCCCAATCGCTGCATTTTATCCCATAAACCGGGAGCAACTTGCGGATTATAACCGGCTTTCGCACTCAACATTAAACCAATCTCATCCGCTTCGCTTTCTGCACTGCGAGAGAAAGGTTTCATTACTCCCAAATCGGCAACAGTGCCGACCACATCCTGCGACAAACCGCTATCCATTCCTTGAGATGCCAACGAAACGGAAACAATCGCTGCCACCACACCAACTGCGGTCTGACGATTTGCTTGGCTTTTACCGTGCTCCAACAATGCGTGCGCCATTTCGTGTCCCATCACCACCGCGATCTCTTCATCGCTTAAACCTAATTTATTGACTAAACCGGTATAAACCACCATTTTACCGCCCGGCATTGCCCACGCATTCACTTCATTTGATTTAATTACCGACACTTCCCACGCAAACGGCACGCCGGTTTTATTATATTGACGCGCATAAGGCACCATTCGATTAAACACTCGATGCACACGTTTTGCCGTTGTTGAGCTGGTATCAACATTACCTTTCTGCTTTTCCGCAGCAATCGCTTGACGATATTGGTTCGCCGCACTCTGATTCATTGTGCGGGTATCGGCACAACTTGCCACTAAAAATAAGATAAAACAGCTGCTTAAAATACGTTTAGAAATGGTTGATAACATCATCTTTTTCCCCTGTTCTCTCGGTAAAATGCTCACTATCATTTCTTTTTTTCTATTAAAGATCAATAGCAATTTTTTAACATTTCACCCATTTGTCAGTAAATTTTTGCGATAACGCGCCGGTGTTGTACCGAATTGTGCTTTAAAAGCATCAAAAAATGCCGCCTCCGATTGATAACCGATCTGCGCCATAATTTGGCTTGATGACAAATTTGTCTGCCGTAACAACTTCGCTGCCATCGACATTCTCAGCAAACGAACAAAGGCTTGCACACCCATTCCGCTTAACTGTTGAAAACGACGCGCAAAAGTGGCACGCGACATATAAGCCTTTTGTGCTAACTGCTCAATGGTGTAATTATCCGCCAAATTGTGAAAAATCGGCGTAATTGCCTTGCTCAAGGCCGGGTCTGAAAACAGCCGAATTAAACTCTGCTGTTCCGACAATGAAGAGAGATGACGTAACGCAAACAGCAATAAAATTTCACACATTGATTTGATTACGGTGGCACTACCCAAATGACGCGCTAACGCCTCCTGATAAATTAAGCTGGACAACGCATTCAACTGCGGAATCTGTTTCAACGAAACAATCAACGGTTCCGGCAACAATGATAACAAACCGGCAGCAGCTTGATTCCCTGCTCGGTAATGCCCACAAATCATCTGCAACGAAGGATCTTGTTGGCAATTATGCCGATACAAAATGCCGTTTTGTTGCTCTACCTGCACGGAAGAATATTCCACCGCATCGCCAATTTGGTGCATACTGCCTTGCGTCCATAAACAGAAATCACCGGCTTGCAAACGGTGCACGCTTTTATCCGATCGCATTTGACAATGACCGCTCAACAGCAAATGAAAACAGGCTTTCCCTTTTTCCGCTTGCGGTGCTTGCATTAAATAGGGCGAACGAAAGCTACAAAAAACATCAATTTCTGTTTTTAAATCTAAAAGTTCCAAAAATTTATCAATACTGTCCATATTCACAAAATAAGACGAAAACATAGTTTTTTGCTATTTTAGCAGCTTTATCGTCTAATCAACATCGTGCAAAATAACTCTCATCAGACAACAATATGAAGAATTTTAAGGAGCATCTTATGTTAGATTGGAAAAAATTACGCACTCAATTAATGAATCGTTTAGGCTTATTAGGCAAATTACAACCGAATACGATGCAGGCTTATCAACTGCTCAGTAAAGCCGGCGATGACGTGTTGGATTTGAAAACCAAAGAGTTGATTTCGCTTGCTTGTGCGGTAACCACTCGTTGCGATGGTTGTATTGATGTGCACGCCGATGCCGCGATTAAAGCCGGTTGCACACAAGAAGAGATTGCAGCGGCATTAAGCGTGGCGATTGCAATGAATACCGGTGCAGCAATGGTTTATTCCGCACGTGTTCTTGATGCACACGAAGCGTGGAAAAATAATAATTAAGCGCAATGCAGATAAAAAAACAAAAGCCGTTATTTCTGAAAAGAATAACGGCTTAATTGCATTAAATGACAAGATTATTTTTTAGCACGTTCAAACGAAGCTAAAATTTCTTCACGTGCTGCTGCGGCATCTGCCCAGCCGTCTACTTTCACCCATTTTCCGGCTTCTAAGGCTTTGTAGCTTTCAAAGAAGTGTTGGATTTGTGCTTTTAATAATGCCGGAATATCGTTCACATCTTTGATGTGATCATATTCTTTCGTTAATTTGCTGTGTGGTACGGCAATCACTTTTGCATCTTGACCTGATTCATCAGTCATTTTTAACACTCCAACCGGACGGCAACGAATGACTGAACCCGGTTGTAACGGATATGGCGTTGGTACTAAAACATCAACAGGGTCACCATCTAAAGAGAGGGTGTTGTTGATATAACCATAGTTTGCCGGATAGAACATTGCAGTTGCCATAAAACGGTCAACAAATAATGTGCCGGTTTCTTTGTCAACTTCGTATTTAATCGGATCTGAATTCGCCGGAATTTCAATCACAACATAAATATCATCCGGTAATTCTTTGCCGGCAGGTACATTTTTTAAACCCATTGTTTTATTCCTTCTAAGAAAAGTTAATCATTCAGTATATAGGGCATTTTATAAGGCATTGCCCTATAAAAACGTTGCGATTATAGCCCTAATTGCAACAAATTGTCGAGGATTAGCTCAACAGCGTTATTCCATATTGAAATAAGCTCCAAGCAATCATTAGCATAATCACGCCAATCACAAAATCAAGAATTCGCCAAGTGATCGCTTTTCGAAAGAGCGGTGCTAACAATGTTGAGCCATACGCCAAACCGAAAAACCACGTGGCAGAAACACAAAGTCCGCCAATTAAGAATGCGATCTTTTCCTGCCACGCCAATGTGCCGCCGATACCGCCGATAATCACCACTGTATCAATATAAACGTGCGGATTCAGCAAAGTGACGCTCAACGTTAATAAAATGGTTTTGGCTAAAGACGCACTATTTTCCCCGGCTTGCAGTTGTAAACCGGCATTGCCGCGATAAGCACTGCGCCACGCTCGCAAACCATAAATCAACAAAAAACCGGCTCCAATGAACGCTAATGTCACGGAAGCAACATTATTGTGGCTGATAAAGGTTCCCAACCCCAAAACGCCGAGGGTAAACAGCACCACATCACACAAAAAGCAGATTAAGGCAACCGCAAAAATATGCTGTTTCAGCAAGCCTTGTTTCAGCACAAACGCATTTTGTGCGCCGATAGCGACAATTAAACTGCCTGTCACTAACACGCCGTGAATAAAAGCGTTCATAGTTCTCCTTGATAAAGATTAACCGCACCTTGATAACCCAGCTGTCGCCAAGCCTCATAAACGGTCACCGCCACTGAATTGGAGAGATTCATACTGCGACTGTTGGCACACATCGGAATACGAATTTTCTGTTCAATCGGCATTGTATTTAAAATAGCCATCGGAATGCCTCTGGTTTCCGGCCCGAACATCAAATAATCGCCCAGCTGGAACTTCACTTGGCTGTGCGCCGGCCCACCTTTGGTAGTTAAAGCAAACAGCCGTTTCGGTTGTTCACTCTCTAGAAATTCAGCGTAACTTTGATGATGTTTAATCGTGGTGTATTCGTGATAATCCAAACCGGAACGGCGTAACCGTTTGTCATCCCACTGGAAACCGAGCGGATGAATCAAATGCAAACGAAAACCGCAGTTAGCACAAAGACGAATAATATTTCCCGTATTTTGTGGGATTTCAGGTTCATAAAGGACAATATCTAACATAATAAAACTTCTTAAAAACTCAAAATGATTCAATAACTTATTTTTTAACTATGATCAAAAATGGCTTAGGCGCAAAAATGTCTGATCAATTTTTCTAATAATGCTTTGGTCGGTTGAATATATTCCGCTGATAAAAATTCATCCGGCTGATGCGCCTGTTCGATTGAACCCGGTCCCAACACCAACGTTGGACAAAGCTGTTGAATAAACGGAGCTTCGGTGCAATAGTTGGCAGACACACAAGGCTTGCCCAACAATTTTTCCACCACTGCCACAATTTCTGCTTTATGCGAGCATTCATAACCCGGAATGCCGTCGTGCAAGTGTTTAATCTGAATCATATCACCGTATTGTTCAATCAACGGTTGCAATTTCTCTTGCACCATTTCATCCAATGATTCCAAGCCCATATTCGGCAATGGTCGAATATCAAATTGTAATTCACAACAACCACAAATACGATTAACGGCATCACCGCCGTGAATAGAACCGAAATTCATTGTTGGATACGGCACCGCAAAAAAATCATTATGAAATTTCATTTTCAACTCATTGCGCAACTCAATTAAATGTGCCGTTGCTTGATGCATAATTTCAATCGCATTCACGCCTTTTTCCGGATCGCTGGAGTGTCCGGAACGTCCAATCACAGTTACCCCGTCGCCGAAATGCCCCTTATGCGCACGCACCGGCTGCAACGAAGTCGGCTCACCGATAATGGCACAATCCGGACGAATCTCCGCGTGCTGTGCGAACGTTCTTGCCCCCAACATCGTGGTTTCTTCATCCGCAGTTGCCAAAATCCGCAACGGCTTCTGTAATTTGCTTAAATCCATATCTCGCAACGTGTCGACAATAAAGGCAAAAAAGCCTTTCATATCGGCTGAACCTAAGCCATAAAAACGCCCATCTTTCTCAGTTAGTTTAAAAGGATCAAACTGCCAACGACCAGCATCAAACGGCACGGTATCACTATGCCCTGCCAGCAACAATCCGCCGGCACCTTCGCCGTAGGTCGCCAATAAATTGAATTTATGATTTGAGCCGGCAATCGGCAAAATATCGACCTTAAAACCGAGGTCGTGCAACCAATTTGCTAACTTCTCAATTAACGGTTGATTACTGTGATCGAGTTTTGGATTATCTGTGCTGCTAATTGTCGGAATTTCAATAAGTTGTGAATATAACGAAAGAAAATCGGGAAGATTTGCCATATTTACCTCAAATAAACATTGATTCAAATAAAATAATTATGCAAAATATTAGCATAATTAATCATTATTTTATTTACTATGCTAAAAACACTCATCATTGGGGCGAGTGGTTATACAGGAGCTGAACTCGCCAACATTATTACTAAACATCCACAATTTGAACTTTGCGGACTCTATGTTTCTGAAAACAGTCTGGATAAAGATAAACCTATTTCCGAGATTTATCCACAACTAAAAAACGTTGTTGATTTACCTTTACAACCATTACCACAAGATTTAACTGAATTAGCTAAATATGCAGATTGCGTTTTTCTTGCTACTGCTCACGAAGTAAGCCACCGCCTCGCCCCCATCTTTTTAGCCGGTGATTGCAAAGTGTTCGATTTATCTGGCGCTTACCGTGTGAATAATGCTGAGTTCTATCAAAAGTTTTATGGTTTTAAACATCAATATCCACAATGGTTAGAAAAAGCAGCTTACGGTTTGGCAGAATGGAATGAACAACAGATTAAACAGACTGATTTGGTTGCCGTTGCCGGTTGTTATCCGACCGTTTCACAACTTTGCCTTAAACCGTTAATTGAAAATGACTTGTTAGATGAACAACAATTACCGATCATCAATGCGGTCAGCGGTGTCAGCGGTGCCGGTCGCAAAGCCAGCCTCACCTCCAGTTTTTGCGAAGTCAGCCTCAATCCTTACGGCGTATTTACCCATCGTCATCAACCGGAAATCGCTTCTCATTTAGGCAGAGAAGTCATTTTCACCCCACATTTGGGCAACTTTAAACGTGGTATTTTGGCGACAATTACGGCAAAATTAAAAGCAAATGTCGATACACCACGAGTTAAATCTGCATTTGAACAGGCTTATCACGATAAACCGTTAGTGCGTCTTTATGACCAAGGTTTTCCAAGTATTAAAGCAGTGGAATTCACACCTTATTGCGATATCGCTTTTGCGATTAAAGATCAACATATTATTATTGTCGGCGCGGAAGATAATCTATTGAAAGGTGCAGCGGCACAAGCGGTTCAATGTGCCAATATCCGTTTCGGCTTTGAACCAACATTAGGATTGATTTAAGACAATGAAACCATTAGTGATTAAAGTCGGCGGTGCTTTGTTGGACACACCGCAAGCGATGCAAAATCTGATCTCAACTTTGGCACAATTTAAACGCACACAACAGCGACAAATTGTGATCGTCCACGGCGGCGGTTGTATTGTTGACGAACTGATGCAACGTTTAAATCTGCCGGTGCAGAAAAAACAGGGCTTACGCGTTACACCGGCGGATCAAATTGATATTATTACCGGCGCATTGGCGGGAACTGCCAATAAAAAATTGGTCGCAATGGCAAAAACTGCCGGTTTAAATGTGGTCGGGTTAAGTTTGGGTGATGGCAATTTAACCACCGCAACACAGCTTGATGCGGAATTAGGGCACGTTGCCACCGTTCAGCCAAAACAGGTTGCATTATTGAATGCGCTTTTGAATGCAGATTTTCTGCCGATTATCAGCTCCATTGCAATTGATGATGACGGTCGGCTAATGAATGTTAATGCCGATCAGGCAGCCACTGCGATTGCGACCTTGCTACAAGCGGAATTGGTGATGTTATCGGATGTTGACGGTGTGCTTGATCAGCAAAAAAATCTGATTGCCGAACTGAATACGGCTCAAATTGAAAAATTAATTGCAGAACAAGTGATTACAGATGGTATGATTGTCAAAGTGAAAGCGGCTCTGACCGCAGCACAAGCATTAAATCAAGCCGTTGAAATTGCAAACTGGAAAAAACCGGAAAAATTAGCAGATTTATTTTCCGGACAACGTATTGGCACAAGAATTGCACCTTAATTCGGTGCAAAAAAACTTAATGATCTTAATGATAAAGCATGCCGCCGGCTTTGGCGGTTTCGTTTTTTGAGGAATAAATTATGGCACTTTGGGGCGGTCGTTTTACACAAGCGGCGGATCAACGTTTTAAAAATTTTAATGATTCATTACGTTTCGATTATCGGTTGGCACAACAGGATATCGAAGGTTCTATCGGCTGGTCGAAAGCACTGGTCAGCGTGAATGTTTTCAGCGCAGCGGAACAGAAACAGGTTGAAGCGGCACTGCTTGAGCTGAAAGAGGCGGTGGCAAATAATCCGGAAATGATTCTGCAAGATGATGCGGAAGATATTCATAGCTGGGTGGAAAGTAAGCTGATTGAAAAAGTGGGCGATCTCGGTAAAAAATTGCACACCGGTCGTAGCCGTAACGATCAGGTGGCGTTGGATATTAAATTATGGTGTAAACAGGAAATCACCTCTTTGCAACAATCTATTCGCCATTTACAAAGCCAACTTATTGTTACTGCGGAAAATAACCAAAATACGGTAATGCCGGGCTACACGCATTTACAACGCGCTCAACCAATCACTTTTGCCCACTGGTGTATGGCATATTTTGAAATGTTGGAACGTGATTTTTCTCGCCTTGCCGATGCTTATCGCCGTTTGGACACCTGCCCGTTAGGTTCAGGCGCTTTAGCAGGAACGGCTTATGCAGTCGATCGTGAGCAGTTGGCGAAAGATCTCGGTTTTCAACGTGCCACTCGCAACAGCTTAGACAGCGTTTCCGATCGTGATCACATCATTGAACTGTTGGCAACCGCCTCGTTAAGTATGGTGCATCTTTCCCGTTATGCCGAAGATTTAATTATCTTTAACAGCGGTGAAGCCAATTTCCTTGAATTATCCGATCGCGTCACCTCCGGTTCTTCATTAATGCCACAAAAGAAAAATCCGGATGCTTGCGAATTAATTCGTGGTAAAGCCGGACGTGTTATCGGCGCATTAAACGGAATGTTGGTAACGGTCAAAGGTTTACCGCTCGCCTACAACAAAGATATGCAGGAAGATAAAGAGGGCATTTTTGATGCGCTTGACACTTGGCACGCTTGCCTTGATATGGCGGCATTAGTGCTTGAAGACATCAAAGTGCATCAAGAAAAAACACGTAACGCCGCCTTGAAAGGCTACTCAAATGCTACCGAACTTGCCGATTATTTAGTTGCGAAGGGTGTTCCTTTCCGTGATTCTCATCATATTGTCGGTGAAGCAGTGGTTTATGCGATTAGCAAATCCAAAGCGTTGGAAGAGTTACGTGTTGATGAATTTAGACGTTTCAGCGATGTCATCAGCGAAGATGTGTATGCGATTCTTTCGTTGGAATCCTGTTTAAATAAACGTTGTGCCAAAGGCGGCGTGTCACCGCAACGGGTTGCAGAAGCGATTGAAGAGGCAAAACAGTTAATTAAATAATGCGCTTATTTGTCTTAAACTTAAGCCAAGTCATCACTGACTTGGCTTTTGTCTTTCAGCGTTCCTACAAAATCTATCATTTTAATAGACAAAATTGTTTACCTTTTTATCAACAAAAGTGGCAAACTTCGCACATCGATTTGCACATACTTAAAAAATTTTTTGCTTAATACGATTACTCATTTCTCTCTGTGTTAAGCGAAAAAAATGGTGTCGAAATTTCGACACCATTCCTTTTTTCCACCAAGCACCTAATGCTTATTTATTCTCTTCTTTCACATTACTGAATGTCGGCGGCAAGCCTTTCATATCAGGAAGTTGGTGCGCAATACCTTTGTGACAGTCGATACAAGTACGATTTTCTTTAATCGCCAATTCGTGCATTCTGGCAGCCACTGATTTTTGTTGAGAGAAGTCCATACGGTCAAAGTTATGACAGTTACGGCATTCCTGTGAATTGTTGGCTTTCATACGCTCCCATTCACGTTCTGCCATATGCGCACGACGCTGATTGAATTTTTCCAACGTGTCGGTGTAACCCATATAATAGGCATAAACCTCACGTGCCGCTTTAATTTTACGCACAATTTTCGGAATAAATTCGTGCGGAACGTGGCAATCAGGACAACTTGCACTGACACCGCTACGGTTTTGATAGTGTGCGGTATGCAAATATTCCGGATAGACATCGTTGGTATGGCAGCTCGCACAGAACTCTTCAGTGTTGGTCTGCTCAAGTGAATAGTTAAATCCGACCCAAGAAACGATACCGGCAATAAACGCCACCACTAACAACGTACCGACTGCAATTTTGCTCGGGCTTCTAAACCATTTCCAAAAACGCTTGATAATATTCGGTTTTTTTTCTGTTGTCATAGTTTACCTCTTATTGTCCGTAACCCGGCAACGGTTTAAATTCATTAGGCACAATCGCTTTAGCATCTGTTTGTGGCACGTGGCACTGCAAACAGAAATAACGTCTTGGCGATGCGTTCGGTGAAATCGCACCGTCACGCGACATAAAGTGCGTCGGGCTGATACGAGTTGCCCCGGTAATACGAGAATTTTCCGCACTGTGGCAATTTAAACATTGATTCACATTTTTAGTCACTTGCATACCGGTAACGCTATGTGGAATAAGCGGCGGCTGATTCACATAATTTAATGCCGGTGTATTCTGTTCTTTCGGCACATTATGCACTGACGGCGCAACATTTTCCGCTGCGTTAGCTACCGGAATGCCCTCTTTTTCTAAAGGAACATTATTGGGATTTTCTTCTGCAGCAAGTACCGATACAGAGAATAAGCTCGCCAACAACAAACCGGCGGCAGAGAATACTTTGATTTTTTTTACCATTTTTCACTCCTGAGAAGGATTAAATCTTGTCGAAAACTTAAAAACATTTTCAGCACATACGTCAAGACAACGTCCGCAACTGATACAATCTTTGGAAAGCACAAGTTGGCTTTCGTCTTTTTTACCGTGTAATGGTGAACGTAAAACTTGTGGTTCAGGACAGACGTTATAACAATCCATACAGTTATCGCAACGCTGCCGATCGATCACTTTTACACGGATAATGCCTTTGGCACCAATCACGCCATAAGTTGCGCCAATCGGACATAAATGCCCGCACCAACCGTGTTCCACCACTAATAAATCAAACACAAATACAGCTACAATCAACCAGATACCGGCACCGAAACCGAAGATTAAGCCGCGTCCTAACGCTGCCACCGGATTCAGCCACTCCCACAATAATGTGCCGCTGATTGCACTGCCAATTAAAATTAAGGCTAACAGCCAATAACGCAAATTGCGTGAAAGCTTTAATGTTTGTCGCCAGCCCAATTTGCGCCGTAACCAAGCCGCACTGTCGGTGACCACATTCAAAGGGCAACACCAGCCGCAGAACACTTTACTACCGACAATCGCATAAAAGGCAATCACAATGACAACGCCGATTAAGCTCGTCAAACTCGGTAGAAAACCACTGGCTAAACTCTCCAACGTAATTAACGGATCAGTTAAAGGAACGGTATCCAGCAACAGACTGCCGCTGTAATTGCCTTTTAAAATCCAAACATTAAATAACGGCCCGCTCAAAAACATCGCCAAGATACTGAATTGGCTTAAACGACGTAATAACAAAAAGCGATTGGCGTGCCACCAACCCAATTTTTGTCGAGCCTCTTTTCCTGCCTCTTTTGGTGAGTTCGCCATTATTTCACCTCCGGCTGTCGTACCGGCAAACTGATGGTTTCGCCTTCAAACAACGAATGACCTGCCTTATCTTTTTCTTGCCAACCGAAACGGTAATGATGTCCGAGAACCCCTTTTGCCAACTGCATCGGCAACACTTTGATCGCTGCTTCTTCCAACACACAAGCCTCTTCACATTTACCACAACCGGTACAGGCATCGGAATGCACTGTCGGAATGAGATAGGCGTGTTTGCCGGTGCGTTCGTTATGTTGCATTTCCAGCGTAATCGCTTTATCGATTAACGGGCAGACACGATAACAAACATCACAGCGTAAACCTTGCCAGTTAAGGCAGGTTTCGTGATCAAGCAGCACCGCCAACCCCATTCTTGCCTGATTAATATCATCGGCATTCGCATCCAATGCACCGCTCGGGCAAGCTTTCGCACAAGGAATATCCTCGCACATTTCGCACGGTTTTTTACGCGCAATAAAATAGGGAGTTCCTGCCTGTAAATCAGAAACCCACGACGCTAAATAAAGCATATCGTACGGGCAAGCCTGCACACACTGTCCGCAGCGGATACAGGCTTCGGTAAACTGTTTCTCATCACTCAACGCAAACGGCGGACGCAACGCTACGCCGTCTTTCGCTAAGCTCTGTTTTTGCGGCAAGCCAAGCAAAATGCCTAAACTTGCCAATCCGCCAACTGTTTTCGTGGCATCTTTTAAGAAACGTCGCCGTTCCGGAGTAATTACACGCTCTTTTTTCATTACCGTTCCAACTAAACTTAATGTTGTTTAGATTTTAGTGACTTTAACCGCACATTTCTTGAAGTCAGTTTCTTTAGAAAGTGGGTCAGTTGCATCTAATGTCAACAAGTTTGTTAATTGTCCTTGATCGAAGAACGTAGTAAACACTAAGCCTCTTGGCGGTTTATTGCGTCCACGAGTATCAATAATGGTTTCCATCTGTCCACGACGGGATGCAATCACTGCCTTATCACCGTGACGTAAGCCGCGATCTTTAGCATCCAACGGGTGCATATAAAGCACGTTGGTCGGGAAGGCACGATGCAATTCCGGCACGCGGCGAGTCATCGTACCGGTATGCCAATGTTCAAGCACACGACCGGTTGATAACCATAGATCGTATTCTTGATCCGGCACTTCTGCAGGTGGCTCATAAGGTGCAGCAAGAATGACAGCACGTTTGTCCGGTTTACCATAGAAGCTGACTTCTTCACCGGCTTTAACATATGGATCATAGCCTTCACGGTAACGCCATAATGTTTCTTTACCGTCAACCACCGGCCAACGTAAACCGCGCGCTTTATGATACATATCAAACGGTGCTAAATCGTGACCGTGACCACGACCGAAAGAGGCGTACTCTTCAAATAATCCTTTTTGGATGTAATAACCGAAATGTTCCGCTTCATCATTCGGATGATCACCGATTTCGCTGTTCGGATATTTATTAACTTGACCGTTGGTAAACAACACTTCATAAAGTGTTTTACCTTTAAACTCAGGATTTTTCTCTAAAATTTCTGCCGGCCACATTTCATCAGTGGTGAAATATTTAGAAAATTCTACTAATTGCCACAAGTCGGATTTAGATTCACCCGGCCCTTTCACCATCTGATGCCAGAATTGAGTACGGCGCTCCGCATTACCGTAAGCCCCCTCTTTTTCTACCCACATTGAGGTTGGCAACATCAAATCGGCAGAAATCGCACTTAATGTCGGATATGGGTCGGAAACAATAATAAAGTTTTCCGGATCACGCCAACCAGGCAAACGCTCCTGATTGATGTTCGGCCCAGCCTGCATATTGTTATTACACATTACCCAAAGCACATTCATCTTACGATCTTTGAGCATACGATCCTGTAGCACTGCGTGATAACCGACTTTATCGGAAATAACACCAGCCGGAATCTTCCAAAGTTGTTCTGTGTGTTCACGATGTTTAGGATTGGTGACCACTAAATCCGCCGGCAAACGGTGAGCGAAAGTTCCCACTTCACGCGCTGTACCACAAGCGGAAGGCTGACCTGTTAACGAGAACGGCCCACAACCCGGTTTAGAGATTTTGCCGGTTAATAGATGCACGTTGTACATCATTTGGTTTACCCACACGCCACGTGTATGTTGGTTAAAGCCCATTGTCCAGAAAGAGACCACTTTCTTATTCGGATCGGCATAAATTTTCGCCAATTCTTCCAATAAGCCTTTATCCACACCACTGAGTTCGTGTGCTTTCTCTAATGTATATTCGGAAACAAATGCTTTGAATTCTTCAAAAGTGAAGTTTTCCATTTTGTCGCTGCCCGGATTTTTCGCTGCTTTTTCACGCGGATCAGTTGGGCGCAAACCATAACCGATATCGGTCGCTGCTTTTTTGAAAACGGCGTGTTTGCTGACAAAATCTTCATTGACTGCATTATTTTGAATGATGTAGTTAGCGATATAGTTCAAAATTGCCAAGTCAGATTGCGGAGTAAATACCAAACCATAATCCGCTAATTCAAAACTGCGATGTTCAAAAGTAGAAAGTACGGCAATCTTGCAATCCGGATTGGATAAACGACGGTCGGAAATACGTGACCACAAAATAGGGTGCATTTCCGCCATATTTGAGCCCCAAAGCACCATAACATCCGCCTGTTCGATATCGTTATAACAACCCATAGGTTCATCAATACCGAAAGTACGCATAAAGGCAACCGCTGCAGAAGCCATACAGTGACGTGCATTCGGGTCAACATTATTGGAGCGCAAACCGGCTTTAAATAATTTATTTAAAGCGTAACCTTCCCAAATGGTAGATTGTCCGGAAGTGAAACAACCGACAGCGTTTTTACCATTTTTCGCCATCGCTGCTTTAAATTTCTCTGCCATTGTTTTAAAAGCGACATCCCAACTGACCGGTTGGAATTCACCATCTTTGGCATATTTACCGTCTTTCATTCTCAACATTGGTTGAGTTAAACGGTCTTTTCCGTACATAATTTTCGGCAAGAAGTAACCTTTAATACAGTTTAAACCACGGTTTACTTCCGCATCCGGATCGCCTTGTGATGCCACAACACGCCCGTTTTGTGTTCCCACTAATACGCCGCATCCGGTACCACAGAAACGACATACCCCTTTTTCCCATCTGATTGAAGTATCTGCCGCTTCAACATTTTTGATAGGAATTGTCATACCGATCGCCGCTGCGGCTGCTGTTGCCGCATTGGCTTTCATAAAATCGCGTCGACTTAAATTCATCATCATCTCCCCACTAAAAAATCACTCGCCTAAGTCCTGTTGATGATAGACCAAAGAAACATTGATCACGCCGTCAATATTGCGCGCGTTCTCCATATTTTCCAATAAAATCCGTTGGTTATGTGACTGCATTACTACCACTAATTTTCCCAACTTCGGATCGGAACCGTGTATTTCAGTATGCGGAACTGCTAACAACGCGGCGGAAATCTGATCCAGTTTTTCCGGACGACCTTGCACCACCACCCCGCATACGTGCCACTCTTGGGCATGTTCCAT
>SKEB01000727.1_pt1 | contig 16535 bp, 16 predicted proteins | sample 4826561 | NCBI WGS metagenome assembly SKEB01 (sample SAMN11008820, study PRJNA524170) | human gut metagenome | biome: Human fecal sample; material: Feces; isolation source: fecal sample from pouch patient p17 | host: Homo sapiens | place: Israel: Tel-Aviv | collected 2016-03-29
CTTCTCTTTTTGTTAACTATATTCTTTACATTCTGTTCTTTCTGCTTTTTACTCGTTCGTGATTTTCCCTTTTTTCGCCTTTTTTTGCCTAGATTTTTTTGTAAAAATTTGCTTTTTTTATTCTTTTTAGATTATTTTTCCATCACAATGATCTATTTCATGTTGAATCGTTTCAGCAACAAAGCCTGAAAACTCTTGCGTTTCATACTCTAGATTTATATTTTGATATTTCACTGTAATATGCTCATATCTTTTTACTGGTCGTTCACCATTTAAAGATAAACATCCTTCAGTTGCTAAATACTCATTACTTTTTTGGATAATTTTTGGATTAAACATCACCATAGGCATTCCTACTATATAAAACGCAATAATTCTTTTAGCTTCTCCAATCATATTGGCTGCTAAACCTGCTACTTTATTTCTATTTGCTAATAACGTATCACGTAAATCAACTGCCACTTGCATATCTTTTGCGTTTGCCAAAGTAGATTTTTGCATTAAAAAAAGTTGATCATGAATTATATTTTTTACTGCCATTATTTTTCCACATTTCTAAATAGTTTTTTTCATAATTATACTAAATCAAAAATTAATCTCGACAAAATTACTGATGAAACAAATAATAAATAATATTTTGAAACTGGAATTTAATAATAAATTTACGCTTGTACATAGTAAATACGCTAAAATGAGAGATAGACATATTTAATGGGAGGCCTAAGTCTTGAAGAAATTACTTATCAAACTTGCAGCTGCTAGTCTTTTATCAGCAACAGTACCAACAATGATTGCTCCAACTGCAACGGTTCATGCAAGTTCATATTCCAGAACTGAGATGCGTAATTTTGTACGTAATGTTTTTGCACAAAATAATAGTCGCGGTAGTGCGGTAATTATTAAGGATGGTCAACCGCAACAAATTAGTTACGGTTGGGCCTGGTATGGTAAAAAGATCGGCAATGGTAATGAACGCGTAGTTTATCCTACAGGTTCTTTACAAAAAGTTATTACTGCCGCAATTATTATTCAATTAATGAATGAAAATTTGCATACTAACCAACGCTTTTCACAATATACAAAAATTTCGCGTTGGTATCCTAATCTAAAAAATGCCGATAATATTACCTTAGGTCAACTGATGACACACACTTCAGGTATCAATGCAGTTAACACTGAAATTGTTCGTAATATTAATTATTCAGAAGACGATGCAATCAACTGGGCAATTGATAATGTGAACAACACTAGCACAGGCACCCCGGGAACATACTTTTACAATAATACGAACTACATTTTGCTTGCAGGAATTATCAAAAAAATTAGTGGCCAATCCTATGAAGAGAATTTTAACAATCGAATTGTTAACAAACTTGGTTTAGCCAATACATTCCTTTATCAAAACATCCCTAGCTGGAAGACGGATCCAATTTCTTATATATGGAACAATGGCAAAAACTATCAAGAACCTGAATATGTTTCAAGATCATTAGCCTCTCAACTACCGGGTGCGGGAAATATGTTCACCACACCAATGGATTATTACAAAATTCAGCTTGGTTTAACTAATGGAAGTATTTTAAGTCGAGGGGACTTTAGGTATCTTACTCATTTAAAAAGTAGAGTAAATGATTACTCTGGTGGTCTATATCTTGATAATAATGACACTATTAAATCTGCTTATGGAAATTTAACAAGTACTCACTTTGGTGCATGGATTCAAATGACAGCTGATAACCGCAATGGGTTAATCATGTTTTTAAACCAAACATCAGGCGATGAAAATGCCCAAAAGCAAATGGGATATCAAATTTTAAATCATATTAAGCCATATACATTCCTTAGTAAGTAGATAAAAAAGAAGCCTTAAGGCTTCTTTTTTATTATTCAAATAACAATTCATGCATTGAATTATCTAAAGGATGCTTTAGAAGTAAATTCATCCCTACCGCCGGCTTTTTCTTAACACCTAAAAGCTCTTCTTTAACTGAATCAGCCTGAATTGTAGCTTCTCCTAAATAGATGAACTGATTTCCGTCGGCATCGCTTCTTTTCACAAATAAATGTAAATGCATGTCTTTAGTATGCAATAACTTCTTTACCTCTTCTGAGTCTAAATGTCGTGGTACTCTAGTATACCAACGCAAGCTACGTCCATCTTCTAGGGTATTATGATATAGTGCATTTCGTTTTTCATGATCATCTTTACGATAAGTAATAAAAATTGGAGTATCTTTTTCACCTACACGATAGCCATACATTGGTGCAGAAACATCTTTAGCCCAATTAAGTAAACGACAGGCATCTTTTCTATCATATTGTTGGTACAACGTAAATTGACTTTGGTTATTGTACTGCCGATTTAGTTTAAGACCGACATCTATTACATCCTTAAAAAGCTGTTTAAACATTGAATTTTTATTCAATGCATTCCTTAATTCATCATTCAATTTATAATCAAATAAATTACTATGCTCAATTAATGGTCTATCACCATATTGAGCTTTTTTAGTAGTTTTTCCCTGCTTTACATCAAAAAATGATAAATCTAAAATATCGTCTACTGAACTTAACACTTCATCGTTAACATAGATTTTTTTATGTTGCAGCTTAGCAAGATAATCTTCTTGCTTAACAAAGTTTTGCTTCAACAGCATTTTTAACAAAACTAATTCATGTGCTCTTTTACCATTAAGTAGTTCTTTAGTGACAAAACTTAATACTTCATCTTCATATTTATTAAGCTCAATTGGTTCGCCCATTTTTTCTAAAAAGGTTGCATAACTACTTAGTCCGTGGTTATTTGCAAAAACTTCCGGAGCAACTGTCCCATATTGATAGAAATCTAACAAAAACGGAATTCGACCTAATTTATTTTTTAATTCTTGATAACTACTTCGTAACTCACGCATGCTATCCAATTTGATCTGATCAAGTGAAGCTAAAATTCTATCAGAAGCTATCTTACTAAAGTTAATTGTGGAAACATCAATAAAATTAGGTAATCTCGTCTCTCTTTTGACCTTATCTTTATCACGAGAATTGTCTTGATTCAACGCAATTGGAATTAAGTAATTATTTTTATAATTTCCAATAAAATCAAGAATTGTCACAAATTCTTTACCTGGATATTTTCTAAGGCCGCGCCCTAATTGTTGAATAAATACGATAGCAGATTGAGTATTGCGCAACATAATAATTTGATTCAATGAGGGAATATCTATACCTTCATTAAACAAATCAACAGCAATAATATATTCGATATCTCCGGCTGCTAATTGGCTTACAACTTCAATCCGTTTTTTATCACTATCCTTATTAGTCAATGCCACAGCAGGATGACCTTTTTCAGAAAAAAGATTTGCTAATTCATGCGCTTCTTCTTGTCTACTGCAAAATACTAAACCTTTAGCCTTATCTCCGCAGTAGCCATAATAATCCATTTCCTTTAAAACATAATTTACACGTTCTTTAGATGCTAAATAACGTAAATCTGTTGTTTCATCAATTATTTGATTATTGCTTTCATAGTCTTGCACACCCACATAATGAAAAGGAGCCAACATCTTTTCTTCTAATGCATCCCTCAACCGAATCTCATATGCTAAATTATAGTCAAAAATTTGATACACATTTTGCTCGTCCATTCTTTCAGGCGTCGCTGTCATCCCTAATAAGAATTTAGGTTGAAAATAATTTATAATTTTCTGATAACTAGGAGCGGCAGTTCTATGTGCCTCATCAATTAAAATGTAATCAAATTCGTTTCTAACTAGATCATCAAGCACATTATCTTGGCTTAATGTTTGAATTGTAGCAAATAAATATCTTTTATCAGTATCATGGTGATTACCGCTTAATATGCCATAATCTGACTTTGCTCCACCAATTACTTTGTAAAAACTATCAAGAGTTTTTTTAGCTATTTGCCGACGATGCACTATATATAAAAATTTTTTAGGCTTAAAGTCTTTCACAGCAAAAGCACCTAAATAAGTCTTACCCGTTCCAGTAGCCGAAACTACTAAAGCCCGCTTAGCTCCTTCATTTACTAATGAATTTAAATTTTTTAAAGCAGCTTTCTGCATTTGATTCGGCTCAATTTTTGCATTTGAAATGATTTTTTTAGTATTACTTACAGGTTTAATCCAATTTTTCTTGTATTCAGCTAGCCATTCATTAGTAAGAACAAAACTATTCTTTTCTAATTCAGCAAGTTTTTGTGCCATTTGTCTAGTTAGATCAGCCTGAGTTTTTGAACTAATCTTCAGAGCCCATTCATAATTGGTAAGAAGCGCTGCTCGGGTAAAGTTGGCACTACCAATTACCATTGTTTGATAATCTTTATGTTCAAACAAATATCCCTTGGCATGAAAGCCACTTTCTGTTGCAACTTTTATTTCTAAGTTAGGAATCTTTTTTAATTCTTCAAAAACCTTTGGATTATTAAAATTTAAATAGTTTCCTGTGATTAGTGTTCCGCTGACATTTTTTTGCGCTAAATCAGCAAGTACAACTTTCAAAGGAACAAGCATATCTTGAGTTATAAACGCTACTGCCCACGTAAATCCTGTACAACTATATAATTCGTTTCTCAAAATTGACCAAATTTTTTCATCATGATTATTGCTTAAAATACTTGGACCTAATGTTTCACTACCAGGATAGGATGAATCATACAAACCATTTAAGATCGCATCCTGCATTGCATTTGCCATATTTTGTCACCTCAAAACAATTCTACTAAAAAAGCATTCGCTTTTTATAAACGAACGCTTTTATTGATTTTGCCATTTTGCATACCAGCGATAAAGAATCAATAGTAATACCGAAACAATTGCACACATACCAACTAATGTCCAAATATAAATATGACGTAATCGGATCGGGGTTCCTTTTGCAGGAACAAAGGTTACAAAGAATGCCACAATAGTAATAACTAGTGCTACTGCAGCAATTACAATACTTAAATTGGGATTTTTGGTCATGTAATACATACGGTGATAATCTTCATGTTTTCTCTTCAAAACAATGTAAGAAATCAACATTATCATATAAAACATTAAATACTGTGCTGTAGTGGCAGCTAAAGATGCATTAAATGCAAAATCGGCATCAGCACCACTAGTAAAGGTAATTAATAATGCAGAAATAGTTACAATACTTGATTGTAAAATCATAATTCCGATTGGTACACCATGCTTAGTAGCTTTGGCGAAAAATTTAGGCATGTAACCATCTTTAGCAGCTTCATACATCCCTTGGTTAGGACCAGCAATCCAGTTACCCAATTCACCGATAATTCCGCATGCTAGCATTATCCCAACAATTTTTTGTAAAACATCTCCTGGTAATCCAATTGAAGTAAGTAACTTACCATAAGTATAAACAAAACCAGTACTATTTTGAATTTGATCTTTAGGAACTGTCATTCCAATTGCCATACTACCTAAAAGATCAAAACAAATAGCTGTAATTGCTAAAGCAAGCATAACTTTTGAATATGACTTAGGATGATCCAAATTTTTAACATGTGGATCAGATGCTTCACCACCACAAAAAGCCAACATGAAAGGAACAAATGCAACTAGTGTAGTGCCATTTAATTGATGTGAGATAACCGTATTACAATTAATTGTCATATGTAAGGGATGCCCTTGTAACACATAAACAAAAAACGAAATAATCAAAAGGATTACAGGTGTCGCAATTCCAAGAATGAAGAGCCATTCAGCGGTGTAGTATTAAACCAAGGCGTATTAAAAGTGATTGAAAGAGCACCAATAATCACATACATCATGGTATCCATCCCAACTGTAATATGGATCCATTGATAAAACATAGCAGACCATCCAGTCTTATCGCCCAGTGAACCTTTTACCCAAGTAAAAATACCGCCTTTTTCCCAACCGTTAATTGAAGCCATTTCACCAACCATTTGAGTGATGGGAATAAACCAGGCAATTCCAGCAATTAGCAAATAAAATAGTGCAGTAGCACCAGTCTTGCCAAACGGTGCTAGTTCGTCAACGGAAATAACCATTGAACTAGTCATCGCAAACAGCTTAAATGCCGTTAACCGATTGTACTTAAGATCTTGCTCTAAAGCCCAATCTTCTGTTTTCTCGTCATTCAAGAAAATTGAACCCCTATTTTTTAAAATGTCAAAAACATTATACTAGTGTTTTTGACATTTTAAAGGTTAATTTCAAGCAAAATTGGACAATGGTCTGCTCTTTTTTCGGTATCAATCATTTCTGAGCGAACCACCTTATTAGCAATCCTATTAGATACAAGCCAATAATCAATTCTCCATCCAGAGTTGTTTATTTTAGCGGTTTTTACACGTTGAGCCCACCAAGAATATACATCCGTAATATTACCGTGAACTTTTCTAAAAGTGTCTGTAAAACCAGCATTTAGTAAATTGGTAAACCCAAATCTTTCCTCATCAGTAAAACCGGCAGAATGATGATTATTATTTGGATGCTTCAAATCAATCTCAGTATGAGCACAGTTATAATCACCGCTTGCCAAAACTGGCTTGTGTTTATCTAATTCTTGTAAGTATTTAGTATACTTTTGATCCCAAACTTGGCGTTCACTTAATCTCTTCAATCCACTACCGGAATTGGGCGTATAAACTTGTGTCACATAAAAGTCATTGAATTCTAGAGTTATAATACGTCCCTCACAATCCATTGGTTCTGGTGCACCAATTACCGGATAAGAAACAATTGGAGTTAAATCCTTTTTATATAAATACATGGTCCCCGCATAGCCTTTTCTAGCAGGCTCTTCAGAAGAACGCCAAACATAATTATATTCAGGAAATTTTTCTGCTAAAATTTCCTGATGCTTTTTTGTTGGTCCAGTTGCCTTTAATTTTGTTTCTTGAATGGCAATAATATCTGGATTTTTAGCGTGAATTTTTTCTAATACCTGTCTGGTTTCTTCCGCTCTAGCTGAAGTTCCCGTTAAAGCCGCATTTAAAGAATCAATATTCCATGAAATTAAAATCATCGTTCTCTTCCCTTCAAGTCAAGTTCTTTTTTATTAATTATAACTAAAAAAGGAAACGGGCTGATCTAGAAACTTTCTAAATCAGCCCTTTAAGGGAGTTGTGTTGAATGAGAATAACGAGATTTTTTTACATTAGCCTACTCATCACTAATGTTGTGAAAATAAATAATTAAGGTTAACAAAACGTTCAACGCTAGAGATGAAGCAGGGGACTTAATTACCTACTTTCACAAAAAGGGGATAGACTTTTCCAATTTTTCAAGCTTAAAGTCGCATAGGGGACGGCTTTAAGATAATACCCAATGTATGATTGTCAAAGCCCAAAATAGGATGTATTAATAAGGAATTAGAAGATTTGTTACCTTCTTACAAATCATCTCTATTTGTTGCGTTGTTTTTTGTTATGAGTATATATTACATTTCAAATGACAATGTGTCATCATTTATTTACTTGTCTTAATAAATTTTTTATAGTTTTTCATTTGTTTTCAATGATGTTTCACGTGCAACTGCTTTTTTAGAAAAATATTGTTTTTGTGTTTTGTTGAACAAACGGAAGTGTATAATGAGGAATGGTCATACTAATAAATTTTACGGAGGTTAAATTTATGACAAAGATTTTTGCTTACGCTATTCGTAAAGACGAAGAACCATTCTTAAACGAATGGAAGGAAGCTCACAAAGATATCGATGTTGATTACACTGATAAACTTTTGACTCCTGAAACTGCAAAGCTTGCTGAAGGTGCAGACGGTGTTGTTGTTTACCAACAATTAGACTACACTCCTGAAACCCTTCAAGCATTGGCAGATGCTGGCGTAACTAAGATGTCATTACGTAACGTTGGTGTCGATAACATCGACATGGACAAGGCCAAAGAATTAGGCTTTGAAATCACTAATGTTCCTGTTTACTCACCAGACGCTATTGCTGAACATGCTGCTATTCAAGCTGCACGTGTATTACGTCAAGACAAGCGCATGGACGAAAAGATGGCTAAACGTGATTTACGTTGGGCACCAACTATCGGCCGTGAAGTTCGTGACCAAGTTGTCGGTGTTGTTGGTACTGGTCACATTGGTCAAGTATTTATGAAGATTATGGAAGGCTTTGGCGCAAAAGTTATTGCTTACGATATCTTCAAGAACCCTGAACTTGAAAAGAAGGGTTACTACGTTGATTCACTTGATGACTTGTACAAGCAAGCTGATGTAATTTCACTTCACGTACCAGACGTTCCAGCTAACGTACACATGATTAACGATGAATCAATCGCCAAAATGAAAGATGGCGTTGTAATCGTAAACTGCTCACGTGGTCCACTTGTTGACACTGATGCAGTAATTCGTGGTTTAGACTCAGGCAAGATCTTCGGCTTCGTTATGGATACTTACGAAGGCGAAGTTGGTGTATTTAACAAGGACTGGGAAGGTAAAGAATTCCCAGACGAACGCTTGGCAGACTTAATTGATCGTCCAAACGTATTGGTAACCCCACACACTGCCTTCTACACTACTCACGCTGTACGTAACATGGTTGTTAAGGCATTTAACAACAACTTGGAATTAATCAAGGGCGAAAAACCAGATTCTCCAGTTGCTTTGGACAAGAACAAGTTCTAAAGCCATTACGAAATAGCAAACGTCTAGAAAACTTTTGATTCCTAGATAAAAATAAAGATCGAAATTCAGCTGAATTTCGATCTTTTTATTTTTGCTATCCTCCTGATAACAATTGGCTGTTACATTGGATATATGCAAGCACATTACTATCGTATTCCTGATCACAAAAAATTAATTATCGGTAATAATCAAAAAAATGAGTTAAAACTACATAAAACATACAAAGCTACAACTTATAACGTAGGCTTTGGCGCATATAATCATAATTTTGATCTTTTTATGGATCACGGTGAATTAAAGAATGGCAAAAAAACACAAGGTCATCGCGGTACTGCAGTTTTAAATTCAACTAATGGAGTTATTCAAACTATGAAAAAACAAAATCCTGATTTTATGTTTTTTCAAGAAATTGATACCCACTCTACTCGTAGTCATTATGTTAATCAGGTAAAAATGGTTGAAAATCATTTTCAAAATTATGATTATACTTTTGCCAATAACTTTCATACCGCCTTCTTAGCTTGGCCACTATATGACCCCACGGCAGTGTCCAATCAGGCTTGCTAAGTATGAGCAAATATAAAATGACCTCTGCGATTAGAAGAAAATATCCCATTACAAGTGCATTTATTTCAAAATTTACCGATTTAGATCGCTGTTTTGTCATCATGCGCTTTCCTATAACAATGGTAAATACCTTGTAATAATCAATAGTCATATGTCTGCTTATGACAAAAGTGGAAAGATGCGTAAAGCACAAATGAAACTTATTTCTAATGTAATGGAAAAAGAATATCAAGCTGGGAATTATGTTATCGTGGGTGGTGACTTTAATCACGCTCTAGGAAAAGATATGTTAACACACTTTGACTATCAAGAAAAAATACCGGATTGGGTATCGATCCTTGATCAGAAAATGTTGCCTAAAAATTTTACTATGGTTAAAGCTACTAACCGAGATAAAATTGCTACAGTTCGTTCAACTGACATGAAATATAATCCTAAAATTAATTACATATCGTTTCTAAAAATGTTAAAGCTAAAGCAACCAACATTAACACCGATTATCGCTATGCAGATCACAATCCTGTCAGACTAGAATTCAGTTTAAAATAAAAAAATCGTTACTACATCAAAGTAACGATTTTTTATTCTATTTCTAAATACTTAGCTAAAACTTGCAAAACACCATTTTCATTATTTAATGGGGCTTCATATTTAGCTACAGCCTTTGCCTTTTCATTAGCATTAGCCATCGCATAACTATAACCACAGACTTTAAGCATCCCGATATCATTTTCACCATCACCAAAAGCAATCAAATCTTTTTGGGCAATATCATAATACTTAAGCATATCCGCTACACCTTTAGCCTTGTTAATACCTTTATGAACTAAGTCAATTGTCATATTACCGCTACTAGTTCCGTGGATACAATCACCATATTTTTCATTAAAACGATCCTGAATAATGGTAGCCAGCTCATCATCAGCAGTTAGACAAACTTTTAAAATAGAATCGCTAGGATTAATATCATTGAATTTATCGATCTCTTTTACTTTACGATAATAAATCCTAATATCATCTTTCATTGCTTTGTCCATACTCTTTAAGATATAGCAATGATGCTCCGCACTAACCATAATAATTGCTTCAGGATATTCTGTTTGAATAAAATGCAGTAACTTTTGGGCAATATCATAATCCATTGCTGTCTTTTTAATTACTTTACCGTCTGCTTCTAAGATTGCGCCATTTTCAGACACATAATCAATTCCACTGCTAAATTCCTCAAAATATTCATGTGATCTAATTAATTGATTTCCAGTTGCTGAAATAAAAGGAATGTTGTTTGTCTGTAGCTTTTTTAAAATCTTGCCAAATAGTTCATGATCAAAAGTTTTATTATCAGTTAAAAAAGTGCCATCCATATCAACAGCAACGGCTTTAAAGAGTATTGTAGTCATATGTATCAACCTTTCCAATACCCTTATCTTACTATGTAAGCGCTTTTTAAGCATTATTTTTCAAACAAAATAAAATTTCTTTCACAGGTAATCATATGTTTCACTTTATGCAATAAATTTTCATCTATAACTATATGGATATTGAACTTTTTCGGGCACCTTATCCCAGGTTACTGTATGACCTGCACCATGAGAACAAAAGACAGAATTAGGCGTATTTTCTAAATCGGAGACTGGATCATAAGCCATTTTTTCAATTATTTCTTGAGTATTATGGCATGGCAAATAACCTTTAACCACGCATTCTAGATTTCCATCACCATGAGTATAGCTACGTACTTCAGCTGCATAATCTTGCATTTCACTAACTGGTGCACTTCCAATAATAATCGCACGATCACCAATATTTTCTGGATCATCAAAATTGCCGTGCATGCGTTGAATATCATTCATCGCACGGCCAACTTGATCTTGGCTCACTTCCAAGTGAAAATCATACCAAGGTTCAAGTAACTGCAATTTATTTTGACTCTTCAATTCCATTAATCCTTGACGAACTGCACGGTATGTAGCTTCTCTGAAGTCACCACCAACCGAATGTACAATGCTTCCTTTACCACTAATAAGTGTAATTTTTAAATCAGTAATTGGCATCCCTGTTAACACGCCAAGATGTTCTTTCGATTTTAATGCAGTCATAATTTGATGTTGCCAATTTTTAGTTAAAACTTCTAAATTACACTTATTTTCAAAAACAACACCACTATTTTTTTCACCGGGTTCAAGTAATAAATGTACTTCTGCGTAATGGCGTAATGGCTCAAAATGACCTACCGCTTCAATGGAATCAATAATTGTTTCTTTATATAGAATATTCCCCTGATCAAAACCAACTTCTAAGTTGAATCGCTCTTTTAAAAGCTGTTCTAAAATTTCCAACTGTATCTTACCCATTACCTGAACGTGCATTTCTTGTAGATGTTCTGACCAAGTAACATGCAATTGAGGATTTTCATCTTCTAAAGTTTTCAAAGTATTTAAGCATGCATGTAGATCATCAGGTTCAAAATTAACTCGATAAGTTAACACAGGTTTAAGCGTTGCATTTAATGCATCTGAAGTATTGAAACCTTCACCAGGGTAAGTCTTAGTCAAGCCTGTCGCCGCAACTATTTCACTGGCACCAATTGAAGCAACCGTTGTAAACTTTTCACCATTGTAAACACGTAGTTGATTTACCTTTTCATCATTCAGCTCACTTTTTGCCTTTAATTCGCCACCTAAAACTCTTAACCACGTTAGACGTTCACCATTTTTATCATGTGTGATTTTAAAACATCTTGCTGCAAAATCTTTACCCAAATCGGTCTCTTTAGTCCACTGATCAAGACTAGTTAAAAATTCTGAAATACCTGTCAATTTTAATGCGGAACCAAAATATATTGGGAAAACTTTTCGCTTCTCAATTAAATCTTGAATATCTGTATCTTCAATTCGATTATCATTTAAATATTTCTCTAATAACTCATCATCACTAGCTGCAATATTTTCATAAAAGTCGTCATCAATCTTAGAAAAATCAACGCTATTTTGTGACAAATTAGTTTGAATATCATCTAAAACTTGGACTTTATCAGCGCCCACTGTATCCATCTTATTAACAAAAATAAATACTGGAACATTACGTCTCTTAAGCAAATTCCATAAAGTCTTCGTATAATTAGTAACACCATCTGAAGCAGAAATTACTAAAATTGCATAATCTAACACACTGAGAATTTCTTCTGTTTGAAACGCAAAATCAACGTGTCCTGGAGTATCTAGTAAAGTAATGTCTGAATTATCCGTCATCAACTTAGCTTCATGCGAAAAAATAGTAATCCCGCGAGCTTTTTCTAGTGCATCTGTATCTAAAAATGCATCTCCATTATCAACTCTTCCTAAAGTTCTTATATTGCCAGCCTTATATAGTAAGCTTTCTGAAAGAGTAGTCTTACCCGCATCAACGTGAGCAACTATTCCCATTGTTATTTTTTTCATTGATTATTTCACCTTAAAACAAAAAAGTATCTTATCTCAAAGATAAAATACCTACTAAGTTAATTCAATTAATACTTCTTTTGAAAATCATTTTGCATTAATTTAACAAATTCTGGATAGTTTTCCACTTCAAAAATTGGGTGTAGATGCAAAGTATTTTTACGATGGCGGTGATTATACCAAATACTGTCAAAATTATACTTTTCTGCACCCAAAATATCAGATTGTAGTCCATCGCCAAAAAAGACAGTTTCATCAGGACCGATTTCGGTTCTACTAAAGAAATAATCAAAAGCATGCGGATTAGGCTTAGAATAATGTGCTTCTTCAGAAGTAACAATCAAGTCAAAATATTTTTTTACACCCGCTAATTCCAGACGATGATTTTGCATAAATTTTTCACCATTACTCAAAACAGTTAATTTATACCCCTGCTTTTTAGCAAACTTCAAAGTATCCTCTACTCCTGGCAATAATTGATGTGCTTCACCAAAATATGAACGATATTCATCCATCGCCTTATTTCCATCAATTTCAAGATTGAAATGATCTTTAATAAAATCGTGAAAAGTCATTTCGCTTAACTGCTCATAAGTTAATTCACCTTGTTCAAGTCTGCGCCATAATCCTTGATTGTAAGCATGGTACTGGCGCTGAAGTTCTTGAGATAGTGGCCAATGGTGGGCGTTAAAAAGACTGTGCAAAGCAAAATCTTCAGTTGCTGCAAAATCGATAATAGTATCATCAACGTCAAAAATAATTTGTTTATAGCGCAATGTCATTAGTCCTTTCCTTATTTTCTCGGAAATTAATTATATCAATTTTTTAAATCAAGTGAAAAAATTGATTGACATCTTTTTAATAACTATTTAAAATTGTGGCAACAAGTAATTTGAATGAAAGGAAGATTTAACCATGTTTAAGAATGTAGTAATCAATCGTTGGCAATTCCAGCACTAGAGTTGTTTCTGCACGCTTAATAGTACAGATGCGACTCAGATATTTCGCATCTGTGCTGGTAAATCTTCATGAAAAAAGTAACCCGCACGGATTTAATAAACGTGCGGGTTTTGTTTTGGACATTTCCCGTAAAAACCGGAAATGTCCTTTTTTTGTTATTAGGAGTAAGCCATGAAAAGATTAATCGGAACAATTATTAGTCTCTTCGTCTTTTTAATTGCTGCATTTGTTGTAGAAGTAAATAAACAAAATACAGCACAAAAAGAGAAAGTGGTAGGCATTTTACAAACCATGTCTCACCCAGCTTTGGATCAAATTCATCGCGGAATTATTCGAGGTTTAAAAGATGAAGGATATGAAGAAGGAAAAAACATTAAAATTGATTTTCAAAATGCTCAAGGTGATCAAAGCAATTTAAAATCGATGAGCGATCGTTTTAATCAAGAAAATGCCGCTGTCACAATTGGAATTGCTACCCCAGCTGTTCAATCCCTAGCCAATCAACCAGGAAATACTCCCGTAATCATGGGAGCTGTCAGTGATCCAATTGGTGCTCATTTGGTTAATACCATGAGTCACCCCGGTGGAAAAATTACAGGGGTTCAAGACAGACAACCGGTCGGTGCACAATTAAAACTTTTACAAACAATTTTACCCAAAGCCAAAACAATCGGCGTCATTTATACCTCTAGTGATGACTCATCTGCTTCTGAATACCGCGAATTCAAAAAGTTAGCTGAAAAAGACGGCTTAACAGTCCGTCCCTATACCATCACTTCTACCAATGATATCGAACAAGTTGCCCAAACGATGGCTGGTAAAGTTCAAGCAGTGTATGTACCTACTGATAATACTGTAGCTTCAGGTATTGCAACTTTGCTTAAAGCAACAAATGAAGTAAAAATTCCTGTTTTCCCTGCTGCCGATACTATGGTTAAGTCGGGTGGTCTTGCCACTAGATGCGTCAGCCAATTCGATATGGGGGTTTTAACTGGTCAAATGGCTGGTCAAATTTTAAAAGGTAAAAATCCTGCAGATACTCCTGTTAGACGAGTTACCAGTTACGAAACCGTAATCAACCAAAAAGCGGCTAATGAATTAAACATTCAAATTCCAGAGAGCGTAATTAAAGCCGCACAAAAGAAAGGACGGATTATCAAATGAGTCTAATTACATCAACTATCGGACAAGGACTTTTATGGGGTATTTTAGCACTCGGTCTTTTTCTAACCTTTAGAATTTTAAATTTCCCAGATATGACAGTTGAAGGAACATTTCCTTTTGGTGCAGCTATCTGCGTTAGTGCTCTAGTAAACGGCGTTAACCCTTTAATTGCTACAGCATTATCATTTTTAGGTGGTATGTTAACTGGATTAACCACTGGTCTTCTTTATACTAAGGGAAAAATTCCAGTTTTACTTGCTGGAATTTTAACGATGACTGGTGTCTACTCAATTAACTTACGCATTTTAGGCAAAGCTAACGTAGGTTTATTAAACAAAGCCACTTTACTTAATGAACATTTTTTGGATAAATTACCAGCAAACTTTCCTACCATTGTTGTTGGCCTAATTTTCGCAATAGTCATTATCTTTTTATTGGCATTATTTCTTAATACTGACCTTGGTCAGAGTTTTATTGCAACTGGTGATAATGAAAAGATGGCTCGCTCACTTGGAATTAACACCGATAATATGAAGATCTTAGGCTTAATGCTCTCTAACGGTTTAATTGGTCTTGCTGGTGGACTTTTAGCACAAAATGGTGGGTATGCTGATGTCAACATGGGTATCGGAACTATGGTTATTGGTCTTGCCGCCATCATCATTGGCGAAGTTGTTTATGGCAACTTAAGTTTGACTGCTCGTTTAATTGCTGTAGTCATTGGTAGTATTATCTATCGCTTAATTTTACTCTTAGTCCTTCAATTAGGTTTAAGCACCAACGACTTCAAGTTAATTTCTGCAATTATTTTAGCTATCTGTATGATGCTTCCACTATTTGAAAAGAAATTCCATATGACTAAATTGCTTAAAAAAGGGGTTCAAAAACCATGAGTACAATTTTAGATTTACAAAATATTATTACTACAGTTAATGTGGGCACTAATGAAGAAAAACAAATTCTTAAGAATATCAATTTAAAATTAGAAGATGGCGACTTCGTTACGCTACTTGGAACCAACGGTGCTGGTAAATCTACTTTGCTCAACATTATTAACGGTTCAATTACTCCTACCAGTGGAAAAATTATTTTAAAAAATCGTGATTTAACCAATTTGTCTGAAGTAAAAAGAGCTAAATACATCGCTCAAGTTTTTCAAGATCCTAAAATGGGAACCGCTCCAAGAATGACAGTCGCAGAAAATTTACTGTTAGCCACCAAACGTGGACAGCGACGTGGGTTACATCTTAGAAAACTGGATAAATATATGAATGAATTTAAGCAAAAAACCTCTCAGCTTCCTAATGGATTAAATGAACGTTTAAATACATTCGTTGGAAACCTATCTGGTGGCCAAAGACAAACACTTAGTTTTTTGATGGCCACAATTAACAGACCTGATTTACTTTTACTTGATGAGCATACGGCAGCACTTGATCCTAATACTAGCCGTGAACTACTTGAATTAACGAATAAAGTGGTTCATGAAGAGAAATTAACTTGTATTATGATCACACATCAGTTGAGGGATGCAATTAAGTATGGCAATCGTACTATTATTTTAAATAGTGGTCAAATTGTCTTAGACGTTAAAGGTGAAGAGAAAAAGAAGTTAACTGAGGAAGATATTTTGCAGTATTTCACAGATTAATAACGTAATTAGCTTATTTAATAATCTTTACAACACTTTTCTACAAAAATGAATAATCGTTATTATAGAAACTTTTTATGAACTTATATTTTAGGAAAAATATTAAAT
>SKEB01000889.1_pt1 | contig 16457 bp, 16 predicted proteins | sample 4826561 | NCBI WGS metagenome assembly SKEB01 (sample SAMN11008820, study PRJNA524170) | human gut metagenome | biome: Human fecal sample; material: Feces; isolation source: fecal sample from pouch patient p17 | host: Homo sapiens | place: Israel: Tel-Aviv | collected 2016-03-29
CTGGACATGATAATGGATCCTTTCTTTCATACTGGTTTAAGTATATCAGATTCATTAAAAACTGTCCGAAAAAGTGTCTTAATTTATGAGACCATTATAGTATTTTAATGTAGGTGAAAAAAGGTGGTGGATGTTCTTTTTGAATGACAAGAACAGGATACAATATAATGCTCAGTGCAAGAAGTGTGTGCATGACTGTAAGCAGAGCTTCCGGTGCAGGATTGTGTGGTGTGGGAAGTATTACTCTAAGCGGAGAAAAAGGTAGTGTTTGATTTATTTGATATTTCTGAAAGGGGTTGAGATAAAATATTGGTTTAATCGTTTCATTCGTTTTAAGAAAAAATGAGGAATCTTTTAATCATTTTAAGTGCATAACTCGTTATTATATATATACAGATATTCAATGGAAAGGAGTCTGATGCGTGTTGAGTGATGACGAATTAGTGGAACAGATTCTACTTGGAAATGAAAATGCAGCAGAAGAATTGATAAAACGCTATTATACATCTATTTTACGTTACTGTAGGTGGCATTGCTCTAATCTGGAAAAAGCAGAAGACCTGACTCAGGAAACATTTTTGAAGTTGTTTAAGAATTTATCCGGATATAAAGGGAAAAAGAAATTTAAGGCTTATCTATACACGATTGCAAATCATTTATGTATTGATGAAAGTAGGAAGGTTGAGTTTTATCCATTAGAAGATGAAGAAAATATAGTGCATGAGTATAACGACATAGTTCGGCTAGAGGATAGGGCAGAGATAAGCTATTTTTTGAATTTTTTATCATCAGAACAAAGGGAAGCAGTCATTCTACGCTTTGGAGAACAACTTAGTTTTGGAGAGATTGCAAAAGTGATGGGATGCAATATGCGAACAGCACAAAGCAGGGTTCGTAATGCTTTAAAAATTATGAGAAAGGAGCAGGAAAATGAAAGATAAAAATTTGAAGGGCTATTTACAGCAATCTTTAGGAGAGGAAGTACAGCCTAAAAGATTAGAGGAAACGATTAAGCTTTGCACTGAAATTGTGCGAGAACAGGAAGTGACTAGGGCAGAACCGAGGACAGGTTTCTTTCACTATCTTTCAGATGTATTTCGCTTTGAAGGTATTCCAATATTTGGTTTGCAGGCAGTAACGTTATTTATAGTTTGTTTAACAATTGCCAGCATTGCAGACGTGCCAAAGAATATACCAATTTTTATGCCGCTGTTTGTATTGGCTATCATACCAGCAATTTTTAAAAGCCAGTATTATGGAATGAGCGAGATTGAAGCGGTAACAAGAGCTTCTGGTGCCCAAATCACGTTAGCAAAGCTGGTTCTGGCTGGGGCGGCTAATTTGGTGTGTATAACAATTCTTTTGTGCATGGAAGTTTATTTGCAAAATTCTTATAAAGAGATTGGACAGATAGTCCTATACTGCCTGGTTCCGTACTTAGTGTGTATGGTTGCGTTGCTACGTTTGATCCGCTTGCAAAAGAAACAGAGTTTACAGATATGTGCGATTGTAATGTTGGGTTCCTGCATTTGTTGGGGTATGTCAGCAAGGATATTGCCATGGTTATATGAAACATCAGCAGTGGGGGTGTGGATTGTTACATTTTTGATTTTTGCTATGTTCTTTATAAATGAAATTCATTATATTGCAGAGATGAGAAAGGAAGGAAAAATGTATGGAATTGTCGCTTGATCGTTTAACAAAACAGTATGGCAGGAAAATAGCGGTAGATTGTGTTAGTGCGACCTTAAAGCCGGGAGTATATGGTCTTTTGGGGGCTAACGGTGCAGGTAAAACAACATTGATGCGTATGCTATGTGCTGTTTTGGAGTCAACCTCAGGGGAGGTATTGCTGGATGGAAAAGAAGTAACTTCGATGGGGGCAGATTACCGGAATGTGTTGGGTTATTTACCACAGGATTTTGGATATTATCCAAATTATACTGCGGTGGAGTTTTTAATGTATATTGCAGCACTGAAAGGAATACCGAAGAATGTTGCAAAAAAACGTGTGACTGAATTGTTGGAGGTAGTTGATTTAAGCCATGTGGCAAACAAAAAAGTAAAAACTTTTTCTGGTGGTATGAAACAAAGAGTAGGAATTGCACAGGCGTTACTTAATAATCCGAAAATCTTGATTTTGGATGAGCCGACTGCAGGACTTGATCCGAAAGAGCGTGTCCGTTTTCGTAATCTGCTCTCAGAGTATGCAGGCGATAAAATTGTAATTCTTTCCACACATATTGTATCGGATATAGAAGCAATAGCAGATGAAGTGCTATTGATGAAAAAAGGAAAAGTTGTATTGCAGGGTACGGTTCCAGAGTTGATTCACAAGGCAAATGGTAAGGTTTGGGAACTTCTTTAGGCTACAATCAATAGCAGCGCAAACGAAAAAGCAGTCTTGAAATATAGAAAAACTGCCCTTTCGTTTGCGCTACGTTTGATTTTGCCAAAGTGAACAAAGTCGCGTCACCGGAGCCGATCTGTATGTACTTTCAATCCTTTCACTTTACCGAATTGTAACGGTTGTGCCATCAAAGCTAAGAGGCTCATTTCAAAATCATGGCACGACAAATAGACCTCATTGCTGAGGTTTTTAAGAAATATGAAGATCTGACTTTAACACCGTAATGGTATTCGCTGTTGTGGTTTTCCAAGGTGCCCGCCACAGCATTTACAGACAGTGACTTTAATGCCATAGAGAGTTTCGAGCATTTGTGGAGTATCCAGGTCTTTTAGCCGAGAAAGATACTGTTTACAGCCAAGAAGATTCCGGCATAGAGTCAGCTGTTTAGTCTTGGTTCTGGTACACAGTAAGCCATAGTGCCTGATTCTTACAAATCGTTTTGGAGGTACATGCATAAGAAAACGACGAATAAATTCAATGCCGGAGATAGTAAACTCTTTCCACTTACCTTCCTCACGGTAGTCTTTCACATGGTATGTAACTGTATCTTCATCCATACGGATGATACGATGGTTACTGATCGCAATCCGGTGGGTGTATTTTCCGAGGTAGTTAATAACGGACTGCGCACCATTAAAGGTTTTCTTGCAATGGGGAACCCAGTCCTTTTCATAGCAAAGGTTTAGGAGTTCCTTGAAAGCATAACGATTACGGTACTTTTCACTGCTTCCATGAAACAGAAGCTTTTTCTTTTCATACAGGGATTTGAGTGTGGCCATGTATTTACCACGGAACAGTCTTGACATTACTTTTACCGGAAGAAAGAATTCTTCACCCTTATCACGCCATTGATTTTGAGAGGTCAGACCACCACCAAGAAGAATGACATGGATATGGGGATGATAGTTCATTTCAGAACCCCAGGTATGTAACACACAAATATATCCGACTTTAGCACCGAGATGTTTGGAATCTATGGTAAGTTCATTAATAGTTTCCGAAACACAGCGATACAGAGCATCATAGAGAAGCTGTTGGTTGCTGTAGATTAAAGGATTCAGTTCCTGCGGTACCGTGAATACTACATGGAAGTAAGGAGCTTCCAATACATCCTCCCGACGTTTATCCATCCACTTTTCCTTGGGCAGAGCCTGACACATAGGACAACATCTGTTGCGGCAAGAGTTGTAATGAATCTGTGGATGACCGCAATCCTCACAGATGCTGACGTTAGCACCATAAGCTCCAGTTTTACAGTTGATGATGCAATGAGAAACTTTTGCCTGCTGAGGAGAAGGGGTATATTTCTCTATGTAATACGGATAAAACCGAAGAAAAATATCCTGTACGGTTGGTTTACTCATTTGATTCACCAGCTTTCTTATCAAAAGGACTTTGAACTCCCAGTAAGGCTTTGTTACTGATATGAAGATAAATCTCTGTAGATTTTGGAGAACGATGTCCTAGTAATGTCTGAATATATCTTATATCAACACCATCTTCTAAAAGATGGGTCGCAAAGCTGTGTCTCAAACAGTGAGAATGAATGTCCTTGGGCAACCCAGCCTTCTCAACAGATTTTCTTAGTTCTGAGGCAGTAGCGGATGAAGTGAGATAAGCACCTGTCCACTGATTCGGAAAAAGTATACCTCTGGGTTTTCCACACTTGAACCAGTATTCCGTAAGTATATCTAAAGCTCTCTTGGACAAAAGAGCATAACGTGAAGAGTGGTTTTTAGCAGTGTGTATATAAATCTGCATGTTAGTTCTGGAAATATCATCGTAGTGTAAGTGAAGCACTTCCGAGATACGTAATCCAGAGGAATACATGATGGCAAATATCGCTTTGTATTTTAGATTGGATGTAGCATCTAAAAGACGTTCTATTTCTGAACGAGACAGTACCCGTGGAATAGCATAGTCATTTATGGCTCTGGGAACAAGGTTATCATCCCAAAGCTTTCCAAGGATACGCTTATAAAAGAAAACCAAAGCACCATTTTTGTTATTGAGTGTGGATGCCTTATTACCTTTGCTCTGTAAGTGGACTAAATAGTCTTTGGCATCTTCACAAGTAAGGTCTTCAGGATTTTTTTGAATGTACTCTAAAAAAGAGATAACATTATTTTTATATGTTCTAATAGTACCGGGTTTGAGATTGCGGAGTCTGCCAACAACCTCGATTTTATCAATATATGATTCGTACATAAAATAACCTCCATGAAATAAAGTAGTAATAAAAGTAACTACCTATCATGGAGGTGCATTTGCAAAATAAAACTGCTTGTGAAAGCAGCCTAAAGATGATATTCTTTTCATAGGCAGTTGGTCGGGACTAAGCCCTTTGTTTGAAGTATGTTATTGGTCGCACTTTAACAATACTATCTTAGGATAATCCTGTCACTGCCTTTTTTAGAAAAAAGTAAAAAACTGCGCCACAGCCTTTGCAGGCCATCGCGCAGCGATTTTGTTCACTTCCAGTTTGCACATCCAATCATTTTCTTCATTCTATCACAGCATCTTATTATTCCGCCATCAATTTTTCAAACCAGGTACCCTTGACAATAATAAACTGGTCTGCGCCTTTCCATTCTTGCAGCATTTCATCCATCCCGAGCAAACTCGGACTTTGGCCCGTCACAATAATCGAGTAGGAGGGAGCATATCAAAGCGACAGCCCCGTAGGTATCTTTTCAGTTTTATCATTTATTTTCGATTTCACATCATATCCGCAATTAATGATAGTTCATCTGTTGAGGAATACTCCAAACCATTCTTTGTAGTTCGTCCATATTCACTAAATAAATACAAGTTCTTTTTTGCCCTAGAACAAAGAACATAAAGAAGTTTACGCTCTACAGTGTCTATCACCGAAAAGTGTCCTATATTTAACGCTTACCTATATTTTTAGATATTTTTGTTGCAAACGTATTGCAAACCGAATAAGTTTCACCACATTTCTAGACATTTCATCAAGATTTAAGGGTAAAGAAAAACCCCAGAACCGAAGTTCTGAGGTTTGTGATCTCTTTGAATTGTATTTCTCGTGCGAGATAATTATCTCTTGGAGAACTGTGGTGCTCTACGAGCTGCTTTGAGACCGTATTAAACTCCTTTGAGCGCCGATTTTCCTTGGTATTCCGGGCTTTTCCGGCTTTTCAATGTTCAGTTGTCCTATTCCTTAACCAAGGAAAATGGTGCATTTTCAATCAGCATCCCGCCAGTTAAAGCGCGCTGTTCACTACCTCGAACAACTCCTCTGGCTTATTATATTTCACCTTTGCGTAAATGTCCATAGTTGTTTTGCTGTTTTCATGTCCTGCAAGGTACTGAACTGTCTTGGGATCAACGCCTGCATAAAGAAGGTTCGTGATGTAAGTGTGCCGTAACAGGTGTGGGGTAACATCAAAATCCAGCGTATATTGGATATTGGGATTGTTCTTCTGTGTCATACCCAGCGTTGGCTCCACTGTGTATTTGATGCTCTGCCCATTCACATACTTATAGTAATTGCGGGGTTTGGTGGACCGGACGACTACATACTGCCACACCCGTTGAAACTGCGATGCAGCTAAAGGCTGTCCTTCGCTGTCCGCAATCACATAGTCTGATCTGGAGACTGCCTTGGCTTCCCGCAGGCAATCAACCAAACACTTGGGGATTGGAATATCTCTTTTTGCCGCCTTAGTCTTTAGCACCGTAGAAACCACGGGCCTGTTATGCTCTGTGCGCCATGCCCGCCTCACCGAGATATAAGGCGTAGACTCGTCCAGAAATACACAGTCCCATTGCAGTGCAAGGATTTCTTCCCGGCGTAGGCCCGAATACAGGCCGAGCATAATAAACAGATAAGGTGGAAGTCCCCGGACCGTATCCAGAAGCACCTCTACCTGCTGGTCTGTCAGTGCATCCTTCTTTTTCGCTGGCTTTCCGCCCTTTCCCGATATTCCTACACAGGGGTTATACTCAAGTATTTGGCTGCGCTCCGCCGAGTAGAAAATACACTTGAGAAGCATATTCACCGTACTGTATAACCCCTCCGATTTATTCGACAGCGGCACAAGTGCCAGTCGAATATCATCAGCCGTCACTTCCTCCATATACATCTCTCCCAAAGGTTTGATGATGTAATTCTTCATGTCGGTGGTATATCCCTTCAATGTAGCCGTAGATACCTTTGCTGATTGCATCAGCAGCCACTTCTCGCAATACTCAGCCACCGTCGGATGCTGCCGGCGAAAGATAATCTCCTCTACCTCGCGCCGCGCCTCTAATTGCTTTTCATACAATTCCTCGCAGGTGGCAGCATACAAGCTCACCTGCTTGCCATCCGCATCCAGAATCCGGGTTCTGTAATATGGGATTCCTTTTCTCATAACAGTTCCGTACTGCGGAACCTCCGTTTTTTTCTTAGCCATCTTTGACCTTCCTTTCTTGATTACGTGCAGTTTCCGTATCTACACTCTCTTTTTATCAGAAAGTCCAAATTTAATCAAAGATACGGCCTATGTAAAACAAAGAGCGAGACATCCTTGCCTCGCTCCTGCTCCATTTCCTATTTTATTGTTTCGCCTTATGCTCGTACAGCATCCCATTGAGCAAATGCATTGCCCATCGTTCTGACCAGCTCATCCGGTCTGTTGTATTTGACCTTTGCGTAGATGTCCATGGTAATTTTGCTGCTTTCATGGCCTGCCAGATATTGAACCGTTTTGGGGTCTACCGATGAATGAATAAGATTCGTGATGTAGGTGTGCCGCAGCTGATGCGGTGTAACCTCGAAGTCCAAGCTGTAAACCACATGGCCGTTGTTTCGGGCCTTTTCTCCAAGCTCCGGGTAAAGCATATACTTCACATATTTTCCGTCCACCAGTTTGCGGGCCATTCTCGGTTTCGCGGTTCGCGTCACAATATACTGCCACAGCCGCTTAAACTGCGTATAAGACAGAGGTTCTCCATCCCGGTTTGCGACCACATACTCCGAAGTCGAATTTGCTTTTGCTTCTTTCAGACATTCTGCCAAGCAGGTCGGAAGGGGGATATTTCTCTCCGCAGCCTTTGTCTTTAATTCGTCGAGAATCACCGGCCTGTTATTTTCAGTATGCCATGCCCGCCGCACTGCTAAGTAAGGGAAGTCTCCATCCAGATAAACCGCATCCCATTTCAAGGCAAGTATTTCTTCACGTCTCAAGCCTGCGTACAGGCCAAGCATAACAAATACATAAGGGGGAAGTCCCTGTACGGTATCCAATAAGCGCGCGGCCTGATCGTCTGTCAGTGCCGCTTTATCTTTCTGCGGAACGCCGCCACCTTTTGTCGTAAGATAAATCGTCGGGTTATCATCAATGATTCGGCTTTCCTTTGCTGCACGAAAAATAGATTTATACAGAATCACGACTGACTTATATACCGATGCGGATTTTTTTGAGACAGGGACAAGCGCAAGCTGAATATCATCCAGGCTAACCTCTCCCATCCGCTTATCTCCCAATTCCGCAATGATGTGCCGCCTGACCTTTGAGGTGTAATCCGTCAAAGTAGTTGCCCGTACATGGACAGACTGCATCAGCAGCCATTTCTCACAGTATTCTGCAACCGTGGGCGATTTCCGATGGAATGTGGCGTTGTTGATCTGCTCCAACGCATTTGTTTCCTTATTATAAAGTTCTTCGGGCGTTCTTGCATAAAGGGCTACGAGCTTCCCATCTGCATCTTCAATCCTTGTTCTGTAATACTCAATACCATTGAGCATCACTGTACCGTATTCTGGAATCATCATTTTTCTTTTTGCCAATTCCGTCACCTCCAAAAAATAATCTCCAGCGCTGTATCTTTGTTTTATCAAACTTCTTCAATTCCAGCAAGGATACGGATTGGCTCATGCTTTGGCGTTCCGGGGCTTGCGGTAAGTTGCGCTCTTTTCCATAGGTTTTGCCCGGTGTGTGCATTTTGCGATATACTCCTGAAGGCCCATATCAGTAAAATATACACAACCGTTCTGCACATACTGAACATAAGAAATCAAGCCGTTGTTACGGGCTGCATCTAAGGTCGTAATACTGATCCCCAAGATTTTGGCAGCTTCTTTTCGTGTAATCAGTTTTTCCATAAATCATATTCCCTCCATTCTGTCAAGGTTGTCATCGTGCTTTCAAAATCACATGAATGCACTGGCAGCCGAAACTGCCAGTGCATGGTATCTAACTTTGAAAAGAAAACTGCATCTGAATACTGAGCTGTTGTTTACAACAAATGGACGCAGCTCTCTTGAATTTTAGTTTTGCTTTCGCCACATTTGCCACGCATCCCTGACGATGGGGACATTCCTGATCTCCGCTGGCGCGGCTGTCATAACTCCGCAGCGTCGTTTTATTCGTGCGCCGCAGGGTTCCGCCTCAAGTCCGTGGGCGGGTGTGAACAAGTATCTTTAAGCCCCCATGGAGTCCTCGCGCCCGAAGTGCCACCTCCGGGTCTCAGGCTGGCGTTGATCGCTGGGAACAGCCTTGTTTATCACCTCCTTGGGCTGTCCATCTTGGCGGCGCGCCTGATTCGCTCGTACATGGGTTATGTACCAGAAATGCCGTCTATTCGATTGTCAAAGTACATCGAAGGGGAGAAACTTGTCCTTCTTATTAACACTGACAAAAAGAGTGAAAAACAGGCGCTTCAAATGAAACTTTATCAAAAATATTTTGCTAACTGTTTCAACCCACGCCGGATGCTGTCACGAACACGGCTCGGATCTACGCCTTCGGCTCTGGCAATCTCATTTACGCTCATCCCCAGATAGTACCGGGCGTAAATTCTCCTTGCCTGTTTCTTCGGCAAAGCCATCACGGCGGAGTAAATCTGCTCGCGCAGCTGCTTTTCCTCCAGAAGCATCTCCGGCGTCTCCAGCTTTCGCAGGACCGCATTTTCAATTCCATTCTCACAGTCCAGGGAGTACTGCGCCTTATAGCGATACATTTTTCGCTCATAGGCTGCTTCAGCTCGCTCGTCAGACTGAAACACCGCTTGTACTTCATCGGTTACTTCCAAAAAGGCATCGGTTTTATAAACATCGGGATACAGATCCCGAAGATTGACTTTCTTCATTATGTACCTCCATTTCGATTCACGGGTGATTAGCGGGTGAATCGAATGGAGGCGGGGAACGGCATCGAGGCCGTTTGGGGACATTCGGCAAAAAACGACAAGCAAAAGCGCCAGTCTCCCATTCCAGGAAACTGGCGCAACAAAAAAGATCATTATTATTCCGGTTTGCGCAGAACGATAATACTGACAGGTTGCCGAACTGCCCCGGAGGGGAAGCTACACTTTTTTTAGCAAGTGAAGATTATGAGAACTGTAAAAGGTTAAAACAAACAAAGCGGCATCCTCCTATATGCCGCTGTAAATAACCTTTCTGTCTACGCAGTATAAAGCGGCAGCTATTCAGCAAGCCGCGTTTTCATTGAACCATTACTCAATTAACAGCTGCTCGCCATTATTGAGAGCTATGGTATAGAACAGAAAGCAAGATTTACTTTAGATTTATACAAGATTTGCACAAGAAATACCTATACTTCGAATTTGTAGCCTATTCCTCGAATGCTTTTAATATGTTCTGATGCAGTTTCCGAACTTTTTAACTTTTTCCGTAAATTACTTATATGGCTTGAAATCGCATTGCGTGAATAAAACGAAAAATCATCATGCCAAACAGAATCCATTATCATTTCATAAGTATAGACTTGCCGTTGATTCATAATTAGCAGCGCAAGAATATCAAACTCTTTTTCGGTCAAATCAATGCATACCCCAGCTATCTCTACAGACCTGTACTCTAAGCAGAAAGACAAGTCTTTCACAGTGATGATTGTTAGCGGTCTTCTTTTATCTTTTGGTATTTTCAAACAATTTCTCATACTATTTTTCTCTGAAAACATTTCTACCATAGGATGATTATAGGTATGTAAATATTGAGCAGCACCAAAATGGACACATGCATACCGCTGTTCCTCCGAATATGAAGGTGGCACAACAATAATTGGTACCGCACGTTTTTGTCTCAAGATATCCAAATCGTCTTGTGGAATCACATCAGAGCAAATAGCTACGCATATATATTCTTTAAAAGACAGCATTGCGGCCGCTTGTTTAATATTATCAGCATAGTCAAATTCAATTTCAAATTCTTTCCATCGGCCAGCAGTAACCTCATATTCATTATAGGCGTATCCTACGCCCAATACATGCGGAACCATATGTTCACCTCCTACTACTTCTAGCAGACAGTTCAAAGCTGCCGAGCATAAGTTACCCGGCAGCTCTAAACAAAACTATATTTTTCTATGATGGAGAATGCTTTTTTGCGTATCTACAAATCCTCCGTCATCGATTATTTCCCCAGTAAATCAATGCCAGTGCGCCGGGACCGGTGTGTGCTCCGATGATAGGGCCAATATAAGCAATACAAATCTCAGAATCCGGGAATTGTTCCAACAACCTTTCTTTCAGCATATCTGCTGCTTCAGGGTCATCGGCATGACCTATCAGAATCGATTTACCAAGTTCAGGTTTCCAGCCCTGTTCCATTCGGGCAATCTGAGTGGTAACAGCCTTTTTTCTTCCACGAGGTTTTTCCACTGCTTGCAGCTTTCCTTCGCTGTCCACATGAAGCAACGGTTTGATCTGCAAAGCCGTTCCCATTGCGGCTGCGGCACCTGAAACCCGCCCGCCATGTTTCAAATGGGTAAAGGTATCAACCGTAAACCAATGACATACCTCTAATCGGTGTTCCATGACCCAAGAAGCCAATTCATCAATAGACAGTCCTTCCCTCTGCTTTTTCGCAGCTTCTCTGACTAAAAACCCTTCACCCACTGCGGCAGCAAGCGTATCAATGCAGATGATTCTTCTTTCCGGATATTCCTGCTGTAGTTCTTCAACCGCTAAAAACGCAGACTGATATGTACCTGACAGACCAGAGGAAAAACAGAGATACAGAATATCGGTTCCCTGTCGCAGACAGGGTTCAAAATGCTTAAAATAAATCGTTGGGTTGATTTGTGAGGTCGTTGCAAAATTCCCAGCTCTTTGCAAGCGGTAGAACTCCTTGGCTGTGATTCCTTCCGGGGAACCATATGAGTATTCTGTTCCGCCGATCTCAACATTCATAGGAATCATTTCAACAGATGGCAGACCTGCGGTTAACTCCGGTGCGAGATCTGAGGTGGCATCTGTGAAAATTTGATAGCCGTCCATCACTTCTTACACCCACTACAGCCCTGACAAGCAGCCCACAGCTCATCGGCCTTCGGCTTCCAGGTTTCTGCATAAAGTGTAGTCTTATCACACAGATGGTCAACACTTTCCGGGGACTGATACTCGGTAGAATGGGCACCGGATTTCTTTACCATGCTACGCAGACATTCAGGATTTTCCAGCATAGGACACGGCTGGAACATATTATCATTAAAGGGCTGACCGTCGTGATAGGCCATAAACAGCGGAGACTGATATGCTTCCAGCAGGGTCTTTTCACGGATGTTGGAGTCAGAGTAATGGATAAAAGCGCAAGGCTCAATGTCACCATTGGCATTGATATGCAGATAGTTGCGGCCACCAGCAATACAGCCGTTTACAAATTTCGCATCATTCTGAAAGTCAATTGTGAAAATAGGCTTTGTGCTACGGTATTCGCAGATGCGGTTATACATCTTTTCACGCTGGTCAGGAGACGGGAGCAGCTCCACAGCGGAATCGTTGCCCACAGGCATATAGTGGAAGAACCATGCGAACTTCGCACCGCACTCCACCAGATGATCGAAGAACTCATCCGAGCTGATGGAGTCGATGTTCTTGCTGGTATAGCACCCAGATACGCCGAAAGGCAGCTTCTTTTCTTTCAGAATCTTCATCGCCCGCATAGTAGCCTGATAAGTACCCTTGCCACGGCGGAAATCAGTAGCTTCCTCGAAGCCTTCAATGCTGATGGCCGGGTAGAAGTTCTTCACCCGCAGCATCTCATCGGCAAACTTCTCATCGATAAGGGTACCGTTGGTAAAGGCAGAGAATACGCAGTCAGGATGCGCTTCACACAGGCGGAGCAGATCGTTCTTGCGTACCATAGGTTCACCGCCGGTGTAGAGGAACATATAGGTTCCCAGTTCATTGGCCTGATTGATGATGTCATCCAGTTCCTCATAGCTCAGATTCAGCTTATTACCGTATTCTGCCGCCCAACAGCCGGTGCAATGAAGGTTGCAGGCGGAAGTGGGGTCCATCAGGATTGCCCAGGGGATATTGCAGCCGTACTTTTCACGATTAGCCACCTGCTTGCGGCTGCCTAAGAGAGATGCATTGACAATAAAATTGCGGAAGAACACTTTGCGGACTTCAGAATCAATGTCCGTCCAAAGGCTGTTGATCAGGCGCATCCAGTTGCTGTCAGGCTGCTCCATCACCTTACGGATTTGCTGGCGCTGTGTGAGATAGAGGTTATCCTTATCGAACTTATCCGCCCAATCTAACAACTTGGGGAATGCTTCCTGCGGATTGCTGTCAACATATTTCAGCACTTGATTGACGGCGAAAGCCTGTGCGCTGTCTTTAATAGAATTACTCATGGTTTTGTCTCCTTTTCTATCTTAAAAGCAAAAAGAGCCGATAATCCGCAGCACAAGGCTAACGGGTTATCGGCTCTGCGTCTATGCGTCTGGCTCTGTGATAACTGTGGTATTGAATTGTTTTACGCTGATTATTATTTCCCGTTTGCACTTCGGACAGTATAGCGGAAAATTTTCAAGTACTGTATTATCACAGATTTTAATTCTCGTTTTGTTGTTGCAGTTGGGGCATAATAGCCATTCGGTTTTTTTCATTCTTTGTTTTTCATCAGATACTAGAATATCTATGGACAATTACATTTACAACTCACGCAGTTTCCACCGCCTTGTAGAAACCATTACACATGCGCCCACAATGAGTACTGTTAAGACGATGTAGGAAAGATAGACGCCATTTAGTGCTACTTCATACACATCATAGTACCGCAGAGGGGTCAGATAGTCTAAGAAACGATTCCCAGCGTACTCGGCGGTTATGGCGACAGTATAGGCGGCCAATACGAAAACCGTACCAACACGCACCGCAGCCTTATAAGATTTGAAAAGGCTGGCAAACAGTAGACCCAAGGCAAAGAACAGAAGTTGTGTCAAGAACATTCCAAACGCAGTTGCAATTTCAGCTCCCGGTTGTTCCAGTCCCCCCAGCGGGAGAATGACCGCAAAGTAATTGCACACACCGCTGAACAGGGAAAATACCAACAGGTTCACCGATGAAACAATCACCTTTGCCAAAACTATGGTTTTTCGCTCCACAGGCTTTGTGAACAGATATTCGGATGTTCCAAATTTCTTTTCCCTCGCCACACAGGACAGGCCCAGAGAGATTGCATAGGCAAAGGCCAACAGCCCCTCCCAAAAATAGATACACGCGTACCAACCAAGGGCAGTCGTGAGATCCCCTTTCACACCGAACATGATCATAATCAAGCGAGGGAATTGGTCGACTGTCCGGGCCATCTCATCCAAACTGTCCTTCAAGGATAAAAGTTCAAAATAGCAGAATCCGCACAGCAGTAACATGATCCCCAGCCAGATCAGCAGGGTCTTTCTGGTTTGGCGGAATTCGTTTTTAATCAATGTTTTCATGTTCACACCTCCTTAGCTGCGGAACTGAATGTCTTTTTTCAGAAAGACACCGTAAGAAAGCACCAAAAACAGGGCAAACAGCAGCACACACCATCCCAAGTAATCCAACTCATAAAAGCCAGATTTGGAAATCTCAGCCGCACTAAAGAACGAGTACGGGGACAGAAAACTAATGGCACGGTTGCTGACAATGTTGGAGAAGCTGGTGACGCAGTACTCGACAAAGACAATTAACCCGGCGGTCAAAAGTGGGCTTCGATTGCGTGAAAAAAGAATTCCTACCAAAAGCCCCATAGCTGCAAGGAACAGCGTGACCAGCATAAGGGAAAGAGCAATCAGAAAGAACTCTCCCCAGTCAATACCGGAGCGGAACAGGGCCAGCGCCAAAAAAGAGGCGAGAAGATATACCATGCTCACGACCACTACGCCGAAAAAAACCGTGAACGCCTTTGCCCAGTAAATCGTTTTTCGGGTATGGGGTTTTGTAAACAGATATTCAGAGGTTCGCTCCGAGCACTCCTTGGTGTGAATGGCGATACCGAAGTGCATCCCGAAAATACCGGACGCAATCATAAAAAAGCTGGTAAGAAACGCATAAATGCCCAACGGTGAGGTCAGATATTCCATGGACACACCAACGCCTTTGTAAAAATCACTCGTACCCAGCGTTTCATAGAGGTCTCCGGTGGAAACATCCATAAAGCTGTAATAGGTAGGCGTCATCACAAAAACACACAGAGCCAAGGCGATGGCCCAACCCAAAATATATTTGCGGTGCCTTTTCAGTTCATATTTCAAAATGATCATGCCTGACACCTCCTTACGCATAGTAGTGCATGAAGATTTCCTCCAAAGAGGGCTCTTCCAAAAGCACATCGTCCAAATGCAGCAGGTGAAGCTTGTCAATAATCGCCGTGATATTTCCGTTATACATAAAGGAAACAGAGGTCTTGTCCGCAGTCTCCGCATAGTTCGCAATGCCGGACAAATCAAAGAAATCGCGAGGGATAGCCTCCTTTGCGCTCAGAGAGACTTTCTTATAGCCGCTCTCACGCAGTTCTTTGATGGACTGTATGCCAATAAGCTGTCCCTCTTTCAGAATGGCCACCCGGTCACACAGTTTCTGCACCTCACTCAGCACATGGGAGGAAAAAAACACGGTAGCGCCCCGGCTGTTTTCCTCCTTCAGAATATCATAGAAAGCCTGCTGGATCAGTGGGTCTAATCCGCTGGTGGGCTCGTCCATAATAATCAGTTTGGGCGAAGTCATAATGGCAGACACGATACCCACCTTTTTCTTGTTGCCCAGAGAAAGGTCTGCAATCTTGCGGGACAAATCCAAATTGAGCCTGTCGGCAAGCTCCTTCATCTTTGTCTTGCAGTCCATGCCGTACAGATCGGCGGTGTACTGCAAAAGTTCACGGACTTTCATGTTTTCGTAATAGCTGTTCTCGCTGGGCAGATAGCCCACATCCCTGGCGATGACGCTGGCCTTGGAGTGACAGTCCAAATCGAAGATAGATGCGCTGCCTCCGGTGGGACGGATCAGCCCCATTAGGGTGCGGATCGTGGTGGACTTACCCGCACCGTTGGGGCCGATAAAGCCGAAAAACTCTCCCTGGTTGACAGAGAAACTGAGGTTATTGATTCCTCGATGCTTCCCATAGTGCTTGGTCAATTCATTCAAGACAATCGCTTGTTCACTCATTTCAAATACTCCTCCTTATAAAAATTTTTCCGCAGAATTGCGATGTTCTTCTCAAAATCCTCCATGACAGCCTGAAAATCGAAAGCCGCCGCCCCCCGGTACCCGGCCGCATAGCCATCGGCCATCAGAAGCAGCATCTGAAAGACCGGCTGGGCATCCTCTGGGTCTTTGAATTTCAAAGCATCCTCTTCCCGCAGAACAAGATCGTTTCGGAATCTGCCGGTCTCCTCCGTCAGGATCGCCAGCGTATCCGTCACCTCGGGAGAATTTTCCTCCCAGGCACTGGTAATAAACTGCAAGATAAAAGGCTGATTTTGGAGCCCCTCCATTTTCATGCGGCTGGATGCCAGAATCCTGTCGAACAAATCTGTTTCGGAATCGAGGGCTTCCTTATCAAATAGTCCCTCTATGATTTTCTTGCAGTATTCCAGCAGGTAAATGTAGAGCTGCTTTTTACTGCCGAAATACTGAAACACAGACGCTTTGGAAATGTGTGCGGCTACCGCAATATCATTGATTGAGGCTTTTTCATAACCAAACTTGCCGAAGCACTGGAACGCCGCATTGAGAATGGTCAATCTCTTTTCTTCGGTCAGGGCCAAAAATTTGTCCAATTCATTTCCTCCTTTTTACATATTAACCG
>SKEB01000891.1_pt1 | contig 16410 bp, 4 predicted proteins | sample 4826561 | NCBI WGS metagenome assembly SKEB01 (sample SAMN11008820, study PRJNA524170) | human gut metagenome | biome: Human fecal sample; material: Feces; isolation source: fecal sample from pouch patient p17 | host: Homo sapiens | place: Israel: Tel-Aviv | collected 2016-03-29
ATACAGACGAGTCTCATGGATTTGTAGTATACTGAATAATAATATACGTTGTTAACTCTTAATAGTAAAGGGGGTTCCTATGAATCACAATACGGCACAACAAGATGTAGCTAACCAAGCCATCGTACAACATACAAAGCATATTACACCTCCGATGCACACCATCGAAACTGCACAGGCAGAAATTGATGAGTTAAAAAGTTCCTATGATAATTTCCTTTATATCTCCAAAGCATTCCCTAATACGAATATTAATATACTCAGTGCTAAGGCGCGTATATATGGACTAGATTCAGCACCGATTGATGGTGCACGTGTATTAGAACTAGGTTCGTCCTGTGGTGGGAATATTATTCCCCAAGCATTATATTATCCAGAAGCGACTTTCACAGGCATCGACCTTTCATCGGTACAGGTACAGCATGGTAATGAGCTCATTCAATCGATGGGGCTCACGAATGTGACGTTAATGGAAAAGAATATCATGGATATAGATGATGATTTTGGTACCTTTGATTACATCATCGTACATGGGATTTGGTCTTGGGTACCGGATATGGTAAAAGATAAAATTCTCTCCATTTGTAATCGCAATCTATCGGACCGTGGCATAGCCTATGTGTCATATAATACGTATCCCGGTTGGAAACGATTAGAGCAATTGCGGGACATTATGCTCTATTCGGAAAAACATGCCCATCATGATTCCTTGAAAGATCGTACGGCGTATACCAAGAATGTATTAAAACTCATCGCTGAAACGATGAAAATGGACGAGCGAGCAAGGACGCAGTCGAATTATAAAATCAATAACATCAATCGTGTTGTACAATCTAATGATTATTATGTAGGGCACGAATATCTTGAGACCATCAACGATCCTGTGTATATATCACAGTTTGTAGCGCGTGCTGAACAACAAGGTTGTACCTATATCGGTGATGAATCATTACAACGGTCCTTTATTACATGGCTTGACGATGCGGTGGTGGAAAATATCAACGTTTTGTCGCAAGGCAATCATGTGGATAAAGAACAATATTACGACTACGTCTATGATACGCAGTTCCGCATGGCATTGCTCACCAAATCAATCCATGCAGATACGATTATCCGAAACGAAACGGTCACAAAGGATACCTTGGATTCCCTATATTTCTATGCATCGTCAAATGAGTCTGAGGAAATGTCAGCGAAGTGGACAGACCCTGTTTTGATTGCCATCAAGGCATTAATGGATCGTAGAAAATCCTTTAATGTTCAGGATTTAGTACAGTATATGAAGGAACATCATCCTGATGTTGACATCGATATAGATACTGTGTACAGACGATTATTTTTCTTAACGATTGTAGGTCATCTGTATGTGCTTAGTGAAAGATATGAACAACTGCCATTTACAGAACATGAAACGTATATACCAGAGCCATTTATTAAGTATATTACTACACTCATCGAAGAGGGTGGCCAGCAGTATATGACGGTGGGCAATATGTATAATCAAATCGATCCTACTGTGGACCAAGGTCTCTTATTTGTCATGAGGTTGCTCACAAGACCAACCACCACATCAGATATGATTGCCAAGATGGATGCCCAGTTAAAAGTAGAGCGTACACGCCCTGATGGAACTAAGTTTATCGTGCCTAGTGATGAGTATTTGAAATATGCCTTACGACATATCGAAGATTTAGGATTTTTTAGAAAATAACATATAGCAACACAAAACCGATCCCCTTCCTATTCCATGTGAATAGGGGCTGTAACTAGAGTGCGGTAAAACCACATTCTGTTACAGCCCCTTTGTGTTTGTGTAATAAATATATAATCTAAATCTAAGCTTTCAATTCATAATACTGTTTACGATCATTTTGACTAGTCCCATGCCACTCAACAATTTGCAGTTTCTTTAAAATCGAAAGAGCCTTAGATATAGTTGATCGACCACGTCCCGTAATTTTAGCAGCTTCTGCTGTTGTCAAAGTTTTCCCTGTATTATACATATATTGAACTAATTCTTGCGCTATAGGTGTTAATTTATCATAATTAGGAAGAATTGTTCCTAATTGTGTATCTTGTCTACTTCGACGTGTAAGAATATTATTTTCGAGTGTTAAAACTACTTTATTTCCTGGTTCCATATATTTAGGTTCATGTAAATATGATTTAGCCATTTCGGAAAAGATACGTTTAACACCTTCATTCATTTCTGAACCACTAAATTTAAAGACTCTTAATCTAGCTTGCGGTAAAAAACGGCTTGGATTTTTCCCAAATAATAATATTCCTGCTTTTGTAATTTTCCCATCTCTATATAAATAACGAGCCTTCAATATTTCTTCTATGGTTAGATTAGTTTCAATATTCAAGTGACTTTTATACATTTCAACTAATTCAGTATCAATATCATCAAGCGTTGCACCTTCTACAGTTTCATCCTCAAAAAATCGTTGTCCCCGATCATATTCAAGCATTCTCCTACGTTCAAAAGATAATGCAACAGTTTCATCACCTTCTCTTAAATATGCTACATCATCAGGCGAAACAATTACACGATTAATCGAAGGTTCTATTGATATAACAACAATTATATCATTCTCACCATTTTTATTTATAACTTCTATTTCTCGAAATTCTTTCGCCAAAGGATAAAAGGCTTGATTACGATCAATTTGTCTAAACTCATTAACACTACGTGCCCCTTGGCTCTTAAACCCACTTATACTACCATCATCTTCAACACCTATTACAAGAAGTCCACCATCAGCATTGGCAAAACCAATTAAATGTTTTAATAACTCTGCAGGCTTCTTTCTAGCACTTTTTCTATCTAGATATTGATTTTCAGGTGCGAAACACAAATATTCTAAATTTGTTGTTATCACGATTACACCTCCTCTTATATTTATATTTTAGACTCTTATTATCAATCTAATACTAACAAGAGCTTCTTCTTACTGTCTATCTACTGTCTATCTACTGTCTATCTACTGTCTATTCATTATATATTCATTTTGCGAAACAAAACTACAATATATTGTATATTTTTAAAATTATTTTAATTTATACTACAATACTATACTAATTTTTACTGCTTACTGTCTATCTACTGTCTATTTAGTATCTATTGCCTATATATTATCATAAACAGATAAAAATTGTACCACAGTTTATAGAACAACCAAAAACGGATAGTGAATCCTAGGACTCACTATCCGCTTTTGTTATATATCTTACATTATACTATTATTGTAATTTAGCAAGAATCATATCAATTTTACGTTGCATATCTTCATTTTGTTGGCGAAGTGTATCGATTTCACTAGCCTGTTTGGAGATTACAGCATCCTTTTCTTGGTCTTTGGCCAACAAGGCTTGCATTTCATCTTGCATTACATAGATGGAGCTAATTGGACCACCTTTATAGCGATCTGGAATAGCTTTCTTTTCAGGGCTATAGCCAAATTTATGAGTTACACCAGCGTTAACCATGTTGTCATGGCTATCGAGGGATACACCGATGTTGAACATCGTATTTTCATTGGTGTAATGCGCCATACCGAGTGCCACAGCGGTTTGGGATTTGTAATTACCCACACCAGCCATGATTTGTGTTGGTTCTAATGGATCATATTGAATAGGTTTCAATGCTGCCAGTGCAGCTGCATTAGCGCCCGCTTTGCTTGCGTATTGTCTTGCCGCATTATCTGCTAGACCCGCAAGGCCACGAAGTGCTTGATCCACTTGTTGTTTATTTACCGCATCGGTTGGTTTTTCCGCAGGACCTACACCGGTAATACGATGGCCGCCCATATCCAAATTAGAATTAATGGACACATTGGCTAGGGTATTGCCATTTTGACTGTTGAAAGTCATCGTTGGCGCTCCATTACCAGCACCGGTAATGGACGTGATACCAGACAAGTTAGGATTCATCGCATAGTGAATAACACCATTATTGGCTGCATCTTGGGTAATTTGAATATTGCCATCACCTTTGAAGTCAAATCCTGTAGATAATGCGACAGAATGTACCGGTGTGCTACCAGCGCGATCTGTAATACTGCTAGTTGTATAGTTAATATTACTTACGCCAGCAATCGCATTGTCCAATTGTTGTTTGTTAACTGCAGAATTTGCGGTTGTACCAGTCGCCACATTTTTGATTTCCTTGTTACCGGCATCGATACCATTGTTATCGAGGATCACACCACCAACAGTGACCTTATTAAAGCTTACATCATCTGTAGTGGCAACTTTGATTTCTCTGCCAGTGTTGGTAATTGTAATGTTCTTACCATCTTTAAAGTTAACATTGTCGCCACCGGACACGGCTGTTGTAGAACCATCATTGGTTTGAACATTCCAAGATGCCGCAGATTTTGCCAAGTCTTTGATACGAGATTCACCATTCGCACTGAGATTAGATAAATCTTTATTGGCTGCATTTTCAGCGGCTGCTACGGCATTGCTCAACTTAGTGGTAGATGCGATAGATACGCTATTGCCCGATGCCGTTGTTGTAATCAACGCATTAGGACCGCTTTCACCATTGATATTAAATTTAATACCACCAGATGTATTCAATTTTTTAGCATCTGTAGAGCCAGTATCGCCACCAAGGGTGATGGTATTGTTACCCAATGCTTTGGTACCGTCCAATGCATTTTGAACAGCAGCATCCATTTGACCTTTGTTTACGGCAGAATCATTAGTTGTACCATTGGCAATACCTTTAACCTCTTTACCACCTGCATTGATGCCATCAGTTGTAATAGAGATTGGTGCACCACTAGCAGGAGTTACAGTTACACCAGTAGGTGCGGTTGTAGTTGAGTTACCTGCTGCATCGGTTGTTGTTACGCCACCTTTAGAGACAACAGTAGAGTTACCAGCTACATCGGAAATGGTAGAGGAACCACCTGTTACGGTTTGTGTATTGCCAGATCCATCTGTAAATGTAGCAGATGTTAAACCTGTTAACGCTTTTGCGAGTTTAAGGTTCAATGTACCATTTGTATCACCAATTACCGCGATATTACCAGATGTGAGATCTGCAGCATTGGTAGAAGCGCCACCTTTAATAGTAAGTTTTTCGCCGTGTTTACGACTTACAACAGTTGCATCATCGCCGCCAAATTCATGGGTAGCATTTGTTGTAGCTTTGGTAATGGCGTCATCCATTTGGCCTTTGTTGACCGCAGAATCAGCAGAAGTACCGGCAGCAATATGCTTAATTTCTGTATTACCAGCATCGATGCCAGAACCTTCTACTTTCACAGTGTTTGTACCATCAGTAGCAGTCATACCTGTTGGTGCTACGGTTGTTGTATTCGTACCATCAGTAGTGGATAAGCCTCCGTTTGTAAGACCTGTTGTATGACCATTGCCATCAGTTGCATTAACGCCACCTTTAGTTAAAGATGTCGTTTGACCACTGGCATCTTTAGCTGTTACACCATCTTTTGTAGTAACCGTGGATACACCATTGTTATCCTTAATTTCAGATTTCGTTGGCGTCAATGTTTGGGTATTACCAGATATGTCTGCAATCGTAGTGGAAGCACCAGTCACAGTAGTTGTATTACCGGCTGAATCTGTAAATGTTGCAGATGTCAAGCCTGTTAATGCTTTCGCAAGTTTAACATTCAAAGCACCACTTGTAGCATCACCAATTACCGCGATATTGCCCGATGTTAAATCTGCATCAGTTGTAGTTGCACCACCTTTAATAGTGAGTTTTTCACCATGTTTACGACTTACAACAGTAGCATCATCACCGCCAAATTCATGGGTTGCATCTACAGTAGCTTTAGTAATGGCATCATCCATTTGTTTCTTATTAACCGCAGCATCATCTGTAGTTGCTTTACCAACGTTCTTAATTTCTGTACCACCAGCATCAATGCCAGAACCAGTCAACGCAACAGTATTAGTGCCATTTGTTGCAGTGACACCAGATGGAGCTACACTGGTTGTGTTTGTACCATCAGTAGTAGATAAACCACCTTTAGTTAAAGATGTTATATTGCCACTAGCATCTTTAGCTGTTACACCATCTTTTGTAGTAACAGTGGATACACCATGGCTATCCTTAATTTCAGATTTCGTTGGCGCCAATGTTTGGGTATTACCAGATGTGTCTGCAATCGTAGTGGAAGCACCAGTCACAGTAGTGGTATTACCGGATGCATCTTTGAACGTAGCAGATGTTAAACCGCTCAATACCTTAGCAAGACGAATGTTCAATGTACCTGCTCCATCGGACACGACACCGATGTTGCCTGTTGTCAAATCACCAACATTTGTTACGCCGCCTTTAATGGACAATACTTCACCGTGTTTACGTACGGATGTGGTACCTGTATCGCCATCAAATTTATGTTCAGCATCAGCTAAAGCTTGTGCTGTATTCGCATTGGATTTAGTAATTGCATCGTTAATAGCGGTTGCTACGTTTTGTGTTGTGGCTACGCCATCAGTACCTGCGGCACCACCTGTGCCTGTTGCACCATTAGCACCGACTTGACCATTGGAATCTACGACCAAATTACCTGCCTTCACATCTACAGTGTATGTTTTTACACCGCTTGCTGTATTGCTAGATACCGTAACTAGACCTGTACCTGTTACATTAACAGCATCTTGTGCAGATGTTACCGCCAAGTCTTTGATCACTGTTTTACCAGCAGATGAAATATTAGACAAATCCTTGTCAGCAGATTTTTCTGCCGCTGTCACCGCATCTGTCAATTTAGCAGTTGGCGCAATCATTACATCATCACCAGTAGCAGATGTAGTGATTAACGCATTAGCGCCTGCGTCACCTTTGATGTTGAACGTAATAGCATTTGTGCTAAGTTTCTTCGCTGTTGTAGAACCGGCATCACTACCAAGAGCAATGGTGTTGTTACCCAATGCTGTAGTCGCATCAGTAGCTGATTTTACAGCATCATCCATTTGTTTCTTGTTAACCGCAGCATCATCGGTAGTGGCTTTGCCAACGTTCTTAATTTGTGTATTACCAGCATCGATACCAGAACCATTTAACTTAACAGTGTTGGTACCATCAGTGGCAGTGACACCAGCCGGTGCTACTGTCGTTGTATTTGTACCATCAGTAGTAGATAGACCACCTTTAGTCATAGCGGTTGTGTTACCTGCGCCATCTGTAATAGTAGAGGAAGCACCTGTTACGGTTTGTGTATTGCCGGATCCATCTGTAAATGTGGCAGATGTTAAACCTGTTAAGGCTTTTGCCATCTTGATATTTAATGTGCCAGTTGTTGTATCACCTACCACTGCGATATTACCAGATGTAAGATCAGTTGCTGTTGTACTTGCACCACCTTTAATGTTTAGTTGTTCGCCATGTTTACGGCTAATAACTGTTGCATCATCGCCAGCAAAATTGTGGTTTGCATTCGTTGTCGCATTAGAAATGGCTGTTTCCATTTGGCCTTTGCTAACAGCGGAATCGGCAGCTGTACCATCGGCGATACCTTTTACTTCTTTACCGCCCGCATTGATACCATCCGTTGTCATAGAGATAGCAGAGGCACCAGCACCACTTGGTGTAATGGTTACACCATCACCATTGATAACAGTAGTATTGCCACCAGCAGTAGTGAAGGTTGCAGATGTTAAACCACTCAATACCTTCGCAAGACGAATGTTCAATGTGCCTGCCCCATCGGATACGACACCGATGTTGCCAGTTGCTAAATCAGCTGGTGTTGTTACGCCACCTTTAATGGATAATACTTCACCGTGTTTACGGACAGATGTTGCACCTGTATCACCATCAAATTTATGTTCTGCATCGGCTAAGGCTTGTGCATTGTTTGCATTTGCTTTAGTTACTGCATCGTTAATAGCGGTTGCTACGTTTTGTGTTGTAGCAATACCATCTTTACCAGTTGTTGTACCTTGTGTAGCACCGTTAGCACCGATTTTACCTGTTGTATCATCAAGAACAAGTTTGCCTTCTTCTACATTAACCGTATATGTTTTCACACCACCTGCTGTATTGTCAGATACTGTAGCAAGGCCTGTACCTGTTACAGTTACAGCGTCTTGCGCTGCTGCTTTAGCTACATTTTTAACGGCGTTTTCAGATACGGCTACTTCATACGTTTCACCCTTAGCGGTACCCGTTTGACCTGTTACAGTGGCTAAGTTAGTATCGCCGGATAATGTTTTCGCTACTACTTTTTCTGTAGATGTAGCTGCTGTTTGTGCATTAGCAATAGCAGTTTCCATTTGGCCTTTGCTAACAGCGGAATCGGCGGCTGTACCATCGGCGATACCTTTTACTTCTTTACCGCCCGCATTGATGCCATTAGTTTTATCAAGAACAATACCACCAACAGTCACTTTATCGAAGGATACATTCTTAGCGGTACCAATTGTAATGGCACGACCTGCATTTGTAATAGCGATGTTATCGCCATTGATGAAGTTGACACTTTCACCACCAGCTACAGCAGTTGTACCACCGCCATTTGTTTCTACATTCCAAGAAGCAGCCGTTTTAGCAAGGTTCTTGATGTAGGTATCACCGGTAGCAGACAAGTTAGACAAATCCTTATCAGCAGATTTTTCTGCCGCTGTCACAGCCGCTGTCAATTTTGCAGTTGGCGCAATCGTTACATTGTCGCCGGTAGCAGATGTAGTGATTAACGCGTTAGCACCTGTATCGCCTTTGATGTTGAACGTAATAGCATTGGTGCTAAGTTTCTTCGCTGTTGTAGAACCGGTATCACCACCAAGGGCAATCGTATTATTACCCAATGCTGTAGTCGCATCGGTAGCTGATTTTACAGCGTCATCCATTTGTTTCTTGTTAACTGCAGCATCATCGGTAGTACCATTAGCAATATTCTTAATTTCTTTGTTACCGGCACTAATACCACTAGTAGTTACAGAGATTGGTGTTGTGCCTGTACCAGCAGGAGTTACCGTTACACCTGTAGGTGCTGTTGTAGTTATGTTACCTGCTGCATCAGTAGTTGTGACCCCACCTTTAGATACAACAGTAGAATTACCAGCTGCATCAGAAATCGTAGAGGAACCACCTGTTACGGTTTGTGTATTGCCGGATCCATCTGTAAATGTAGCAGATGTTAAACCACTCAATACTTTTCCAAGACGAATGTTCAATGTGCCTGCCCCATCAGATACGACACCGATATTGCCAGTGCTTAAATCAGCTGGTGTTGTAACGCCACCTTTAATGGATAATACTTCACCATGTTTACGTACAGATGTGGCACCTGTATCACCATCAAATTTATGTTCTGCATCAGCTAAGGCTTGTGTTGTGCTTGCTTTTGCCTTAGTTACAGCATCGTTAATAGCAGTCGCTACGTTTTGGGTTGTAGCTACGCCATTTTTACCAGCTGTAGTGCCTTGAGTAGCACCATTAGCACCGATTTTACCTGTTGTATCATCAAGGACGAGTTTACCTTCGTCTACATTTACAGTGTATGTTTTTACACCACCAGTTGTATTATCAGATACTGTGGCAAGACCTGTGCCTGTTACTGTTACAGCGTCTTGTGCAGATGCTTTAGCTACGTTCTTAACGGCGTTTTCAGATACGGCTACTTCATAGGTTTCACCCTTAGCGGTACCTGTTTGACCTGTTACAGTGGCTAAGTTAGTATCGCCGGATAATGTTTTAGCTACTACTTTTTCGGTTGATAAGGATCCACCAGCTGCAGCCGTAATGGCCGCATCCATTTGAGCCTTATTAACTGCCGCATCAGCAGTAGTACCCGTAGCAACACCTTTAATTTCCTTATTCCCCGCATTGATACCAGCTGTTGTCATAGAGATAGCAGAGGCACTAGCTGCACTTGGGGTAATGGTTACACCATCACTATTAATAACAGTAGTATTGCCACCAGCGGTAGTAAATGTAGCAGATGTTAAACCGCTCAATACTTTTGCAAGTTGTACATTTAATGTGCCTGCCCCATCAGATACGACACCGATGTTACCTGTTGTCAAACTAGCAGTATTTGTTACACCGCCTTTAATGGATAATACTTCACCGTGTTTACGAACGGATGTAGTACCTGTATCGCCATCAAATTTATGTTCTGCATCGGCTAAGGCTTGTGTTGTGCTTGCTTTTGCTTTAGTTACAGCATCGTTAATAGCAGTCGCTACGTTTTGTGTTGTAGCTACGCCATTAGAACCAGTCGCACCAGATGCACCTGTTGTACCAGCAGCACCGACTTGCCCATTGGCAGTTACGACTAAGTTACCAGTATTCACATCAACCGTGTATGTTTTCACACCGCCCACGGTATTATCAGATACCGTAGCAAGTCCCGTACCAGCTACTTTCACAGCATCTTGCGCAGCCCCTTTAGCTAAATTTTTAATAACCGTTTCACCGCTAGAGGAAATATTGGACAAATTCTTGTTTGCTGCATTTTCAGCAGCTGCCACGGCATTGGTCAATTTAGCAGTTGGTGTAATAGACACATTATCCCCAGTAGCTGCCGTAGTAATTAAGGCATTAGCACCTGTGTCACCTTTAATATTGAAAGTAATAGCACTTGTGCTAAGTTTCTTGGCTGTGGTAGAACCAGAATCACTACCAAAGGCAATGGTGTTCTTGCCCAATGCTGTTGTAGCATCGGAAGCTGCTTTCACAGCATCGTCCATTTGTTGTTTATTCACTGCAGACGTAGCTGTCGTGCCAGTAGCAAGTCCTTTAATTTCCTTATTACCTGCATTGATGCCATCTGTTTTATCAAGAACTACACCACCGACAGTCACTTTATCAAAGGATACGTTCTTAGCAGTACCAATTGTAATCGTACGACCTGTATTAGTTACAGCAATGTTATCGCCATTAACAAAGTTCACAGTGTCGCCACCGGATACTGTTGTTGTACCACTGCCATTCGTCGATACATTCCAAGCAGCTGCTGTTTTAGCCAAATTTTTGATATTCGTATTACCAGCTGTAGACAGGTTAGACAAGTCCTTATTCGCTGCATTTTCAGCAGCCGTAACAGCAGCGGTCAATTTAGACGTTGGTGCAATGGTTACATCATCGCCACTAGCAGATGTCGTAATCAACGCATTGGTGCCGGTTTGGCCCTTAATATTAAATTTAACATCTCCAGAGGCCAATTTTTTAGCCGTCGTGGATCCTGTGGAACCACCAAGGGCAATCGTACGATTGACCGCAGTTGACGAATCCGTAATCGATTGTTTCGTTGTCGTATTCAGATCATAAGATACTTGACCATTCGTACCTACCGTAGCCACCGTAGTTGTACCATTGGTGAAATTAAGACCATCGGATACCTTAACCGTATTAGCCGTACCACCATTGGCCTTATAACTAATGGTTTGGCCTGCATTTGCTTGGTTAATCGCTTGCGCTACATTATTCGCGTCCGCCATGCCTGCGCTAGCACTAGCCGTACCATTCGTAACAGTAATAGTTTGCTTTTTACCAGAAATGGTGAGTGTTTGATTAATGCCCTTTGTCGTTATATATGTACTATCACCGACTACGTTTAATGCACTATTTGTCAAATTAACGTCGCCTTTTGTGCTGCCATCTGCTGTGAAAGCCAGATTCATGCTCTTAAGTTGTGCTACGTTGACCGCATCAGTATTGTTAGTACCAGCTGCAAGACCTGTTAATTGACGTGTATTGGTACCATCGCCAATAGAAACAGCGGCCCAAGTGCTTGTTAACGCATTACCAGATAAGCCAGTAAATGTATTTGTTCGTCCTGTATTCGGATTATAGCCAACACCAGCTACTGTATTCGCTATGGAGCCAGCACCCAATGCTACGCCACCTTCTACAGTAGCTTGTGTATTTGCACCTAGTGCTAATGAGTTCTTTTCGCCTGCCTTTGCTGTGTTACCATAGGCGGCAGCATTTTCACCACTAGCAGCAGAATTATAACCAACAGCAACCGTAGCGCTTTGATTAGCCTCTGAATTGAGACCAATTGCCACCGCCGTAGAGCCAGTTGCCTTTGCTTGTGGCCCTAGTGCAGTTGCAGAGGCGCCAGTAGCTTTAGAAGTCTTGCCGAGTGCTACAGAATTAATATTGTTAGATACTGTATCTTGACCAATGGCAATGGAATCACTATTACTAGCATTAGCATTTTTACCAATGGCTAATGCATCACTACCACTAGCTTTACTAGATGTACCTAATGCGAGTGTATCGCCAGCAGTGGCCTTGGCATTATAGCCGATAGCCGTTGCCTTAGCGGCACTAGCCTCTGTTTTTTCAGTATTATCAATGGCAGATGCACCATTACCACCACCAATAGCAATGGCATTTTCCGCTGTAGCGGATGCACTACGACCAAGAGCAGTCGCATTCCCCCCTGTCGCTAAAGCCCGTAACCCAATAGCTGCATCGCCCCATTTATTATAAGAATTAATCGTAGATTGATTATCATTATAGGGGCTAGTATTATTGGCTGCACCAGTGTACACATTAGCACCTGTTAATGCTTGATAGCCAAGAGCGATACCACCATTACCATATCCTCGAGCTGCAGAGCCCATTGCAATTGTGCCCTCTTTAGCAGCTTTCGTTACCTCACCAATAGCAATACCATGTATACCAGACACATTAGACTGGAAACCAATCCCAATTCCATAATCCTGCAACACTTTACTTGTATCACCAAGAGCTACAGAATAAGATGCATGGCTATAAGCACTTGTACCCATGGCAATCGCATTATTACCAGCAGCATCAGAACCAGCTCCTATAGCTATAGATGGTTTAATATTACCACCCAAAAAAGTGCCCGATGATTTACTTCTATAGCCAATTGCAATTGATTGATCACTATCTGCATATGCGGCATAACCATAGGCTACGTTATTATTTGTACCAGGCTTAACCGATCCACCATCCATACCGCCTGCCAAAACATGTAATGGAACTAATGGCTGTGCAGCTAACAATGCCAATACACTAGCCACCACCATCTTCTTTTTTCCCCGTTGTATTCTTCGCCATTTCTGATACAACGACGTAACATTGTTTAGATTTAGACCAAATCACTTTAAATATCTTATTCACAGTCCACGTATCTCCTCACTTGAACATATATATATCAAATTATTATTGATAACTTATTCATTTATAAAAGTAGACAATAACGGTCTAGTTTTATACATACATTTATAAAATATCACGTTACATTCATATTTTCAATAATTTAGATATAGTTTTATGAAAATATTATGAAATTTTAAGTGTCTGTAACTGATTTGTTATATTAATTTTATTTATACGACAAATAGCGGCTAGTACATCAGATGAGATATACTAGCCGCTACATAGTTACGGGTTTTATAATATATTTTTATAAGTCTTATATATTGTATCATTTTATATACATTATATAATCAACTATTTTTTATTAACACGAACACGTTCAATCGTTGATTCCCCTTGATGATTTTTTGCCATTGTATCTACGCGGAATAAAGCCATTTCAGGGCTGAATTCAGTTACGAGTTGTTCGTTTACTTGTACGCCGTTTTGAATAGCGCGGTATACAATTTCAGCAAATTCGTAACGTGTTAACAAACGATCGCCACCGAATGTACCATCTGGGTATCCTTCTACTAAGCCACGGCGAGATAGATCACTTACTGCTTCGTATGCCCAGTGATTGCTTGGCACATCTGGGAATAGTGTAGTGCGGTCAGCTTTCATATTAGTACCAGCTACACCATTTAAAAGGGTTGTCAATTTTTGGATTTGTGCATTTTGAAGAGCTACGGTTTTCTTAAGTTCTAACACTTCTTTACCGATAGCTACACGAGAACGAGATACATTGCTATGAGCGCCGACTTTCACAGAAAGACCTGCATTCACAACGGTTTCCCCATTGCCAACAGTAGAGCCTACGCTCAATTGCACGTCCTCATTAGGACGATAGAATGCACCGAGTGCAGCAGCATTGCCATTGTGGTAATGACCATAGCCTGCGGCAAAGTCCCATTTAGCATCAGGGTCAAAGTCGATCGGATGAAGCGCCGCCAAGGCAGCAGAACCAGCTACGGCCTTGTTAACGCGTTTGTCTAATTTAGAAATATCACCTTTGATATTCTTAATGTCCGCTGTATTTTGACTGATATTTGTCGTGCTATTAGTAATTTGATCTTGTACGCGTTTAAGTTGAGATACATTAACCGCATCAGTATCTGCTACGCCAGCTTTCACATTGTTAATAATTTGGTCGCCAGCACTAATACCATTTGTTGTGTAATAAACTGTTGTATTTCCTTCGCTCGCATACATACCAGATTTTGTGAAGGTAGCTTGTTCTAACATATCTGTGTTTTCGATTTGGATACCTTTAGGTGTAACACCGATATTTTCGCTACCGTTAAAGAAGCGAGCACTATCCTTATCGATACGAGAATGAATAATATCTGTAACATTACCAAAGTTAGCAGAGTTCATATCTACTAAATCTTTCTTAACTGCTACTTTATATTCAATACCACCATTAGCATTTGCACCTGTTGTTACTGTTGTATTGTCACCAGCTACTACCGTTGCATGCTTATTAGCATTTGCTTCAACAGCAGTAATTTTAGTTGCTACCTTTTTAAGTTGAGCCACGTTAACCGCATCAGTATCATTTGTACCTGCCGCAACGGATGTAATTTGACGCGTTACATCATTAGCCACATCGCCAACGGATACAGCAGATGCTGTCGCTTTCCATGTGGAACTTATATCAGTAGATGCCGCTTTAGTGCTAATATCATAACCAGCTGCACCAGCTGCTACAGTCGCTTTGGATTTACTGCCAAGAGCTACGCCGCCTTCAGCGGATACTTCAGTGTTATGACCAATAGCCACTGCATCGTTTACAGTTGTAGTAGTTTCTGCATCGCTAGAGCCAATAATAACAGAGTTATTAGCACCTGTTACCTTACGGTTATCACCAACGGTAACGGTATTCTTTGCATCAGAAATGGTGTTCTTAGAACCAATAGCAGTCAAATGTTGTACGTTAGCTGCAGTATTACCTACACCCATAACAAGGTTGTCTGCACTTTCAGCACCACCAGCACCTGTTACGGTGTTGTTAATGCCAATCATGGATGTGCGCAATGTGTAGTCTGCTTTATTGCCGCCACCAAAGGCCATCGTAGCGCCGCCGCCGTTGGAATTTTTAACTGCTGTACGCAATGTAGATGCTAATGCATTAGGTGAGCTGCCACCAGAAGTTGGAGCGGAAATATAGGTTATGGAATTTGTAATTTCATTACCTGCGCCCATGATAATAGAACCATTGCTGTTGAAAGTCCGATTTGCAAGGCCTACTACATTATTCGCTACACCAGAGTAATCACTAGTTGCTGTCTTAGATTCAATCGTATTGAGAGCGCCTGTAATGGTAGCACCAAAGTTTTTAGCTACATCAGAATTGGTAAATGGATTACCACCATTATAGCTAGTTGTAATCGCATTATAAGCGCCTGTAACAGTACCAAAAGCAGAGCCATTAAAGCTATTTACGCCTACGGTCGTAGCATTGACGCTTATGCCATGTTCACGCATGCTATTTACATTATTCGTATCTACCTCAGTATCACCAATCTTGCCCTTATAGTTATGGGTACCAATCATAGTACTGCCTGAACGAACGTATGTATGTTGACCAATAGCTACACCAGTAGGTACTTTAGTTGGATCTGCAGGGAAAAAGGGTGCTTTTAAACCAATGAAACCAGATCCCTGAAATGTAGTTTGTCTAAAGTTAAAACTAGCCTCTTGATTGCCCGCCATGTTTTCTGAAAATGAGCCTTCACCAATTGCGATGCCGCCACCTTCGTTAACATAGTTATTCGTATGTGCACCGGAGCCAATAGCTATATCCCCTGTTGCAGGACGATTAGTACCATTGCTGTATTCAATAAGGGCTCCATTACCGATAGCCACATTTTGTACTTGTGGCGCAGTACTGCCTGTACCATAAGCGACACCATTACCAGCACCTACCGTAACATCGGCTGCACTTACCACACATATACTCGACAACAACATGCCATTAATTAATAGCGCCAATAGGCGTTTCCGTTTGTTCATAGTCTTCCCTCTCTATGTTACAGACATTATACAGACTTATTCCCTCATCATTCCTTCATGATGTTTACATGAATATATTAATATATTTTAAATATTTGTAAATAGTTTATTTATTATTTACTATCAAATATTTAATAACATTACAAACTACATAATAAGTTAAATTAACAAGTTTAAACAATCATAACCACCCGTAGAACGGGTGGTTTGCTCTGACCCTATAAGGGTCTTTCTCTAGTGGTGGCCCTCTAAAGAGGGCTTTGAATGATCTGACAACCACTCTATTA
>SKEB01000892.1_pt1 | contig 16367 bp, 17 predicted proteins | sample 4826561 | NCBI WGS metagenome assembly SKEB01 (sample SAMN11008820, study PRJNA524170) | human gut metagenome | biome: Human fecal sample; material: Feces; isolation source: fecal sample from pouch patient p17 | host: Homo sapiens | place: Israel: Tel-Aviv | collected 2016-03-29
GGTCGGCGAGATAGGATTTGAACCTACGACCCACTGGTCCCAAACCAGTTGCGCTACCAAACTGCGCTACTCGCCGACGTGTGAGGTGCATTATAGTTTTTATTTCTGTTGCGTCAATCATTTTTTTAAAATTTAAAAATAAACGCTTAAAATTAATCCATACTCTTATCAAACCGGCTTTTTTTTGCGAAAATTAGCGCTCATTGCAAACACACTATGGAGAAAATAATGTCCGCTCAAATCATTTCCGGTACAGCTTTAGCCAAATCTATCAAAAATGACCTTCATCAAAAAATTCAAACGCTTATTGATCAGGGGTATCGTTCCCCGGGACTAGCAGTAATTTTAGTCGGAGAAAATCCTGCATCACAAATTTATGTCGGCAATAAGAGAAAAAGCTGTCTAGAGGTGGGAATTCAATCAAAATCATATAATTTATCAGACATCATTTCCGAACAGGAACTGCTCTCATTAATTGACGAATTGAATCAGGATGACACTGTTGACGGTATTTTAGTGCAGTTGCCTTTGCCGAAACATATCAGCAGTGTAAAAGTCATTGAGCGTATTTCTCCATCAAAAGATGTGGACGGTTTTCATCCTTATAACGTAGGACGTTTATGCCAACGCATTCCAACATTACGTGCTTGCACACCTTACGGCATTATGAAACTGCTCGAAACCACCGGCGTTGATCTGCACGGACAGCACGCTGTGATTGTCGGCGCGTCCAATATTGTCGGTCGACCAATGGCAATGGAGTTACTACTTGCCGGTGCCACCGTAACCGTAACGCACCGCTTTACAAAAAACTTGCAGGAATTGGTTGCTCAAGCCGATATTCTGATTGTCGCTGTCGGTAAACCGCATTTAGTGCCGGGCGAATGGGTAAAACCGGGGGCAATTGTAATTGATGTCGGTATTAATCGTGTTGCCGATAAAAAAGTGGTCGGTGATATCGGATTTGAAGCTGCACAACAACGAGCAAGTTTTATTACACCGGTGCCGGGCGGCGTTGGTCCTATGACGGTGGCAATGTTGATGGTTAATACGCTCTCAGCCTATAAAAATCATTTAAATATCGCCGATTAAATTCATAATTCAATCAACATTTCAATGACACTCAAGCCCTGTGAATACAGGGCTTAATTATTACTTAATCGGCAATTTTTTCTAGCTTTCCATTTGTGTTGCAACATACTGCAACACATACAGTAACATAGAAAAGCACACTATTTTTTTATTTTTCGATACAGCTCACAAATTTGCACTGAAATTAACGCAATATATATCACAAATTTGCTAGCATAATGTGCAGCAACTCAGTAAAATGCGTGCTTTTTAAAACTATGGCAACTGTGAAGCACCAATTTATTGCTAATGCCACAATGTGTAATAACGAGGCAATTTATGACTACTGAAAAAACCAATTTACTGAATTTAACTCGTCAAGAAATGCGTCATTTTTTGGCGGATCTTGGCGAAAAACCTTTCCGAGCCGATCAGATTATGAAATGGATCTACCATTACGGCGAAGATAATTTCGATAATATGACAAATATCAATAAGGTTTTGCGTGAAAAACTAAAACAGGTTGCAGAAATTAAAGCACCTGAAATTGCGGTTGAACAACGTTCTTTCGACGGTACCATAAAATGGGCGATGCAGGTTGGTGATCAACAAATCGAGAGTGTTTATATTCCGGAGGCGGATCGTGCCACACTTTGCGTATCTTCCCAAGTCGGTTGTGCTTTGGCTTGTACATTCTGCTCAACAGCGCAACAAGGTTTTAATCGTAATTTGACCGTTTCTGAAATTATTGGTCAGGTTTGGCGCGCGTCTAAAGTAATTGGTGCTTTCGGTGAAACAAAAGTTAGACCGATTACTAATGTGGTGATGATGGGAATGGGTGAACCTTTGTTAAACGTAAGCAATGTTGTGCCGGCAATGGAGATAATGCTGGACGATTTTGGTTACGGCTTATCGAAACGCCGAGTAACTTTATCAACCTCCGGTGTGGTGCCGGCACTAGATAAATTGGGTGAAATGATCGATGTTGCTTTAGCCATTTCATTACACGCCCCGAATGATGAATTGCGCAATGAAATTGTGCCTTTAAATAAAAAATATAACATCGAAATGTTGATGGATTCCGTAAATCGTTATCTAAAAATTTCCAATGCGAACCACGGCAAGGTAACGATTGAATATGTTATGCTCGATCACGTTAATGATGAAGTCGAACACGCTCATCAATTAGCAAAAGTGTTAAAAAATACACCTTGTAAAATTAACCTTATTCCTTGGAATCCGTTCCCGGAAGCACCTTACAATAAGAGCTCCAACACGCGTATTGATCGTTTCCAAAAAACATTAATGGAATATGGATTTACCGTTATTGTGCGCAAAACACGTGGCGATGATATTGATGCCGCTTGCGGACAACTTGCCGGCGATGTGATTGACCGCACAAAACGTACCGCACAAAAACGGGCTTTCGGTAAAAATATTGCAATAACTCAATCTTGATGCTAACAGGTGAGGAAATTATGAACAAAACAATGCTTAAACTGAAATTTTTTATTCTGCTTTCCTCACTGTTTACGCTTTTTGCCTGTAGCCATTCGGTTAACAATAAACCGCTTTCCGCTAATGCTGCTGCGGCAAAAACCCGTGTTGAATTAGGATTGGCTTATTTGTCGCAAGGCAATCCGGCATTGGCAAAAGCCAATTTAGATAAAGCGTTGCAACATACACCGAATGATTATTTGCCTTATCTAGGTTTGGCTTATTTTTATCAACATACTCAACAACTCAAACTTGCCGGCGAATATTATCAAAAAGCACTCTCTCTTTCGCCCGAGAATGGCGACGTATTGAATAATTATGCAACTTACCTCTGCTCTCAACGCCAATTTGATACGGCATTTAACTTTTTTGAACAAGCATTAAACAGCAAAGCCTATTATCATTTTGCCGATACTTATGAAAACATTGCGATTTGCGCTGTTTTAGCCGGTGATCAGAACAAAACTGAACAAGCTTTAACCCAACTGGAGAAATATTCTGTCGATAAAGCGAAAAATTTGCGGCAACGTTTGCATAAATAACGGCAAAATCACCTTGATCGCGATTATTCTTATTTTTCTATTGCCTGCCAATCTGTATAATAGCTGAATATTTTTTCTTTATAGCCGCCTGTGTATTGCTCCAATTCACTACGGCTATTCACCACAATAAATAATGAACGATTATGGATCAGGAACAACTTGCAACTAATGTCGATTTAGGACAACAACTGCGTAATGCTCGTGAGCAACTTGGATTAACAATTGAACAGGTTGCTGAACAGACCAATTTACGCTCGGCAATCTTAAAACAATTCGAGGAAAACCAATTTGTTTTAAAAGATATTCCGGCAACTTTTGCACGCGGACACTTGCGCAATTACTTAAAATTTCTACATTTGCCGGCAACTTTATTAACCGACAATCTCACCTTTGGTGCAGAGGTAAAAAATGATTTAAATAAAAATCATCGCACTAAAAATTCTGTCAATCGCTATGTTTCTCATCACCGTTGGTTACGTCCATTGAGCTGGATTGTGCTGATTATTATCATCGGTATGACCGTTTTATGGTGGTGGCAAGATCATCAACGCTCTGCTAACGAACGTGAAAATTTTGTTGAAGAACATTCCGTAACGGAGCAAAGTGCAACAGACAATGCGCCAATCGACACTGCGGTTGTAACGAATTCCGATGCTGTTGTGCCAAGTGAAAACGGCAACAATACAGAAACTGTGGTAACCGATAATAACGGAAATACTGAAACCACAAACAACGTTGGCAACACTCAAACTGAAACTGCCGAAACCGCAACGGTAGTGAATGATGAAGGCACAACCGTTGCCACTAATGACACCGGAAGCAACGGTAATAGTGGTAATAACAGCGCTGATAAAAACGGCGAAACTTATCCCAATACTTCAACCGAAGCTTTAGCCACAGAAATGAATAAAATTGATGGCAATAACAGTGCTAGCGAAAATGCAACCGCCACCAATCCGGTGACAGACGTTATCCCAAACAATTTAAAAATTGAAATTACCGGCGAAAGTTGTTGGCTTAGTGTAAAAGATGCTAACCGTAAAACATTGGCGGAACGTGAATACCGTCGTGGTGAAATATTGGATTTAACCGGTGATGCACCTTATTCTTTAATTATTGGTGCGCCGCAAAATGTAAAAATCAGTTATCAAGGTCAGGATGTACCGTTAAAAATTGATGGTCGTGTAGCAAAATTAACGCTGCCGGCTCAACAGTAATTATCATTAATTTTGAAGAAAAATATGTTAAAACAATCTCCTATTCAACGTAGAAAATCTACTCGTATTTATGTCGGCAATGTGCCTATCGGTGACGGTGCGCCTATTGCCGTTCAGTCAATGACTAACACAAGAACCACCGATGTGGAAGCGACCGTTACTCAAATCAAAGCTTTGGAACGTGTCGGTGCTGATATTGTACGTGTTTCGGTGCCGACAATGGATGCGGCGGAAGCATTTAAGCTAATTAAACAACAGGTCAAAGTGCCGCTCGTTGCCGATATTCACTTTGATTATCGTATTGCCTTGAAGGTTGCCGAATATGGTGTTGACTGTTTAAGAATCAATCCGGGCAATATCGGCAGGGAAGATCGTATCCGTGCGGTTGTCGATTGTGCCAGAGATAAAAATATTCCAATTCGTATCGGCGTTAATGCCGGCTCATTGGAAAAAGATCTGCAAGAAAAATATGGTGAACCGACACCGCAAGCGTTATTGGAATCAGCATTGCGGCACGTTGATATCCTTGATCGTCTTAATTTCGATCAGTTTAAAGTCAGCGTTAAAGCCTCTGATGTTTTCCTTGCGGTGGATGCTTATCGATTATTGGCGAAACAAATTAAACAACCTCTCCATCTCGGTATTACTGAAGCCGGCGGCGCACGTTCCGGTTCTGTGAAAAGTGCTATCGGACTAGGTATGTTGTTGGCTGAAGGTATCGGCGATACTTTACGTGTTTCCTTAGCTGCCGATCCGGTGGAAGAGATCAAAGTCGGTTTTGATATTTTAAAATCGTTGCGTATCCGTTCGCGCGGTATTAATTTTATCGCCTGTCCAACCTGTTCCCGTCAGGAATTTGACGTTATCGCAACCGTTAATGCTTTGGAACAGCGTTTGGAAGATATCATCACACCAATGGATGTTTCCATTATCGGCTGTGTGGTAAACGGTCCGGGAGAGGCGTTAGTTTCCGATCTTGGAGTCGCCGGCGGCAACAAAAAAAGTGGTTTCTATATCGCCGGACAACGTCAAAAAGAGCGTTTTGATAATGATCAGCTTATCGATCAGCTCGAAGCGCAGATTCGTGCCCGAGTAAGTGCATTAGATCCAAATAATCAAATTAAAGTAGAACAAATTTAATCATAAAAATAGGAATTTAACGTGGCAAAAACTATTCAAGCTATTCGAGGAATGAACGACTATCTGCCTAGCGATACACCGTTATGGCAATGGGTGGAAGGTAAAATTAAACAACGTTTAAGCAGTTATGGCTATTCTGAAATTCGTATGCCGATTGTTGAATCAACCCCGCTTTTCGCGCGTGCTATCGGTGAAGTAACCGATGTGGTTGAAAAAGAGATGTTCACCTTTAATGATCGTGACGATGAAAGTTTAACATTGCGTCCGGAAGGTACTGCCGGCTGTGTGCGTGCCGGTATTGAACACGGTTTGCTTTATAATCAAGAACAACGTTTATGGTATATCGGACCTATGTTCCGTTATGAACGTCCGCAAAAAGGGCGTTATCGTCAATTCCATCAATGCGGTGTTGAGGTATTCGGTATCGCAAATCCATTAATCGATGCGGAATTAATTATTATGACCGCCAAATTATGGCAGGATTTAGGTATCGCTGATCACGTCCAATTACAGCTTAACTCTATCGGTTCATTAGAAGCACGTAAAAACTATCGTGCCGCTTTGGTTGAATATCTGCAAGATTACGTGGATCAATTGGATGAAGACAGTAAACGTCGTTTAACCACTAATCCATTGCGAATTTTGGACAGTAAAGATGAACGTGTACAACAAATTTTAAATAATGCACCGAAATTGCACGACTATTTGGATGAAGATTCTCGTCAACATTTTGCAACACTTTGTTCGATTTTAGAACAATATGGCATTCGTTATGAAATCAATCAGAAATTAGTTCGTGGTTTAGATTACTACAATAAGACCGTCTTTGAATGGGTAACTACGGCGTTAGGTGCACAAGGTACTGTCTGTGGTGGCGGACGCTATGACGGCTTAGTGGAACAGCTTGGCGGACACGCTACACCGGCGGTCGGTTTTGCAATGGGCTTGGAACGTTTAGTGCTGTTGATTCAGGAGGTTGTTGAAAATCCACCGATCAATCCTAATGTTGATATTTATGTGATTCATCAAGGGGATAACACAACTCTGCCGGCGCTGCAATTAGCCTCTCAACTGCGTTCGGCACTGCCGCAAATTAAAGTAATGTTGCATTGCAGCGGCGGTAACTTTAAGAAACAATTTAAACGTGCGGACAAACTCGGTGCGAAATTTGCACTCATTCTCGGTGAGGATGAAGTAGCGCAACAACAGGTGGTGATTAAAGATCTCTTAAGCGGCGAACAGCAAATTACTTTGGCAAATACCGATGTTGTCGGCTATTTAACCCCATTTTATCAATCTCGTTAAGGAGCAGAATAATGGCTTATACAACCAGTGATGAACAACTGCAAATTGAAGAAATCAAACAGTGGTGGAAAGAGAACGGCAAAGTCATTATTGCCGCAGTTATTTTAGCGATTGTCGGTGTATTCGGATGGCGTTATTGGCAAGGCTATCAGCAAGGGAAAATTCATCAATCTTCTGCGGAATTTTCTCAAATTATGGCAGCTACCGAACAAGCTGATGCCGGCAAAGCAAATGCACAATTAACGCAATTTGTTGAAGCTAATCCAAGCAGTGCTTACTCTGCCTTTTTGTTATTAGAACAGGCGAAAAAACAGATTGATGCCAATCAATGGCAACAAGCTGCCGACACCTTACAAAAAGCCCTTAACAATGCCAAAGATGCGGCATTGGTCTCTTTAATCGCATTGCGTTTGGCTAGTGTGCAAACACAGTTGAAACAGTTTGAACCGGCATTGGCAACATTAGGCAAAGTAACGGATCAAGCGTGGCAAGGAAGAAAAGCGATGCTTTCAGGTGAAATTTATAATGCAATGGGCAATAAATCGGAGGCAAAAAAATCGTTTGAAGCGGCATTAACCACTGCCAACCCACTTGAAGCGCAATGGCTACAAATCCAAATCAATAATTTGTAATATGCTTTCATCCCCGGCTCATCGTCGGGGATTTTTATCTCTAAAATTTGGGCATAGTAAACAAAATTTGCTATACAGTATTGCCCAATAAAAAAGTTGCCGATAACAGAGGAATCGTTATCGGCAATCAGATTTTCTAACAACAGTTAAATTTGCTGTAAACAGAAAGAATATGCTTATTTAGCTACACACTCTTGTAATAAGACTTTATCTTGAGAAGCGGTTTTACCTAATTGCAACCAAGAATTCACTTTACTTTGTTGCCAATTCTGTTTGTTCAACGCTTCAACACTTAACATATAATGCTGATTCGCAAAAACAAAATTATCATCTTGGCTTAGTTTTTTATCCTGTTTTAATACTTCTGTCTTTCCTTGCCAAAAAACGTTCACCTGATCTTTCTGATAACTGACTTTAAGATCTTTACCATTATCACAACGATACACTACATCACCGCTGTTATTCTTGCCTGTGGCCTGTGCTGCACTACTAATTTTTAGTTTCACATCATAAACACGTTTCGCATTCGGTTGTTTACGCGCGTCATTACGAGTTTGATACACAGTTAAAGTATATTTACCGGAATATGGCAACACTTGATAAGTCGCGGATAAATTATCTGCTTTAGCGTGGCTAAGTGAAAATTGAATTTGGCGATCATTATCAATGGTTTCTAAAGTAAGAAGCTGACCTTGTTTTGCATAAAAGCTATAGCGATCCACATCATAGCCTTTGATTGTACCTTTTAATTCGGCGAAATTTTCCCCTTTAGCAAACTGTACGGCAAAATCATTAGCATTTACGGCAGCACCACCATCATTGCTGTTATTGCTAGATTGTGCGGCATTTACACTGCAAGCCTGTGCCAAACCAAGCACGAATAGCACGGTTACTAATTTTAATTTCATATTTGAACTCCCTTTATTTGAAAACTAATAAAAAAGGATAGTGTTTTTTAAATCACTATCCTTTCTAATTCTAAAATAAACGAAATCTGTTTATTAAAGTGCTGATTTTGCTTTTTCAACTAAAGCTGCGAAAGCTACTTTATCGAATACTGCGATATCAGCAAGAATTTTACGGTCGATTTCCACAGAAGCTTTTTTCAAACCGTTGATGAAACGGCTGTATGATAAACCGTTTTGGCGAGCTGCCGCATTGATACGTGCAATCCATAATTGACGGAATTGACGTTTACGTTGACGGCGGTCACGGTAAGCATATTGACCAGCTTTAATTACTGCTTGGAAAGCAACACGATATACACGAGAACGTGCACCATAATAACCTTTAGCTGCCTTAAGAATTTTCTTATGACGAGCTCTTGCAATTACACCACGTTTTACACGGGCCATAGGAATCTCCTTTGTCTATTTGTACTTAAAAAATAACGAAACGTTCGCTAACCTGTGGGTTATGCGTATGGTAAACAAGCTACGACTAAAACTTGGTCTGCTTTCGCAACCATTGATTTATGACGTAAATGGCGTTTACGTTTAGTTGATTTCTTAGTCAAAATATGACGAAGATGAGATTGTTTACGTTTAAAACCGCCAGTTCCAGTTTTTTTGAAACGTTTAGCAGCACCACGTACTGTTTTAATTTTAGGCATTGTTTAATAACTCCGCATTGTTTACGATTAATCACTAATAATCAGGCGAATAAAAAGCAACGATGTCAAACACCGTTACTTCTCACTACTTGAACTGCACTGATTATTTCTTTTTCGGGGCAAGCACCATCACCATTTGACGGCCTTCAATTTTGGACGGTTCAGATTCAACTACAGCTAATTCTGCTAAATCTGCTTTAATACGATCCAACATTTCAATACCAATCTGTTGATGTGCCAATTCACGACCACGGAAACGCAGTGTGATTTTGGTTTTATCCCCATCTTCCAAAAAGCGAATCAGGCTGCGTAGTTTTACCTGATAATCGCCTTCGTCAGTTCCGGGACGGAACTTAACTTCTTTTACTTGAACAACTTTCTGTTTCTTTTTCTGCTCTTTGGCAGTTTTGCTCTTTTCATAAAGGAATTTACCGTAATTCATAATACGGCAAACCGGAGGTTCGGCATTAGGACTGATCTCAACCAGATCCAAATCGGCCTGTTCAGCCAACTCCAACGCCTGTTGGATAGATACAATCCCCGCCTGCTCACCATCTTGGTCGATCAAACGGACTTCCTTCACACGAATTTCTTCATTAATACGATTCGGGCGATTAGCTGCCGGTGCTTTTTTTACGGTTTTAATAATCTTATTCCTCTATTAATTTAACTTATCTATCTGCAAAATACAGAAACTTAGGTTGTTCATCAATTCATTGACAAAAAACGGTGCAAATTCTATAAGATTTCCGCTGTAGTTGCAACAAGCAAGCTCGATTTTCTCATTTTCCTTTCTATTATAAGCCAAGTGCATAACGCAAAGCCTGGCGCTTAATAAAGCCTGCTCGTTCAGAAGCGAATAACGCAATATTTCGCGCTACTTTAACCGGCAACAACGGCGAGCGAAATGTTTTATAAAAAACATCCATTGTTGATTGCATTAACAAATTGTCTTTATAGCGTTGCTGTTGATAGCGTTGTAAAAATTGCTCTTGCGCTAAGCCTGAATTCTGTTTTAATGCCCATTCAACATTTTCCAATAGGGCTTTCACATCCTTAAAGCCGAGATTTACCCCTTGTCCGGCTAAAGGATGAATACTGTGCGCCGCATCACCGACCAAAATCACACCGTTTTTATAATACTGCTGTGCGTGGCGGCGAGTTAAGGCGAATGAACCCCATTTTTTCACGGTAATTTTGCCTAATCTTGCCGGAAAATATTGCTCAACTTCTGTGGTGAGTTTTTCTGCTGATAAATTTTTTAAAGAATCAATCCGCTCAGGGGTATCATACCAAACCAAACAGGCTTGTTTACCCAACAATGGCAACAATGCTCGCGGGCCGCTCGGATAAAATTGTTGCCAAGTCATCGACTGCTGTTCGGCTTCGGTATCCACCAAAATCAACATACAGTCCTGTTGATAACGCCAACCGGTAACACCAATACCGGCAATTGTTCGCCATTGGGAAGTTGCACCGTCAGCCGCGATAATATAGGGGCTACAAATCTGTTCACCATTATCTAAAGTAAGATGCCATCTGTTCTGCTGATATTGTTGTGTGCTGACTGTACAATTCACAGCAAAATCAACATTCGGTAATTGTTGGAACTGTTGCCACAATCCCTCTTGAATCAAGAGATTTTCCACCATAAAACCAAGTTGCGGTAAATCAACCTCTTTGGCACTAAACGTGGTAGAAAAACCTTCTATCTCCCAAGTACTTAATTCGCTATAAGGGCAAACTCGACGATCTGCGATATATTGCCACGCATTTAAATGCTGCAATAAGTTAACCGATCCTTGACTAATCGCGGAAATGCGTAAATCGTACTCGCTGTCAGTGCTAAAATGCGGCAATGATGAACGTTCTAGCACGAAAATTTTCAAGCCCAATTTAGCTAATCCGGCGGCACAAGCCGCACCGACCATTCCGCCACCGATAATAATGAAATCGTAATGTTTTGCCTGTTCACCCATTTTGTGTACCCTTTTTCTCATTTTTCTTTTATTTTACTCACAAAAGCCGGTGTTGCCTAAAAGAAAATCACTCACATACCCCAATGAAGTGCTAGAGATTATGCAGATAAATCGGTAGAATAGCCGCCGACTTTTTACACCGCTATATTCAGATAGCACTATTTTTATCGCGGATAAGCAAATTGCATGCTTATCCAATTTAAATCATCCATTAACTTTCAACTGAAACAGAATGACACAAAAACTACATATTAAAACTTGGGGCTGCCAAATGAATGAGTATGACTCAGCCAAAATGGCAGACCTGTTAAACAGCACGCACGGTTTGGAATTGACAGAAAATGCGGAAGAAGCGGATATCTTATTATTAAATACCTGTTCAATCCGTGAAAAAGCACAAGAAAAAGTATTCCATCAATTAGGACGTTGGAAAGATTTGAAAAAACAAAATCCGGATCTGATTATCGGTGTCGGCGGTTGCGTTGCCTCACAGGAGGGCGAGCATATTCGAGATCGTGCGCCTTATGTCGATATTATTTTCGGGCCACAAACGTTGCACCGCCTGCCGGAAATGGTGAATCAAATTCGTGGCGGCAAAAGTGCTGTGGTCGATGTCAGTTTCCCGGAAATCGAAAAATTTGACCGTTTACCTGAACCTCGTGCCGAAGGCCCGACCGCATTTGTTTCCATTATGGAAGGTTGTAATAAATACTGCTCATTCTGCGTTGTGCCTTACACCCGTGGCGAAGAGGTAAGCCGTCCGGTCGACGATGTGTTATTTGAAATCGCACAATTGGCGGAGCAAGGTGTACGCGAAGTGAATCTGTTAGGGCAGAATGTGAATGCTTATCGTGGACCGACCCACGACGACGGTATTTGTTCATTTGCCGAATTATTGCGTTTAGTGGCGGCAATTGACGGTATTGATCGCTTACGTTTTACCACTTCTCATCCAATCGAATTTACCGATGACATTATTGACGTTTATCGCGATACTCCGGAATTGGTCAGCTTCCTGCATTTACCGGTGCAAAGCGGTTCCGACCGTATTTTATCAATGATGAAACGTAATCACACCGCATTGGAATACAAAGCGATTATTCGTAAACTGCGTGAAGCACGTCCGGATATTCAAATCAGTTCCGATTTTATTGTCGGCTTCCCGGGCGAAACGGCGCAAGATTTTGAACAGACAATGAATCTCATTGCGCAAGTCAATTTTGATATGAGTTTCAGTTTTATCTACTCTGCCCGTCCCGGCACACCGGCAGCAGATATGCCGGACGATGTGAGCGAAGAGGAGAAAAAACAGCGTTTATATCTGTTGCAGGAACGCATTAACCAACAGGCATCGCAATTCAGCCGCCGTATGTTAGGCACTGAACAACGCATTTTGGTGGAGGGTCCGTCCAAAAAAGATATTATGGAATTGACCGGTCGTACCGAAAATAATCGTATTGTTAATTTTGTCGGCTCACCGGATATGATTGGCAAATTTGTTGATGTTAAGATCACCGATGTTTATACCAACTCTTTACGTGGTGAAGTTGTGCGTACCGAAGATGATATGGATCTTCGCGTGCAACACTCACCGCAAGCCGTAATGCAACGTACACGCAAAGAAGATGAACTTGGTGTGGGGCATTATCAAGCCAATTAATCATTTTTCAGCGGGAAAGGTAACGCGCTTTTCACCAGTTGGCTTGTTTTATCAAAAACGCCTAAATGATTGAAACGCCGCTGTTCACAGCGGTAGAATGTACTAATTCGGAAGAGGTATAACCTCTTCCGAATCAAGGCAATCCACAGTGCAATGCTTTATCTGTTGTTCTGTGAATTGAAACATGCTATTTTTAGCCACTGTTTTGCCGAAACGGCATAAAACACTTAGTTTTTATTTTGTTATTAAGGAAAAAAACAATATGGGTATTATCTCTACAGCATATGCTGCCGACGCTGCAGCACAACAGGGCGGCGGCTTACAAATGATCTTTTTATTGGTCATTTTTGGGCTTATTTTCTACTTTATGATTTTCCGTCCGCAATCTAAACGTAATAAACAACATCGTGAATTGATGTCTTCACTTGCGAAAGGTGAAGAAGTTTTAACCAGCGGCGGTTTATTAGGCAAAATCACTAAAGTTTCTGCTGAGAGCGACTATATTGTTATCGCCCTTAACGACACTAACGAAGTTACTATCAAAAAAGATTTTATCGTAGCCGTTCTACCGAAAGGTTCTATCAAATCACTTTAATTTACCTTCCAGACAAGGTTAGAACACGCGTTTTTAGCGCGTAGTGTGGGTTACCGGGGCAATCAACAACTGTTTGATTGCCCTGTGTGTTAAACAATTTACAAAGGTTTTTATTGTGTTAAATCGTTTCCCTTTATGGAAGAATCTGATGGTGATCTTCGTTGTCGTCATCGGCATTTTATATGCGCTTCCAAATCTTTACGGTGAAGACCCGGCAGTTCAGGTTTCAGGAACGCGCGGTCAACTTGCCACCGAACAAACCTTATCCGACGTTCGTCAGGTACTTGAACAAAATAAACTTCCTATTAAATCTATCGCCTTAGAAAACGGCTCTATTTTGGCAAAATTTACCAGCACTGATGAGCAGCTTCTCGCCAAAGATAAAATTTTAGAAAAACTGGGCGATAACTATTCCGTTGCATTAAACCTTGCACCGGCAACGCCGACTTGGTTGACTGATATCGGCGCCGGTCCAATGAAATTAGGCTTGGATTTGCGTGGCGGTGTGCGTTTTTTAATGGAAGTTGACTTAAAATCGGTGCTGGCTAAACAGCAAGAACAGTTACAAGATTCACTCCGCACCGAATTGCGTAAAGAAAAATTTGTCTATAAAGCAATCCAATCCGGTGAAAATTACTCCACCGTTATCACCCTTGCCGATAATATTTCACCAAGTAATGTGGTGCGTGTATTAAAGCGTAAACACGCTAATTGGGATGTGGTCAGCAATGGGCAAAATGTTACATTAACCCTTTCAGAAAATGAACTGACTCGTTTAAGAAAGAGTGCCGTTGAACAAAATATCACTATTTTACGTAAACGTGTGAATGAACTTGGTGTTGCTGAACCTGTGGTGCAACAGCAGGGAGCAGATCGAATCGTAGTGGAATTACCGGGGGTACAGGATACTGCTCGTGCTAAGGAAATTTTGGGCGCAACTGCAACATTGGAATTCCGTATGGTCAATCAAACCGCCAATCTTGCAGCCGCTGAAAATGGAATGGTGCCGTCCGATTCTGAATTACAACACGACCGTAACGGTACACCGGTTGTTGTTTATCGTAAAACCATTTTAGGCGGTGAGCATATTACCGATGCCAATTCCGGTAATGATGAATATGGTCGTCCTCAAGTAAATATCTCTTTGGACAGCGAAGGCGGAAATATGATGTCGGAAGCGACTAAAACCGCAATCGGTAAACCAATGGCGACTGTTTATAGTGAATATAAAGACAGCGGTAAAAAAGATGAAAACGGTAAAGCAATTTTGACAAAACACGAAGAAGTCATTAACGTTGCTACCATTCAATCTCGTTTAGGCAATACTTTCCGTATTACCGGTATCAACTCCCCTGCTGAAGCGCAAAATCTTTCCGTGTTATTACGTTCAGGTGCATTAATTGCTCCGATTCAGATTGTTGAAGAACGCACTATCGGACCTTCTCTTGGGGCACAAAATATCGAACAGGGTATGCAAGCAAGCTTCTGGGGCTTATTGATCGTTGTGCTCTTTATGGCGCTTTACTACCGTAAATTCGGTTTGATCGCTAATTTGGCATTGGTTGCCAACATCGTTATTCTGGTTGGTTTGATGTCATTAATTCCTGGGGCTACGTTATCTATGCCGGGGATTGCAGGGATTGTGCTGTCGGTCGGGATGTCGGTCGATGCCAACGTGTTGATCTTTGAGCGTATTAAAGAAGAGTTGCGTAACGGCCGTTCGGTACAACAAGCCATTAACGAAGGTTACAGCGGCGCTTTCTCCAGTATTTTCGATGCTAACCTGACAACTATTTTAACGGCTGTCATTCTTTATGCAGTAGGTAGCGGCCCGGTAAAAGGCTTCGCGATTACATTATCTCTTGGTGTTGCCATTTCGATGTTTACTGCCATTACCGGTACTCGTGCGGTGGTGAATTTCCTCTATGGTGGAAAACGAATCAGTAAATTATCGATTTAAGGGAAGCATTATTTATGAAAAATACAGATAATCAAACTGAAACAGTTAACGATATTAAGCTGCCATATAAGCTAATCCACTTTATGCGCTATCGTATGGTGGGCTACGCTTTATCAATTATTGTGGTAGCGATTTCATTATTTTTTATTATCACTAAAGGTTTTAACTGGGGCTTGGACTTTACCGGCGGAACGGTGATCGATACTTCGTTCTCACAACCTGCCGACTTGCCGAAAATCCGCTCTATTTTAGCGCAAAACGGTTTGGATAATGCGGTGGTACAAGCATCAGGCGGCGTACGTGATGTAATGGTGCGTGTACCGGCATCTGTCAATGATCCGAATATCGGCACGCACATCAAAACCATTTTAAGCGACAATATTGATAAAGACGTTTCCATTCGCAGTATTGAATTCGTTGGTCCAAATGTGGGTGAAGAGCTAACTACTTCGGCGATTTATGCCACTTTAATCACTTTGGCAATGCTATTGCTGTATGTCGGTTTACGTTTTGAATGGCGTTTAGCTTTAGGGGCAATTCTCTCTTTGGCGCACGATGTGATCGTGACTTTAGGTTTCTTCGCAATGCTACAAGTTGAGATTGATCTAACCTTTGTGGCGGCGATCCTTTCCGTTATCGGTTACTCCTTGAACGATAGTATCGTGGTATTTGACCGTGTACGTGAGAATTTCCGTAAAATTCGCCGTGCCTCTACGGTGGAAATTATCAATATTTCACTGAGTCAGACCTTATCCAGAACATTGATGACCTCTATCACCACATTAATTGTGGTTATCGCATTATTGTTATTTGGCGGTCCAACAATCCACAGTTTCTCATTAGCGTTATTGATCGGTATCGGTTTCGGTACTTATTCATCAATTTATATTGCGATTGCACTTGCGCTTAACTTCGGCTTGAAACGTGAACATATGTTGCCGCCGAAAGTGGAAAAAGAGGGTGCGGATCAAGAGTCACTTTTACCATAACAAAAGTTTCTCAACATAAATCAAGTAACATCAGCCGTTTTTACGGCTGATGTCAGACTGCTGACAAACCCACCTTTCCAAAGTCATTTAATAAAAGTGGGTTTGTTTTTTTACTTTGTTGCTTTTCTCTTGCTTTTCCTTTCAGATAATGGTGCCAGCGGTCATTTT
>SKEB01000896.1_pt1 | contig 16313 bp, 14 predicted proteins | sample 4826561 | NCBI WGS metagenome assembly SKEB01 (sample SAMN11008820, study PRJNA524170) | human gut metagenome | biome: Human fecal sample; material: Feces; isolation source: fecal sample from pouch patient p17 | host: Homo sapiens | place: Israel: Tel-Aviv | collected 2016-03-29
GAAACAGACACTATTGTCGAGAAGACAATATCTCAAACTAAGATGACTGATAAAGAGAAAAATAAAGTATTTTTTCAGATCAATAATATTTTGAGAAAGTGGTGGAAATCGATTAAGGATGCAATAAAAGAAGAACAGAAAAAGCAAGAATTGCGCAATCAACTTCTTCAGTTACTGAAACAATTTAGACAAGCTTCATATATGGATGAAAAATTACGTAATGATCTGAAGAAGTTTCATTATCAAGGTTTAACCTTATTATCGGATAGGGAGCGAATAAAATACGCTGAAGAGGCGTGTAAATCACTGGTTAAATCTACGGATTATTTTATTGTGAATTCATCTACCATTTCTCGTTTGAAAAATGCTTTTGATGCAGTGAAATTAAAACGAAGTGAGAGTACAGAATGTTATCGGGTTTTGGATGATCTTTCACGAAATTATAATTTACGTAATAAGGATTTGAAATCCGTTTATAGTGTCGCTTCTTTTTTTAAAAATCCGGGAGAAGTGGTGTATCTTGAAGTCACTGCGCAATGGATAGGAAAAGATATTTCTTATGTATTACGTGGAAATACAACAAGTGGCTTTATTGGTATGGGACTTGGTTCGGAATCAAAAATAGGTGTCGGTGTTGGATCGGGGTACACAAACGGTAGACTTGAAAAAGAAACGCAAACGACCAAAGCTTGGGGTGACTTGGTGATCACTAATCAAAGAGTTGTCTTTTCCTCAATAGAGAGAAGTTTTTCTATTCCTTATGCTGAGTTAATTAACTATTTTTGTTTAGGCGAGCAAGTAAAATTGAGTACCACAAAATCGGCAGAATCTATTGAATTGGAAGTATCTACCGCCGATGCTTATGCAGTAGAAATTGTTTTGAACAGATTGGGGTCATAGTACCTTTTTAGAAAGTTGCTAATAATCTTAGAAAATATTATTAGCAACTGTGTGATCTGCTATTCCTGATATTCAACAATCGGTGAAGTCAATGGTTTATCGTCGAAATAGGCTTCGGTGCGATAGCTAAGACGACCCTCGACAAACCAGCCAATCACTTGCGGATAATAACGCTGTTCATACTGTTTGACTCGATTGCAAAGTGAATTTTCATCATCTGTCGCCAAAATCGGTACTTTGCACTGAAATACTACCTGCCCGCCGTCCATCTCTTCATTGACAAAATGAATACTGAAACCGTGTTCACTGTCGTGATTTTCCAATGCACGTTGATAGGTGTGTAAGCCGGGATATTTAGGCAACAGAGAAGGATGAATATTGAGAATTTTTCCTTCAAAACGTTGTGTGAAAGTGGCGGTTAAAATTTTCATATAACCGGCAAGCACAATCAGATCAACTTGATATTGTTCTAAAATATCGGCAATCGCCATATCCATTTGTTGATTATCAGTATAAGATTTACGTAAAAAAGTATGCGTCGGAATATTGGCGTTTTTAGCACGTTGCAGACCATAAACATCCGCTTTATTGCTGATTACGGTAACAATATCGGCATTAAGTTTACCGGCATTACAGGCGTTGATAATCGCCTGTAATGTTTGTCCTTCTCCTGAAATCAGAACGGCAATTCTTTTTTTATTTGATGACATTAGAGGATAATTACCTGTTTTTTGTCTTGTTCATCAAGGTGTTCAATTTGCCCGATAACCCACGCTTTTTCGCCGGTTTGTGCGAGCAGAGCAAGTGCAGTTTCAACATCTTCCTGTGGCAAAGCAATCACCATTCCGACACCACAGTTGAAGGTGCGATACATTTCGTGAGTATCCACATTGCCGTTTTGTTGTAGCCATTTGAAGATTGCCGGCCATTGCCAGCTCTGTTCATTAATTACGGCACGAACGTGATCCGGCAAAACGCGCGGAATGTTTTCCCAGAAGCCGCCGCCGGTCAAGTGGGCAATGGCGTGCACATCCACACGTTTAATTAATTGCAAAATAGATTTCACATAAATTTTTGTTGGAGCGAGCAGATGTTCTGCTAACGGTTTTCCTTCTAAAAGTGTTTCGGCGGCGGACACTTTTGCGACTTCAAGAATTTTACGAATCAAGGAATAACCGTTGGAGTGCGGACCGGAAGAGGCTAATGCAATTAATGCATCACCGACACGAACTTCGCTGCCGTCAATAATTTCATTTTTTTCTACCACACCGACACAGAAACCGGCAAGGTCATAATCGTTAGCGTGATACATTCCCGGCATTTCGGCAGTTTCACCGCCGATTAATGCACAACCGGATTGTTCACAACCATCGGCAATACCTTTGATCACATCACTGGCAACATCGACATCCAATTTGCCAGTGGCGTAGTAATCAAGGAAGAAAAGCGGCTCAGCACCTTGAACAATTAAGTCATTGACACACATCGCAACCAAGTCGATACCGATAGAATTATGTTTGTGCAGATCAATCGCTAAACGTAATTTTGTGCCGACACCGTCTGTTCCGGACACCAAAATCGGCTCTTTATATTTGGCAGGAATAGCACACAATGCGCCAAAGCCGCCCAATCCGCCAATCACTTCAGGGCGACGAGTGCGTTTAACGTGAGGTTTGATACGATCAACTAATTCATTACCGGCATTAATATCGACACCAGCATCTTTGTAACTTAAAGTTTGTTTGTCCACTTTTGCTCCTTTGCAGGGTTTATAGATGATTTCGGGCGCAGATTGTACCACGATTACGCAATCGTTTGCGATATTGATCAAGGGGAAAACGGAGAAATATTTTGAGGTAGATTAGGTTATTGTCATATTTTTCCGTTATTCGCTGGCTATTTTCAGTGTGAAAGTATAAAATCGTGCGATTTTTTTAAATTTTAGAGGACAGCAAAATGAAGATCGTTGAAGTGAAACATCCGCTTGTAAAACATAAACTCGGCTTAATGCGAGCGGCTGATGTCAGTACTAAACAATTTCGTGAATTGGCTACAGAAGTGGGCAGCTTGTTGACTTATGAAGCAACCGCCGATTTAGAAACTGAAGTGGTAACGATTGAAGGTTGGTGCGGTCCGGTACAGGTGGATCGTATTAAAGGTAAGAAAGTGACAGTTGTGCCGATTTTACGTGCCGGTCTTGGAATGATGGAAGGCGTATTGGAACATATTCCAAGTGCGAGAATCAGTGTGGTCGGAATGTATCGCAACGAAGAAACTTTAGAACCTGTGCCTTATTTCCAAAAATTGGCGCCGGATATGGAAGAGCGTTTAGCGATTATTGTCGATCCGATGTTGGCGACCGGCGGTTCAATGATTGCAACTATCGATTTATTGAAAAAGGCGCAATGTCCAAAAATTAAAGTGTTAGTATTAGTCGCTGCGCCGGAAGGTATTCGTGCGTTACAGAATGCACATCCGGACGTGGAACTTTACACCGCATCCATTGATGATCATTTGAATGAAAACGGTTATATCATTCCTGGTTTAGGGGATGCCGGCGATAAGATATTCGGTACTAAGTAGTATTGAATATCTTTTTTTTAGTTAATTTATCCAGAGAGGTGAAACTATTTTATGAGTCAAGATACTCAATCTCAAATTGCTGAAAGCAAAGTGAAGCAGGCGTTTGTCGGTCTGCAAATGTTGTTCGTTGCTTTCGGTGCATTGGTGTTGGTGCCGTTGATTACCGGTTTGGACAGTAATACCGCATTATTGACCGCCGGTGTCGGTACGTTGTTGTTTCAATTATGTACCAAACGCCAAGTGCCGATTTTCTTAGCATCGTCTTTTGCCTTTATTGCACCGATTCAATACGGTATTGCCACTTGGGGCTTGCCGGTGACACTTGGCGGCTTAACCTGTGCCGGATTGGTGTATGTGGCGTTAAGTGCGTTGGTGAAAATGAAAGGTGTGGAGGCTTTGCAAAAAGTCTTTCCGCCGATTGTGGTCGGTCCGGTGATTATTATTATCGGGATGGGGCTGGCACCGGTTGCCGTGGATATGGCATTGGGTAAGAACAGTAATTACAGCTATGATCAGGCGATTTTGGTGTCAATGATCACGTTGCTGACAACCTTATGCGTGGCGGTTTTTGCTAAAGGTATTATGAAATTAATTCCGATTATGTTCGGTATTGCCGCCGGTTATATTGTTTGTGCCTTTATGGGCTTAATTAACTTGCAACCGGTTTATGATGCGCCTTGGTTCAGTTTGCCAACAATTACGACTCCGGAATTTAAGTTGGAAGCGATCCTTTATCTGTTACCGATAGCGATTGCGCCGGCGGTTGAACACGTTGGTGGTATTATGGCTATTAGCTCGGTAACCGGAAAAGACTTCTTACAAAAACCGGGATTGCATCGCACCTTGCTTGGTGACGGTGTGGCAACTTCAGTGGCATCATTCTTGGGTGGACCGCCGAATACCACTTATGCAGAAGTGACCGGTGCGGTGATGTTGACGAAAAATTTCAATCCAACCATTATGACGTGGGCAGCGGTTTGGGCGATTGCCATTTCGTTTTGTGGTAAAGTCGGGGCATTTTTATCCACTATTCCAACTATCGTAATGGGCGGCATTATGATGTTGGTATTCGGTTCGATTGCTGTAGTCGGGATGAGCACCTTAATTCGCGGCAAAGTGGATGTGACTGAATCTCGAAACCTTTGTATTATTTCTGTGGTAATGACATTCGGTATCGGCGGAATGTTTGTGAATTTCGGTGAAGTATCATTAAAAGGAATTAGCCTTTGTGCGATTGTGGCGATTTTATTAAACTTAATTTTGCCGAAAGCACAAAAAACAGAAAATTAATTTCTAAATTATTAAAACGGACGGCTTGAATACTTGCTCAAGCCGTCTTTTTTCTTTATTCTTATAACCAATTTTTTGCTGGCTATTTAGGTATTTGTTTGCAATATCAATACATTTTACCGATTTACGAATTTGATCCTGAAACATTTGATAATTTTGATGCAGACAGCAATCAGTTGTTATGTAATTCGCTGTTTGAGAATTTTGCTCATCTGCAACAAAATTTTTTCTATATTTGGGGAGCTAAAAGCAGCGGTAAAACGCACGTGTTGAAAGCCGCTAATAATCTGTTTCTGCAACAGGAACGTAGCGCAATTTATATCCCTTTGACCAAAACCCACTATTTTTCACCGGAAATTTTAGAAGAATTGGAAGAGCTGGATTTGGTCTGTCTTGATGATTTGGGGGCGATTGCCGGCAATGATGAATGGGAAGTGGCGATTTTTGATCTGTTTAATCGCATTAAAGAAACCGGCAAAACCTTGTTATTGATGAGTGCCGATCAGCCGCCGCAACAGTTACCGATTAAATTGCCCGATTTGCGTTCCCGTTTAAGCTGGGGGGAAACTTATCAGCTGGCGGAACTTTCGGATGATAAAAAAGCCGCTGTTTTGCAACAGGCGGCTCGTAAACAAGGATTGGAATTGCCCGATGAAGTGGCAAAATTTTTGTTGAACCGTTTGGATCGTGATTTAACCTACCTTTTTTCTGTGCTTGAGAAGTTAGATAAGGCTTCGTTACAGGCACAACGCAAATTAACTATTCCGTTCGTTAAAGAGCAACTCCATTTATAAATTATTTGCCTAATTGGACATTCAATTCGCCGATTTTTACCCCTAGCAAACCTAAAGAAACTGGATCAAGTGATTCGCCTAAGAATTTAAATAGTGTTTCTAAATCATCAAACTGTTGAGAAAATTCAACTTTATCTTCTACTTTACGGCTAAAGTGAAAGCTAAGTGCGGTGCCGTTATAGTGCGCATCCAGTTGTACATAAACGGTTTCAAATAAATGGTTTCTCGCCCCTTCTTCACCCGGATCGCTCTGGCGTACCACCCAGCTGTTTTGGTAGAGAGGGTAAGTTTGATTTTCTGCTGATTTACTCATTCGTGCTTCCTTATATAGCCAATAAAAAGGTGCGCATAGTATAGTTTCTCCCTTTATTCAAGTAAATAACTTGCTTATAATCTAAGGGTTTTTGATTAAGGAGTAGGGTATGTTGGCTGTATTTAAAGAGTGGTACCGACGCCGTTTTAGTGACCCGCAAGCGGCTGGACTGTTCAGTCTGTTGTTGATAGTTTGTGTCGGATTTTATTTTTTTAGCGATCTTTTCACACCGTTATTGATTGCGATTGTGTTGGCATACCTATTGGAATTACCGATTCAGTATCTGACGACAAGATTTAAATTTCCGCATTTATTGGCTTTAGCATTGGTGCTGGGCAGTTTTATTGCTGCAGTGCTGTTTGTCTTTATTGTGATGATTCCGACTTTGTGGAATCAAACCGTGACTTTGTTGAAAGATTTGCCAACAATGAGTAATCAACTACATCAATGGGTGCTTTCTTTGCCGGAAAATTATCCAGAATATGTAGATTATGCAATGATTGATGCGGTTTTTAATAGTTCACGTGAGAAAATTTTAGGATTTGGTGAATCAGCATTGCGTTATTCACTAATCTCTATTGTCAGTTTAGTAACACTGGGGATTTATGCTTTTTTAGTGCCATTAATGGTGTTTTTTTTATTGAAAGATAAAAATTATCTGATTTCTGGTATGAGTCGATTCCTCCCTAAAAATCGCCAATTAGTGAATCAGGTTTGGAATGAAATGAAACAGCAGATTGCTAATTATATTCGTGGTAAGTTTGTTGAAATTGTGGTGGTAACCGCAGTAAGTTATGTGACATTCTTAATTTTCAAACTGAATTATTCCTTGTTATTAGCTGTGGCGATTGGATTATCCGTACTAGTGCCTTATATCGGCGCTGTCTTGGTGACGATTCCGTTGGCGTTGGTGGCACTGTTTCAGTTCGGTTGGTCAGCAACGTTCGGTTATTTAATGCTGGTTTATACCATTACCCAAATTTTGGATGGTAATTTATTAGTGCCGTTGCTGTTCTCGGAAGCGGTTAATTTGCATCCATTGGTGATTATTGTATCGGTTATCTTTTTTGGCGGTTTGTGGGGCTTTTGGGGCGTGTTCTTTGCCATTCCGTTGGCAACGCTGGTGAAAGCTATTATCACTGCGTTGCCTCCGGTAACTAACTCTGATTAACGTAGTGCCAGTTTACGGCGTAATCCTCTTAGGATCAGGAATAACCAAGGCCATAAAATACCACTTAAAACTGCGCCAATAAATTCTTGAGAATTGAATATGGCACTGTGTAGAAATAGTGCCAACAAGAAGATACTACAACGAATCAGAAAGACGAAGAGAATGACCAATAGGCTTTGTTGCCACAAAGAGAGATTGCGTAAAATCATCGAATTAACGGCAATCAGATAGGCAAAAATGGATAAAATTAAGGTATGGATGCCCAAAATTGAGCCTAAAATCAGATCCCAAACCAAGCCGACTAAAAAGGCAATGCCGATATTGACTCGATTCGGAATTGCCATTACCCAATAAAGCAAAACCAAAACCACCCACGCCGGACGGTAGCCTCTGAACTCCGCCGGCCAAGGCATAATTTCCAAGACAAAAGCGATCACGAAAGTCAAGGCGATCATCAGCCATTGAAATAACACATTTGCTTTCATAAAGATTCCTTTTATTCTTCCTCTATTTTCTCTTTAGCGGGCGTCGGCTGACGTTGTTCTAAAGGCGGATCATTCTCTTCATTGCCGCTTTTGTTTTCATCGTTATTTTGTTGAGATGAAGATAAACGCTGTTTAACCACCTCTTTAATTTGATTCGGTGAGTTGTGTAAACGTTTGATATCTTCGTTGGTTGGCCACAATAGTAACAAGTAACGTAAACGCTCCAATGAGGCGAGCGGCTTGGCGACTACTGTCGCAAAATAGTTATTGCCTTCTCGGGATACCGATTCAACAATCGCAACCGGATAGCCCTCCGGAAAACGGTGCCCTAAACCAGAAGTGACTAATAAATCACCTTTTTCAATGTCGGCTGAACGGGATACATTATCTAAAACCAATTCATCTGCACGACCGGTACCACTGGCGATAACACGAATATCGGAACGTAATACTTGCAATGGAATGGAATGGGTTACATCCGAAATTAGCAAAATACGGCTAGTATTTTGCCCAACAGAAACAATCTGCCCGACAACTCCTTTTTCATCAATCACTGGCTGACCGACATAAGCACCATCTTTCTCACCTCGATTAATTACCACCTGCTGACGATAAGGATCTGTTTGCGCAGTGAGTACTTCAGCAATTTTTTTATATTCATCGTGGCGTAACGGTGAATTTAATAATAAACGTAGCCGCTGATTTTCTACTTTTAATTGATCAAGCAATAACAGATCGGCATTTTTTTCCAACAGTTGATCTTTTAAGACTTTGTTTTCAATTTGCAAGGTGTTGGTATCCACCAAATTATCAGAAACACCGTCCAATAAAGAACGTGGCGTATTGGCTAAATAATAGATCCAACTCACCGCCGTTTCCAATAAACTGCGGAGCTGCAATAGATTACGTGTTTGCCCGTCGGAAAACATTAAAATAACCGATAATAGGGTTGCAAAAACTAATCGAACACCAAGAGAAGGGGATTTTGAAAAAATTGGTTTCATACTGTGAAAGCTAAAAATAGCGTAGCTTATTGCTAAGCCACGCTAAATGAATGATTTAAAAATTAATCGTCGCTGAAAATATCGCCGCCAAGTTTGTCGATCATCTCTAACGCTTCGCCACCACCGCGCGCTACGCAAGTTAATGGATCATCCGCTACAATCACCGGCACACCAGACTCTTTCGCTAACAGAATATCGATATTTTTCATTAATGCACCACCACCGGTAAGCACCATTCCACGTTCAAAAATATCGGCAGCCAATTCCGGCGGACATTGTTCCAATGCGGTGCGTACTGCACGCACGATACCGTCAAGCGGTTGTTGAATTGCTTCCAAAACATCGTGAGTGTTTAAAGTAAAGGTTCTTGGCGCACCTTCCGCAAGATTATTACCTTGCACTTCCATTTCCAAGATTTCATCGCCTTCGGCAATGTAGGCGGTGGCGAGTTCTTTCTTAATTTTTTCAGCAGTGATTTCACCGATAGATGAACCGAAGGTACGGCGCACATAATTGATAATCGAGTCATCAAACCGGTCACCACCAATACGAACAGAAGAGGAATAGACCACACCATTTAATGAAATCACGGCAACTTCGGTTGTACCGCCACCAATATCGATTACCATTGAACCTGTCGCTTCGGAAACTGGCAGTTTGGCACCGATTGCTGCCGCCATTGGTTCTTCGATTAAATGCACTTCACGAGCTCCGGCGCCATAGGCTGATTCTTTAATTGCACGGCGTTCTACCTGAGTTGCACCGGCAGGAACACACACTAATACACGAGGGCTTGGGCGCATAAAGTTATTGCGATGAACTTGTTTAATGAAATATTGCAACATTTTTTCAGTTACAAAGAAGTCGGCAATCACACCATCTTTCATTGGGCGAATCGCACTGATACTTTTTGGTGTTCTACCGATCATCAATTTTGCTTCGTGACCGACAGCGGCAATACTTTTTAAAGAACCGACGCGATCCTGACGGATAGCCACTACAGAAGGTTCATCGAGCACAATGCCCTGACCTTTAACGTAAATGAGAGTATTAGCTGTACCTAAATCAATAGAGAGGTCATTAGAAAAAAGACCACGAATTTTTTTAAACATAATTTTCCGCTTATCTGAGTAATTAAATTGGGGTTGTTTTTACAGTGAAAAAAATTGGTGTAAATTTACCAAAAAATCGGGCTGTTTAACAGGGAGAGAATAGGATTTTTTTTCACAAAAAAATAAATCGTAATCAGAAAAAAGGGAAAACCCACTAGAGTTTTCCCTGATATGACAATTAATGAGAAGTTGCTGTTTCAGCTTTTTCTTCAAAGACTGGCAACGGCTTGTGTTTACTTGCTACCAAGGTATAAATTACCGGTAATACAAATAAGGTAAACAAAGTACCGATAGCAAGACCGGATACGATGACGATACCGATACTGAAACGAGATACCGCACCGGCACCGCTTGCGTAAAGTAACGGAATCAAACCGGCGATCATTGCGGCGGTGGTCATCAGAATTGGACGTAACCGCACTTTTGCCGCATAGCTGATGGCTTCAATACGATCTTTGCCGAACAATAATTGCTGTTCTTTTGCCACTTCACACATCAAGATACCGTGTTTGGTGATTAAACCGACCAAAGTAATCAATCCCACTTCTGAATAAATATTGAGCGTTGTACCGGCAATGCCGAACAACGACAGAATATTTAACATCAGCAAAGCACCACTGATTGCCAACGGTACGGAGATCATAATGACCAACGGATCGCGCATTGATTCAAATTGAATTGAAAGCACTAAGAATATAATCAATACTGCCAGTACGAAAGTAACTGCAAGCGCATTACCTTCCTGTACGAATTGACGCGCTTCGCCTTTGAAGTCATAGCTGTAATTGCTTGGCAACAAAGAAGCTCCTTCACCTTCAAACCACTCTACTGCATCACCAACAGAGCTGGTCGGCATTGGAATGGCACTGATAACGGCGGAACTTAACTGATTGAAACGGCTTAAAGAAAGCGGCTCAGAGTTAATTTCCATTTTGATTAAGTTACCGAGCGGCACAGAATCACCGTTTGCAGCAGTAACGAAATAGTTATTCAAATCTTCAGGATTTAAACGATCAGCACGCGGTACTTCAGAAATAATTTTATATGAACGTCCATCGATACCGACACGAGTGATTGTACCGCCGGCGAGATAACTTCCCAATAATTTACTGATCTGCTGCATACTGATACCGTAAGTACCTGCTTTTTCTTTGTCGATAGTAATGTGCATTTGCGGTGTATCGAATTTCAAATCAAGGCTGTTATAAATAAACTTACCGGATTTTCTTGCCGCATTTAACACTTGTTCTGCCACTAACGCAATTTTGTGAATATCATCCGCAGAGGTGATAACGAAACTGACCGGAGGTCCTTGTTCACCGGTTTCAATTTCCGGGAACGAGAAGCCGTTTACACTGATTTCCGGAATAGCTTCCGCTTTCTGGTTGATCTCATTTGCAATTTCAGTTTGGCTGCGGTCACGATTGCTCCAGTTGGTCAAAGTGGCGATTGCCAATGAACTGTTGGTACTCGGCACACCGGAAATCACCATAGAGAATTCCACTTCAGGCGTTTCTGAAAGGATTTTCTCATACTGTTTCATTGCATCCTGTACATAATCAATATTGGCATTAGATGGTGCTGTACCCAACGCTAAAATCGCACCTTTATCTTCATTCGGGGTTAATTCACTGGAAAGATTGCTCATTAACACCGGCAAGCTGGCGAAAATCAATACTGCAAAGAAAATCACCAATTTACGGCTGTCCAACATCAATGCCAACATACGTTGATAGAGATCAGTTACTCTGTTCAAAGTACGTTCAACACGAATTTCCAGTTTGGTCGGATTGGTGTGAGCTTTGAGGATATTACCGCACATCATTGGTGACAGTGTTAACGCAATAATACCGGAAATAAACACCGCACCGGCAAGGGTTAAGGCGAACTCTTTAAACAGCGTTCCGGTAATTCCGCCCATCAACGCCATTGGCGAATATACCGCACAAAGCGCAATAGTCATTGAGATAACCGGAGTGGCGATTTCACGTGTACCGATAATTGCCGCACGGAATGGGGTTTCGCCTTCTTTGATATGTCGGTCGACATTTTCCAACACTACGATCGCATCATCCACCACCAGACCGATAGCGAGAATCAACGCCAGTAGCGTCATCAGGTTGATCGAGAAATCAAAGAATTGCAGCAACATAATTACCCCGATAAGTGAAATCGGAATAGTGACCACCGGAATAATCATTGCACGGAAAGAGCCTAAGAACATTGTGATCACGACAAGCACGATTACGGTTGCTTCAAAGATAGTGTGAATAACTTCGTTGATAGAGTCGTTAATCGCAATGGTTGTATCGTAAAGTACACTGCTTTCGATACTGTTAGGCAAGCTCTCTTTAATAGAGTTATAAAGTGGATAAATGTTTTTTACCACTGTCAATGGGTTAGCATCCGCCGCCGGCTCAATGCCTAAAACGACCGCATTTTCACCGTTTGCGGCTGCACGTGCGTCATCGCTCTCTTTATCCATATCAACTTTAGCAATATCGCCAAGTTTTACGATATTACCGTTTTTAGAGAATAGCACTAAGTTGCGCAACTCATCAGCGGATTTTGTCGTGGTTTCCACTTTGTTTTTATAGGTAACATAATAACTGTTGGCACTACCTGCCGCAGTCTGTACGTTATTTTGTGACAATGCACCCATTACATCGCTGGCGGACAAGCCGAGCGCTGCCATTTTTTCAGGTTGCAGCCAAATACGCAAAGCGTAAGAAGCGCCTCCGAAAACTTCCACTTTTGCCACACCGGATACCGTAAAGAATTGTGGTTTGACAACACGTTCAATGTAGTCGGTAACCTGACTGGAATTTAGCTCTTTTGAGGTGAAACCGATATACATAATACCGGAACCACCAGTAGAAGAAGTAATGTTCGGGTCTTCAATGTCCGAAGGCAGTTGTGAACGAACCGAGTTTACTTTTGCCAATACATCCGCCAAAGCACCGTTCGGATCGGCATTTAACTTCATTTTTACAGTAATGCGAGAGGAACCTTGCGCACTGGATGAAGACATATAGTCAATATTATCCGCCTGTGCTACTGCCTCTTCAATTTTTGAAGTAATAAAGGCTTCGACAAGTTCTGCATCTGCTCCTGGATAAGCTGTTGTAATATTAATTACAGTAGTAACGAGTTTTGGATATTCCCGAACAGCCAGTTTTGATATTGCTTGTAGTCCCAGAATGACAATCAACAAGCTAATCGAAATGGCAAGCACCGGGCGTTTAATAAAAAGATCAGTAAATTTCATCTTTTTTCCTAATTTGCTAATACTTAAAGATTAGTTTTTGTTTCTGGTTCAGTAGCACCAATCACCGGTTTATCAACCATTCTGACATAACTGCCGCCGCTGACATTTTGCAACCCACCGGTAATGATATAGGTGCCGGCTTTAAGTGCAGGGTTTGCTGCTAATTGAGCGTGAACACTGCGACGGTCTTTGGTTTGCACTGTGATTTGTTGTGCTTTATAGACATTATCCAACGGTTGGTCGCTGAGTTTCGCTTTATCTTCTTCTGTAAGCGGAACGAGGATATAAGCGGTTTCACCATACATATTGTAGCTGATGGCAACTTGCGGCACGACCACTTGATTGGTTTCGGTTTGACGTTCTACTTTAAGATGAACGAACATACCGGAAATTAATTTGGTCTGCCCCTCAAAAGTGGCTTCCACTTCGACTAACCCGGTGGATTTGTTAATAGCCGGTTCGATCGCGGTGATTACTGCTGAGAAAGTTTCATCAGGATAAACATCGCTAACCGCTTTTACCTGCTGTTGTAGGTGTAATTGACTGAGTTCGTCTTGTGAAATGCCAAAATTGACTTTCATTTTGCTACGATCTTCAACTCGTACAATTTCAGTACCAGCAGTAACATACTCTCCGACATTCACTTTGACGATACCGGCTTCACCATCAAAAGGAGCAACAATTTGACGGCGTTCAATTGTTGCTTTTAAGCCGTTGATAGTAGCAATCAAATTCTCGTAGGTTGCTTTTGCATTGTCCAATTCAGTTTTTGAAACGCTATTGGTTTTCATCAAGGCAAGGTAGCGGTTATAAGTCAATTTAGCCGCCGGAAGTTTTGCTTCCGCCGCAACCAGATTGGCTTTTTCAACCGAGTTATCCAACTCAACCAACACTTGCCCTTTTTTCACGTGTTGCCCGGATTGAATATTGACGCTGGCGACAGTGCCGGTGCCTTGTGAACTCAACATTGCACCTTGGTTCGGTCGCACCAATGCAGTGCTGTTAATCACCGGAATCCAATCTTGAGGTTCAATTTTCACCGCCGTAATTGGAATAATGTTAGGCGGCATATTGCTTAAGAATTCGTTGGTTTTCACTTTTTTAATAAAATGCGCAGCAATCACCAACGCAAATATCAACAGTGTGACTAACAAAACGACTTTCACAATAAAGCGTTTTGAACGACGAGGCTTTACAGCCTGATTTTCAGTCATTTAAATTTCTCCGTACTAAAAAATAAATCATATTTAAGAAAGAGGTAAGATAGCATTCCAGCTATGTTGAATAGATCCTGTGCATTACTTTTCATTCGTAAATGAAGATCTTTTTCTGCCATATTGATCGCACTTTCCAAGCTTAAACTGAACAGAATATCAGGATGCAGATCGGCAATTTCACCGCTTTGCTTTCCTCTTTCGGTTAAACAATGCCAAGCATCATCAGTAATATTCAAGCACTCTTCGATAATGTCGTAAAAATCCGGCAGTGTGCGGTATTGGTTCATTGTGAGTATGACCTGAGGGTTGGCGTGTAGCCAGTGCCACAAATTCCACCACATTTGGCGGTATTGCTGAAACAGGGGTAAATCCGGATTAATGCCTTTATTGACACAGGTTTGGAAACGTTGGAAAAGATCAAAGGCAAGACGTTGCAACAATTCTTCTTTGCTTTTGAAATAGATATAAATAGTGCCGGCAGCAATTCCTGCTTCTTTAGCGATTTTTTGCATAGAGAGTTGGTGTACACCATATTGGGCAATCAACTTTTCTGTTGCACGAAAGATCTGCTGAAGCATTTCATTTTCTGCTGTCATTGCGGTTTTTCTCTCCTATTTGGGGGTGTGAATGAACGTTCGTTCATTCTATTTTTTTTGTGATCAAAGTCAAGATTTTCTTCGTGTAAGTTTAGACAAGATTTATTAGGAAATAGTTAGTGCCAATGCAGACTGGTTGCGGATTTCTGTGTTAAAAAATCCCACATTTTTATTGCTAAAAATGTGGGAAAAAGGAAAGTTAATGTCGGAGGAAATTATTTTTTATCCATTGGCTCAAAATCACGTTGTTTGTGGCCGGTGTAAATTTGGCGAGGACGTACAATTTTGAAGTTGCCTTGATTGTACATTTCTTTCCAGTGTGCAATCCAACCAACGGTACGACCTAAAGCAAACATTACGGTAAACATTGAGGTTGGGATACCGATTGCTTTTAAGATGATACCGGAATAGAAGTCAACGTTCGGATAAAGATTCTTTTCAATGAAGTACGGATCGTTAAGTGCGATACGTTCCAATTCCATCGCTACATCAAATAATGGATTATTAATCTTCAATTCCTGCAATACTTCGTGGCAGGTTTGACGCATTACTTTAGCACGAGGGTCGTAGTTTTTATAAACACGGTGACCAAAGCCCATTAAACGGAACGGATCGTTTTTATCTTTTGCACGTGCGATAAATTCAGGAATACGATCAACCGTACCGATTTCTTCCAACATATTGATGCAGGCTTCGTTGGCGCCACCGTGAGCAGGTCCCCATAAAGAAGCAATACCAGCGGCGATACACGCAAATGGGTTTGCACCGGAAGAGGCGGCAGTACGTACTGTTGAAGTTGAAGCGTTTTGTTCGTGGTCGGCGTGGAGGATAAAGATACGATCCATTGCTTTTTCAAGAACCGGATTGACAACATATGGTTCACAAGGAGTAGCGAACATCATATAAAGGAAATTACCCGCATAAGATAGATGATTTTGCGGGAACATAAATGGTTGACCGATAGAATATTTATAACACATTGCGGCAAGTGTCGGCATTTTTGCCAATAAACGAATTGCAGTCAATTCACGGTTTTGGGCATCTTTCACATCGATAGAATCGTGGTAGAACGCAGCTAATGCACCACTCACACCGCACATTACCGCCATCGGGTGAGAGTCACGACGGAAACCGTTGAAGAAACGACTTAACTGTTCGTGTACAAGAGTGTGTCTTTTTACTAATTGAGTGAATTCTTTGTATTGTTCTAAGGTTGGACGTTCGCCGAAAAGTAATAAATAGGCGACTTCAAGATAATCAGCATTTTCTGCAAGTTGATCGATTGGATAACCGCGGTGTAATAACACACCTTTATCACCATCGATATAGGTGATGGATGACTTACAAGTTGCGGTCGACATTAAACCCGGGTCAAAGGTAAATAGTTTTTGTGAAGTTAATGATTGCACATCAACCGCATCATAACCTAACTCAGCGCGATGTACATTCAAATCATATTCTCTTCCATCACTGATAGTTAGTTTTGCAGTAAGTTCTGACATAAATTCCTCCTTCTTGTCTTTTTTAGAAAAAAGTTAGCATGATATTGTGGGTTTGTTTAACTGTATGTTAATAAGTTG
>SKEB01000905.1_pt1 | contig 16090 bp, 11 predicted proteins | sample 4826561 | NCBI WGS metagenome assembly SKEB01 (sample SAMN11008820, study PRJNA524170) | human gut metagenome | biome: Human fecal sample; material: Feces; isolation source: fecal sample from pouch patient p17 | host: Homo sapiens | place: Israel: Tel-Aviv | collected 2016-03-29
CACTTTCAAACGGTGAATTTTTTGAGCCATTAAACGCCTTTAAAACCTATAAAGGCAAATTGGCAAAACTGCAAAAACAGCTTAAAAACAAGGTCAAATTTAGCCAAAATTGGCAGAAATTAAAGGCAAAAATCGGCCAATTGCATCATAAAATCGCTAATTGTCGCAAAGACTTTTTGCACAAAATCTCAACGCACATCAGCAAAAACCACGCAATGATTTACATTGAAGATTTGCAAGTGGCAAATATGTCGAAATCCGCCAAAGGCACAGCAGAGCAACACGGCAAGAATGTAGCCGCAAAATCAGGATTAAATCGAGCCATTCTCGACCAATCGTGGTTTGAATTTCGCCGTCAGTTGGACTACAAAACCCAATGGCAAGGCGGATTTTTGGTTGCCGTTCCGCCGCAAAACAGCAGTCGGACTTGCCCTTGTTGTGGTCATATCTCAAAAGAAAATCGCCAAACGCAAGCACATTTTGAATGCGTAGAATGTGGCTACACCGAAAATGCGGATGTGGTTGGTGCGTTAAATGTATTGGGGCGTGGGCGAGCAATCGTTCAGGCATAATGAAAAGCAGGCGAGGACATCGCCGTAGCGCTTGTGAAGCTTTGAAGTGAACCTCGTTAGAGGTCAGCAGCAAGAACCCACCGAGAGTAGCCCACGCAAAAAGCGTGGGAGCTGGTAGGAATCCCCGTCCTTTAGGGCGGGGAGGATGTCAACGTTTCGACACATATTGCCGCTTCTCTCGATTTTGTAACACTAATCGTAAAATAGTAATAGAATTCATCACAATCACTGTCGATTCTAATAAAATTCCACCGAATGAGCCGACTAAAATATTATTTGTCAACCAACAGCCTGATCCCACCAACATCAGTAAACGCATTGGAATACCTTTCAATAAAAAGAGGGAAATTGTGCCAATGGTTGTACCGAAAATCGGAAAAAACTGCCAAAAGGAATCAGCTACTGTATAGCCAAAAACAATCCCTATAATGACAAAGAAAAGTGCCACATATTTTGAAGAAACATAAATCGATGTTGCTGTACGGCACGCCGACAACAACGAACTTAGTGCCGAAACCGACGACCCTAATAAAATAAAATGCGACATATAGGTCAGATTTTGCACCAACATCACAATCTTTAATTTTCTATCGTTACGTTGATAAAAACTCAGCACCCCTAGAATAAAGGCAAGCACGCCCAAAAATTGCGGTAAGTTAAATATCTGTTCTAGCATATCGCATTGATCCTAAAAAGCCGTTAGGAATTTATTTCACTAATCCCATTAATTCAGGAATAGACATTGAAATTGAAGGAAGATATGTTACCAACATTAATGTCACAAAAATCGCAAAGAAAAACGGCAATAATGTTTTTATAACCTGTTCAATTTCAACATTTCCCACTTTACAACCGGTAAACAAAATCGGTCCTACCGGTGGGGTAATAGTCCCTAAAGATAAATTAAATACTAATAAAATACCAAATTGTACAGGACTCATTCCCAAAGACATACAAATAGGTAAAAAAATTGGTGTAAAAATTAATACTGCCGGCGTAGGATCCATAAAGGTTCCTACCAACAAAAGAATTAAGTTAATAATTAATAAAATCAATATTGGATTGTCAGTGATAGACAATAACCCAGAAGCAATCATATTCGGGATCTGGGTAAATGCCATTACCCAAGACATCACAGAAGAAGTCGCCAACATAAAAATAACAATTGCCGACATTTTAGCTGTTTGTAAAAAAATTTGCGGTAACATCTTTAAAGAAAGCGTTCTATAACACAAACTTAATATTAATGAATAAACAACTGCAATCGCTGATGCTTCTGTTGCTGTAAACACGCCGGCAAGTATTCCTCCAATAACAATGATAACCAACGATAAACTTGGAATAGCTGCCAAAGCAATCTTCACACTGTCCTTGCAAGTCACTTTCTCTTTTGCAATATAACCTCTTTTTTTAGCCATAAATCCGGCAATAATCATTACCGCAACGCCCCATAAAATACCAGGTAAATAACCCGCCATAAATAAAGCGGAAACAGACACACTGCCTGCCACTGTTGCATAAACGATGATGGTATTGCTTGGTGGAATTAACATTCCTGTTGGCGCTGAAGCGATATTTACGGCCGCGCTATAGCGAGGATCATACCCTTCTTTCTTTTCAATAGGCGTCATAATGCCGCCAACTGCCGCCGCTGAAGCAACACCAGAACCACTAATCGAACCAAATAACATATTAGAAAGAATCGTTGTTTGAGCAAGTGATCCCGGCAAAAAGTGACTAAAAATTTTAGCAAAATTGATTAGGCGAATAGCAATACCACCACTATTCATTATATTTCCTGCCAAAATAAAAAATGGTATCGCTAGTAACGCAAAAGAATCCAATCCAACAAAAATACGTTGTGCTGAAGTGACCATCCCCCCTTGAAAAGGTAGTATTGCCAACATTGCAGCGACAGAAGATATGCCAACACTAATACTGATCGGTGTCCCGATCACTAAGAAAAATACTGTACCTACCAACATAATAAGTGCAGCAGTCGTTGCTAAATCCATAGTTTCCTCCTATGAAAATTTATTTTTTTGTGCAGTGATAAAATTTGGCTAAATTACATATAGAATAGAAAACAATAATTGCTCCACTAATAGGAATTGCTGAATAAATAACACCGATCGGAATTTGCAATGCGGAATCTAATTGGAACATCTGTCTAACAGTTGCACTATAACCGCCAACAATCATCACGCCGATAGCAAAAGCTGTTATTGCTATTTCAGAAATAGAATCTGCAATCACCTGAAGCTTGGGTGGAAGTTTATTTTTTAGGAAAGCAATTTCCATATGCTCCCTTAAGCCAAAAACATAAGCACCGGCAAATAAAATTAACCACACGAATAAATAACGAGATAATATTTCACTTACTGCACTTGGGCTATTAAATACATAACGCACAACAACTTGATAAGTAATTAATATCGTCATTAATCCAACAATAAAAATGCATACCCATTCAATGACTCTATCCAGAATCTTCTTTATCGAGAATAAAAAATCGAACACCACACACCTCCTAAAATAAATAAGGATAGGCAAGCAGCCTATCCTTTAAGCATCTATTTCAATGCAATAATTTTTTCATACAACGCTTTTTGTGCTGGAGTTTTGATTAATTCCTCTTGAAGTGGTTTACAACTTTCTTGGAATGGTGTTGTATCTACTTCAACGAAAGTAGCGCCTTTCTCTTTTGCAAAAGCTTCTGCAGTTTTAATTTGAGCATTCCATAGCTCGAACTCTTTTTTGGTACTTTCTTTAGCAAGCTTTTTCAAAGTTTCTTGATCTTTTGGTGTCATCGTGGAAAGAAAAGCATCACTCACAACCAATAAATCTGCTACGCGTAAATGTCCTGTACGAGAGAAATATGGAGCAACTTCATATTGTTTCAAATCAGCGTAGGTAATCTCATTATTTTCTGCACCATCTAATACCCCTTGTTGAATTGCCGTATAAACTTCACCTTGGTTCATCGGAACTCCAGTACCGCCCATACAGGACAACATTTTAATCATTGTATCTGACTGTAATACTCTGATTTTTTTACCTTTCAAATCTTCTTTAGATTTAATTGGACCACCTTTGGTATAAAGGCTTCTCGCACCTGCAGTATAAGCAGTTAACACCTCAAAACCGAACTTCTTAGTGGAAGCAAACAAATCATCTAAAATTCCAGAGGTAAACACTTTCTCTTGGTGTGCTGTGTTGGCATAAACATATGGAATACCCAATACAGCAAAGGTCTTATCAAAATTTTCCACTAAAGGATTAGCAACCACTGCCATTTGAATAGCGCCATTTTGTACTAACTCTAATGATGCCCTCTGATCTCCCAATAATTCGTTAGGAAAAACATTCACTTTATAACGACCGTCCGTTGCTTTAGAAAGTTCTTCTCCAAATTGCTGTAATGCTTGATATTGAGGATGTTTATCAGATTGGTTAAAAGCAATTTTTACCTCTGTTGCTGCTAGAACAGAAGAGGAGTAAATCGCCGTAATAGCAGCCGCAAAAAGAGTTGCTTTTTTAGATAATTTGAAGATTCTCATAATTACTCTCCTATAGTGGATAATTCATACATTTTTAAAATAGTGCTAACGTAGATCCTGCATTGGAATAAAATCCATATCATCAAAAGTTTGATTCTCGCCAGCCATACCCCACACAAAACTATAATTTTTCGTACCACAGCCAGAATGAATAGACCAACTTGGTGAAATAATTAATTGTTTATCTCGAACGACAATATGACGAGTTTCTGTTGGTTCACCCAAGAAATGGAACACTACTTGATCAGGTTCAATGTTAAAATATAGATAAGCTTCCATACGGCGCTCGTGTGTATGGGCTGGCATCGTATTCCAAACGCTGCCTTTTTCTAATTCAGTCATTCCCATACATAATTGGCAAGTTTCCAAAACTTCTGGATGAAGATATTGATTAATTGTGCGAGCATTTGAATTTTCCAATGCGCCTAACTTAACCTTTCTAGCATCAGCGTATTTAATCAATTTGCTTGGGAATACGTGGTGAGCTGGAGCACTTAAACCATATAACACAGCTGGAGATTTATCATCCTTAGATGAAAATGTAATCTCTTCTGTTCCTTTACCTAAATAAACCGCATCTAAATGCTCTACAGTAAAACTTCCCTGTTTAGTAGTAATAACCGCCGTACCGCCTAAATTAATAATTCCTAATTCTCTACGTTCTAAGAAAAATTCTGTACCAAATGATTTTTTATCAATCACTTCATCTAACGATAATATTTCCCCGCTATTCGGAATAGCACCCAAGGCAACCAAACGATCAATATGGCTATAAACAACGTTAATCTTGCCGGGCTGAAATAAATCCTCACAAAGAAAGGCTTCACGAAGACGTGTCGTATCGTAATGTTTTGCATCCTCTGGATGCATATTGTGTAAAATTTTCATTTTTTACCTCCTAAAAAAATTAGGATTACTCTAAATTAGTTTTTTTGTATCGTCTATCAGAAAATGTGAAATTTGTGATATAGATCTAAAAAATTAAAACAATGTTTTATTTTTTATGGAAGATTATTCTTTAATTATGTATTTTAAACAAGCATATCCCCCTCAAGTTAACTTGATCTGATGAATAGTGCTTGATTAGGCTTCGGGATATTCCTAATTAATAACCAATTGTTTATAATTTAACATCTGTAATGATATAAGAATTGATGCCTATAGAAATATGAAAAAAGAAAATGCACCTGAAGCTGTGGCTTCAGTAATGAAAGTATTCAGTATTTTAGAAATCCTATCGGAACAAAAAGATATCGGAATAACCGAACTATCTCAGAAATTAATGATGTCAAAAAGTACAACCTATCGTTTTCTGCAGACAATGAAAACCTTAGGTTATGTTTATCAGGAAGATGATAGCGATAAATATGGATTAAGCTTAAAACTCTTCGAGCTAAGCGCCAGGTCGCTAGAATATGTTGATCTTATCTCTTTTGCGGATAAAGAGATGCAATATATTGCAGAACAAACCGGCGAAGCACTGCATTTAGGAATTCTAGAAGGCCACGAAATTGTTTATATGCACAAAATTGATTCAAAATATAATCTTAGAATGCAATCTAGAATCGGTCGAAGAAATCCCCTTTATAGTACTGCTATTGGGAAAATTCTGTTATCAGGCATCTCTGATGATGAAGTACGAGCAATTTTATCTGATGTTGATATGGTACAATCAACCAAAAACACGGTCGATAATGTTGAAAAATTAATCCCAGAATTGCATTTAGTAAGGGAAAATCATTATGCCGAAGATAATGAGGAGCAAGAAGAAGGTTTAATCTGTATTGCCGCACCGGTTTATAACAGATTGGGACAAATTATTGCTGGTATATCAATCTCTTTACCAACGATCCGCTTTAAAGAAAAGGATCGCCCATATTTAGTCAATTTGTTACAGCAGGCAGGAAAGCACATTTCTGAACGCTTAGGTTTCTATGGCTATCCTGCGCTACAAAACCATAATTAAATTGATGGCATTGCAATTTTTGGAATAATCGCACCTTTGTGTTGAATAACCGTTCCAGCCAACAAATGTCCTGCTTGTGCCGATTCCACAATGGTTCCGCCTTGCAGGCGTTTTGCCAAATATCCGGCACTGAAAGAATCACCGGCAGCAGTGGTATCGACTACTTTTTCCACACGTGTGGCTTCTACTTGATAACGTTCCGATTTAGTTGCTATTACACAAGGTTCTTTCCCTCTTTTCACTACAACTTCTTTCACACCTAATTCCAATGCTTGTTGGATAGACTGCTCATAATCAGTGAAACCGAACAGAGCCTGATCATCATCAAAGGTTAAAAATGCAATATCGGACAGCGCCAACATTCTTTCGTAAATATGTCTTGTGATTTCAACATTTTCCCATAATGCCGGACGATAATTGTTATCAAAAATCACTGTGATGTCGGTTTGAGCAATAGCATCCAACAACTTTTCTCGATCACAATTCGGTAAAATTGCTAGACTAATACCGCTCAAATAAAGATAAGAATAACCAGAAAGCAGGGTTGCTATTTCGTTGATAGATAAATCTGCCAACCAGTAACGTGCAGCAGCATCATTACGCCAATATAAAAACCGACGCTCGCCTTGAGGGTCAGTTTTAATCATATATAAGCCGGGCTGCTTATTGGCAACGACAGCGACCGCAGCAGTATCTATGCCTTCTTGTTGCCAATAATTGATCATCGCCCGGCTTAAATCATCTTGCCCTATTCCGCTAAGATAGGACACTTTTGCTGAAGTACCTAACAATCGAGAAAGGTAAATCGCCGTATTAAGCGTATCTCCCGCAAACCCTTGACGATAACAGTCATTATCGTTCCAGAGTTCAATCATACATTCCCCTAAAATTGCAATTTTTTTCTCCATTTGTTGATACCTCACTATTTAATTACTATCTGGCCAACCAGCCGCCATCTACTGCAATCGTATACCCATTAATATAATCTGAAGCGGCAGAAGCTAAGAACACGCAAGGTCCAGCAACATCCTCCGGCAATCCCCATCTGCCTGCAGGAATACGATCCAAAATTTCCTTACTTCTTGATTCATCACTACGTAATGCTGCGGTATTATCCGTTGCCATATAGCCAGGGGCAATCGCATTAACATTGATGTTATATTTTGCCCATTCATTGGCCATTAGACGAGTAATCCCCATCACTCCACTTTTAGATGCGGTATAAGATGGAACACGAATGCCACCTTGGAATGAAAGCATCGAAGCGATGTTAATAATCTTACCGCCAGATTGTTGTTTTATAAACTGTTTTGCAACTGCTTGAGAAAAGAAAAAGACGCTTTTTAAATTAATATTAATCACATCATCCCAATCTTTTTCACTGAATTCAATTGCATCCTGACGACGAATAATACCCGCATTATTTACTAAAATATCAATTTTACCAAAAGCTTCGACTGCTTTTTCCACGAGCGAAGTAATTTGATCCTGTTCCATTAAATTCGCAGGTAAGTTAATAAAACGTCTGCCCAATGCCGTAATCTTTTCTGCAGTTTCTGAAGCATCACTCAAATTCACTCCGACAATATCACAGCCTGCGGCAGCAAGCCCCAAAGCCATTCCCTGCCCCAATCCGGTATTACATCCTGTAACAATTGCCACTTTCCCTGATAAATTAAACTTCTCTAACATTTTTTCCTCCTTAATCAAAAAATCCTATTAAATAATATTCTGTTTCTTTATTTTTGAAAAGCTGTTTTATTATTTTTTTATGAAAAAATATTTATTGAACTAATGGCAAAAAATCCCGCTTACTACACTTTTGGCATTAAGCGGGATCAGAAGGAAATTATTGATGATAATGTGTTAAGAATCTGGCAAGTTTGGTCATCGCTTCTTCAATTTGATGAACATATGGCAAGGTGACAATGCGGAAATGATCCGGCTTATGCCAGTTAAAACCACGTCCGTGAACCAACAACACTTTCTCTTGTGTTAAGAGATCAAACACAAATTTTTCATCATCGTGGATGTTATACATTTCTGTATCGATTTTCGGGAACATATACATTGCGCCTTGTGGTTTAACGCAACTGATACCGGGAATTTGATTTATCATCTCATACGCTTTATTACGCTGTTCCAACAACCGTCCGCCCGGCAAAATAAATTCGTTAATACTTTGATATCCACCCAACGCTGTCTGTATGGCGTGTTGCATCGGTACAGTCGCACATAAACGCATTGATGCCAACATATCCAAGCCTTCAATATAGCCGGCAGCCGCTTTTTTCGGTCCGTTAAGCACCATCCATCCTTGACGGAAACCGGCAACACGATAGGCTTTAGATAAGCCGTTCAGGGTAACAGTTAATAAATCCGGTGCTAATGCCGCGATATGGTGATGAACCGCACCGTCATATAAAATCTTGTCATAAATTTCGTCTGCAAAGATAATCAGTTTATTTTGACGAGCCACTTCCGCTAATTCTAATAATAATGCTTTGCTATAAACCGCCCCAGTCGGATTATTCGGATTAATAATCACAATCGCCTTGGTACGTGGTGAAACTTTTTGCTTAATATCTTCTATATCCGGAAACCAATTCTGCTCTTCATCACATAAATAATGCACAGCTTTACCGCCGGAAAGCGTTACTGCCGCGGTCCACAACGGGTAATCCGGCATCGGCACCAACACTTCATCGCCATCATTCAACAGTGCCTGCATTGACATTGTAATCAATTCTGATACCCCGTTTCCGATATAAACATCATTGACACCAATATTCAGTAATCCTTTCGATTGATAATATTGCACTATCGCTTTGCGCGCAGAATAAAGCCCTTTGGAATCACAATATCCCTGTGCTGTCGGCAAATTGCGAATGACATCCACCAAAATTTCATCCGGCGCTTCAAAACCGAACGGCGCCGGATTGCCAATATTCAATTTTAAAATCTTATGCCCTTCTTCTTCTAAACGACAAGCCTCTTTATGTACCGGTCCACGAATATCATAACAAACGTGTTCCAATTTATCTGATTTTGGGAAAACATCCATCACTACCACCTTGAACAATTTATTAACAATAATGACTTACTTTACGCCAATTTTTTCGGCTTAGAAAGATTTTCAAGAACTTTATTTGAAATTACGGTAAAATTACCGCTTTTGTAACGTTTGGATAAATAGAATAGCTATTGACAATGGATGTATTGCAACAACTGAAATCATTACTCACTACGCAGATTGCTATTTATCAACCTGATTGCCGACGCTTTGGTGAAATCCAAGCATCCATAGAGGCTTCAAACATTGATCTTATCGCTTGGTTGAAAGGGCAAACCGTATTTCCGCAATTTTATTTGCAACAACGCCAACAGCAATATCAAATCGCTGCTGTCGGTGCGGTAAGCCACATCACCTCATTTACAGAATTAAGTGAATTTAAACAGAATTATCCTCATTTTACGCTCGTCGGCGGCGTTCAATTTCGAGGTGAAGTGAAGTTTATTTTGCCTCGCCTTTATTTGCATTACCAACAACAGACATTAACTGTTAAGTTATTGTTTGATCAACAAATTTGGCAACAGGAAAAACAACAACTGCTGCAAATTCTACAACAATTACCACACTCTCAACCTTGTAATGAAATCAAGGCAATAACACCGATACTTCGCCATCAAAGCAGTACGCAATCTCAATGGCGACAGTTAATCCAACGCGCATTAAATACGATCAAGCAGCAGCAATTCAACAAAGTGGTGCTGGCCCGCGAAGCGGTGTTTCATCTCGATCAGCCGCTAAACGGTTATGATTTTCTGGCATTAAGCCGTCAAACTAACCAGCATTGTTACCACTTTGCTGTTGTTGAATCAGCACATTCTATGTTTTTGGGCGCTAGTCCGGAATGTTTATATCGTCGCACCGATTCGCAGTTCCAGACTGAAGCGCTCGCCGGCACCGCTCCCATTGGTGAAACGGATGAACAACAACGACAATATCAACAATGGTTATTGCAAGATCAAAAAAATCTCGTGGAAAATCAATTTGTTGTTGATGATATTTGTCAAAAAATTCAGCCTTATTGTCAAAAAATTGAGGTCGGCAACGTGCAATTACGCCAATTACGCAAAGTTCAGCACCTCTGCCATCCGATTGATGCAAGTTTGCAACCGCAACATCAATATTGGGAACCCTTATTTGCATTACATCCGACCGCTGCGGTTGCCGGTTATCCAAGACAAGCGGCATTATCATTTATTAAGAGTAATGAGCCGTTTCAACGTGGCTGGTATGCCGGCGCAATCGGTGTGATCTCGCACGCTTTTGCTGAATTTTGTGTTGGGCTGCGCTCTGCAAAACTCACTCATCAACAATTACATCTCTTTGCCGGTGCCGGCATTGTTAAAGAATCTCAAGCAGATGAAGAGTGGCAAGAAATAGAAAGAAAAATGTCCGGATTGCTCTCTCTGTTTGAACGCAAATAGGATAAGGAGAATACCATGTCTATCAGTACATTTAACCGTTGCTGGTCTAAAGTCATTTTGGAATCACTGCTCCGTTACGGTGTGAACCATATCTGCATTGCACCCGGTTCACGTTCAACACCGCTTACACTCGAAGCTGCTCGGCTGCAGGATGAAAGCCGCATAACCTGCCATACTCACTTTGATGAGCGTGGTTTAGGCTTTTTTGCGCTCGGTTTAGCCAAAGCACAACAAAAGCCGGTTGCCATTATCGTGACTTCCGGCACTGCCGTCGCTAATCTTTATCCGGCAATCGTAGAAGCCTATCAAACACAGACGAATTTAATCGTATTGACAGCCGACCGCCCTATCGAACTGGTTGAGTGCGGTGCAAATCAAGCTATCCGCCAACAAAACATCTTTGCGCATTATCCGGTTGCTGAAGTTGATTTGCCGAAACCGAGTCAAGATTACAGCGCAACTTGGTTAGTGTCGACCTTAGATCAAGCTTGCTACCAACAACAACTTACGCCGGGTGTTGTTCATATTAACGTGCCGTTCGCCGAACCACTTTATCAAGCGGATGTACAACAAATCGACAGCCATTCGTGGCTACAACCGATTGCTTCTTGGTTACACAGTCAAAAACCGTGGGTGAAACATCCGGAAAATCAAGTTGAAGTGCTGATCCACGAAAATTGGGATCTCTGGCGAACAAAACGCGGCGTTGTCGTTGTCGGACGTTTGCCGTTGGAACAAAGTATGAGTATTAGCGCTTGGGTGAATACTATGGGTTGGGTATTGCTTACGGATGTACAATCTTCTGTTGAGCCGACATTACCTTACGCCGATATTTGGTTAGCCAATAAGACCGTTTTCCAACAGTTATTGCAAGCAGATATTGTGATTCAGCTTGGCGGTGGCATTGTCAGCAAGCGAATTAATCAATTTTTGGCAACCTTTCACGGTGAATATTGGCTGGTTGATGCTTCACATCGCCGTCTTGATCCGTCACATCATCAACAAACCCGTTTCCACGCCAAAGTGCACCATTGGTTGCGCGCTCATCCGCCACTTAGACAAAAACCGTGGCTGCTGGAACCGTTAGCACTGTCACAATTCTGTGATAATTTTATTGAACAGCAAGTTGGCAGCAATTTAAACGAGGCGTCATTGGCTCATCATTTGGAACGATTATTACCGGCAAACGGCATTCTGTTCCTCGGCAACAGCCTGTTTGTACGCTTAGTTGATGCACTGTGCAAACTGCCGAACAACTATCCGATATACACGAATCGTGGTGCAAGCGGTATTGACGGTTTATTGGCAACCGCCGCCGGTGTTGCCATTGCCCATCAACGCCCTTTAATCGCTTTTATCGGCGACATTTCCGCACTGCACGATCTCAACTCGTTCGCTTTATTCAGAAAAGTCAAATTACCTACCATTATTTTTGTGATTAACAATAATGGCGGGGCGATTTTTGATATGTTGCCGGTGGAAAATGAAGCAAAAGAACAATATTATCGCTTGCCACATAATTTAGAATTCTCACAAATCGCCAATATGTTTGAGCTAAATTATGCACGACCTTATACTTGGGCAGATTTAAGTTCCACCTTAAAAACGGCTTATATGCGTAAATCCGCCACCATTATTGAAATCAAAGTCGGTGCCAGTGAGGGCAGTACAATTTATAAAAATCTGTTGGAACAAATCGCACAAGCGGTTATCGGCGATTAATACAGAAGAAAAAAACAAATCAAATACAAAAGAAAAGCCCATCAAGCAGGAAGCTTGATGGGCTGATTCATATTTGCTTAATCTATTTCAAGATTAATTTATTAGGCAACTACTATCAAAATTGATCAACCTTGATAGCTTCGTCAATGAATACATAAATACCAGTGGTTTCATATTCATATTTCTCAACACCATTGTCCGTTGATACTTTCTTCCAGCTACTATGTAATCTCACATTATCAGTACCCTTTCCATGAACTTCAATCGAACTAATTGTTGAAGCATAGCTACTAGCAATGTCTCCTTTGTTTCCGATAATGAGTGTTCCACCTTGACCATTCAAATTAAAGACCTCAATGCTAGAAACATCAATATTGTCACCACCAATATCGCCATACATTTCCAACCTTACTTTATTTGAATCTTTATTTGGTGTACCCAAAGTAATCGTATCCTTACCTTCACCACCATTAATCCAAGATTGACCTGAGATACTATCATCTTTGAACATAGAGTTAATCGAAATGGAGTCATCTCCTGCACCAAGTTTAATATTATTTGATGAAAGAACCCAAGTATTAATAGTTACCGTATCTTTGCCTGAGCCAGACTCAATTTTTGCATGGATCATATTGCCGCCAACACTCATAGTATTATTACCATCACCAAGATTAATAATATAGTTATTATCCGGCAAGTTAGCTAATGCATCTTTACTCTCTTCATACCAAGAACGCACATCGTCTTGATAAGCACCAGTATATTTCAAGCTGGCATCATAAATCTCTTTAAAGATTGCCTTATCTCTGGCTTCAGAGTAATTAACACTATTACGCACAGTTACAGTGTCATCTCCTGCGCCAAGCAACATAGTTACATTAGCTTGTCCGCCAATTCCTCCTACAGTAATTGTGCTACTGTCTTTTGAAAGAATTAACACATCATCTTGCAACTCTCCGCCTACCGTCAGAACATCATTTCCTGAACCAAGATCGATAATATTTGATGCCAATTTAGGAGCTGTATCAGTGATCGTTCCACCTACTGTCATCTTATCGTTTCCTGCACCAAGACTAAAATAGTTAGAATATGGTCGCTCACTATCATGATCCGCTTCAATTGAACGAGTAATTGAAATGGTATCATCATCATCGCCCATCGATACTTTCGCAGTTGTATTATTCATACCATAGCTGTCTTTAAAGACACCGAAAATACTAAAAGTATCTTTACCGCTGCCCATTAAGATACGCTGAGGGCCATCAAATGAACCACCCGGATAACCAGCAGGACCATAACCACTCATACCTTTACGCAAGATTAACGTGTCATCACCTCCGCCAGTAATCACATCAGTATGACCTCCCATACCAACGGCATCAATAAGATCATTGCGATCATAGGTTTGTAAAGTTGCTTTATACTCTGGAAGATCAGTGCCTCCATCAATAAAGCCACCAAACCCATTACCACCCTGTTTCTGACGAAGAATAATGATATTGTCTTTATCACTTGCTGTTTTTAAACCATTTGAACCATAATCTTTATTTTGCTCTTCATTACCATCACTATCGAAGTTACGAGGACCTCCGTCTTTATTCATATTCGTTGTTAAACGAGCTAAACGAAGCACTTTTGCATCTTTTAATAAATCAACAATTCGAGAATTCCCTGCTTTATCGTAGAACACAAATGTTGAACCTGTATCTTCAATCTTACTACCCCAAACACTATCTGTTAGAGTTACATCTAGTGCAGAGTTATAATTGGCTTTCGCGTCAGCCTCTTGAGTGTTAAGTGGTTTGTTTGATTTCCACACTTTAAGATTATCTTCACCTTCCTTAAAGAAGAAATCCGCATACAACTGCCCTGATGAATCTGTATAGATCTTAGATTTCACTTCTGGCGGTGTAAAGTCTGCCGTAATTCTCAACTCATCCGTTTCATTCACGGTGTTATCATCAATTTGACCATCAACTTTCCGATAGCCTTTCGCCTTAATAATATAAGTATGACCATCTTCTGGTCTAAAGCCAGCGCTCAAAGGAGAGAATCTAATATTCTGTTGAATAGCTTGAGGTTTATTATATAGAGTATCTTGTGAGTATTCATGCTCCCATGCAACTTCTTGTTGGTTATTAGTATCAACAATTTCTAGCTTGATATACCAATCTTTAGTACTACCCATAGTAGTAGCAGACACTTCAATGTTGTCCCATGTTCGATCATCAGTAATACCGTTATTGCTTATCGCCCCCGTAATCGGTACCTCATTGTCTACGAAAGCAATACCAGTAAGATCAATTGCTTTATTACCACTATAGGTGTGATTAAACCTTACACTCACTGTCAGCTCAGAACCATCATCCGTTTTTAATTTAAGATCTTGATAAACGTCACCTGAAATTCTTGATGCAGTTTTCTGATTTGTAATCCTAATAGACAGATGACCATTCTCAACTTTATATTCAGAAAATGCTACTGTCTTACCAGTAGCCGATTTCGTCGCAGCTACCCAGCCATCTGTATCAAGTAAATAACCCGTTTCTTTCCCAAGTTCACGATCATAAATCCTAATCGTCTCATCTGGAATCTCAAAAACACCTTCAGGATGCTCTTTCAACAAATCAACAATATCTTTGTCACCTAATGATGTATAAAGTAGACCTTTTTGTTGAAACTCGGGCCTATCCTTACGACTAAACCAAACCGTATCACCTTGTGTATTTGTAACTTCAGGTATTGATGCGTCCAACGCCTCAATCGCCTTCACTAGGTCTTCCTGATGATCATTGGTATGTACCAATTTTGCCGCTTTTAACGCATTATCTTTTAGAGTATGCAAGTTCAAAGTACTATCCAAACGATTAAGCGTATTAACCTCCGTTATTGTAAAACCATCAGCAGAAGCTCTTTCTTTCTGTTGATTAAACTGATCAAATGCTTCTTTTGCTTTCTCATAAGCCTCTTGGGCTAATGTCCTCGGCGTATTATCTGCATCATTTGGATTAGAGCCAGCAACATCCTCCTCAACATCACTATAGCTATCATTATCTTTATCAGAGGCAATCACTTTACTATTGGTTGCACTATTACCAGCGCGATCAAACACCTCAACACTTACAGTCGTATTCACTGGGGTAAGCTCACTCTTAATAGTAATCATATTGCCCTCAAGGCTCACACCCTCTGGTGCTGTTCCGTCAAGCTCCCAACCGTTTTCGCCTTTACGATAAATCAACTCTTGCTCGCCAATATGAATTCTAGCCACATCTAATTGCTGTGCATTATCTGGCAAGACAATCGTTGTATCTACACCTATGTTCTCTTCAATCACTGGTTTAGCTGGTGCTGTACTATCAATGGTATAACTGCCTTCACTTGATACCGTCGTAGTTTTACCATCTTTTCCAATAGTCACTTGAATATCACCTGGATTGTACTCTCCTTCAGGTAACACAATCTTGCCATCTTGTAGCTCAACGACTTCTCCTTTAACCGTTACCTTATCAATCGTATAACCCTCTGGTGCATCAAGACGCAATTCACCATTGCTCGTAATACCATCATCCCATTTATCGCCCGTATCTTGGGTTAGGGTCATTGTGACAGTTGGTGCATCCGCTTCTGGTGCTGTCGCAGGCGCTAGCGCTTTAACTTGCTCTGCCGTCATCGGCAATTCGCTGACTTTGTCCGCTGGCACTTCGGCAATCGCTTTCTCTGCGGCCTCTTTCGCAGTCGCTAACTTCGCATTCGCAGCATCTACTGCTTGTTTC
>SKEB01000907.1_pt1 | contig 16056 bp, 15 predicted proteins | sample 4826561 | NCBI WGS metagenome assembly SKEB01 (sample SAMN11008820, study PRJNA524170) | human gut metagenome | biome: Human fecal sample; material: Feces; isolation source: fecal sample from pouch patient p17 | host: Homo sapiens | place: Israel: Tel-Aviv | collected 2016-03-29
TCACGGTAGTAAGCCACTAAATCACGGTCAGAAGGCACATAGTTTTGACCATGTGGATTGTAAATACCGATTTGACGGAATAAACCTTCCATACCGAAAGTACGCGCTTCATCGGCTACGATTGGAACGATATGTTTACCAATAGATTTATCTTTCAACAATATATTTAATGTACGTACAAATGCCATTGTGGTTGAAATAGGACGTGCTTGAGCTTCAAACAATTGTGAGAACTCTTCAATTCCAGGCACTTTGAATTCTTGCGTAAAGCGTGGTAAACGGGTTGGTAAATAACCCTGTAACGCTTGGCGGCGTTCGTGAAGATATTTGTACTCATCTGAGCCTTCAGCGAATGTCACATATGGAAGTTTTTCAAGATCCGCATCGGAAACAGGTACATTGAATTGATCACGAACGTGTTTAACGCCGGAAAGATCCATTTTCTTAACTTGGTGAGCGATATTCTTACCTTCTGCTGCATCACCCATACCGTAACCCTTGATAGTTTTAACAAGGATAACAACCGGTTTGCCTTTAACCTGTTTTGCTTTATTGAAGGCAGCAAATACTTTAATCGGATCGTGACCACCACGATTTAATGCCCAGATTTCATCATCTGTCATATCTTTCACTAATTCCGCAGTTTCAGGATAACGACCGAAGAAGTGTTCACGAACATAAGCACCATCTTTAGATTTAAAGTTTTGATAGTCACCATCAACCACTTCCATCATTAATTGCAGCAATTTACCGGAAGTATCTTTCTGCAATAGACGATCCCAACGACGACCCCAAATTACTTTAATCACTTCCCAACCGGCACCGTTAAAGTTGCTTTCCAATTCTTGGATAATTTTACCGTTACCAGTTACCGGACCATCCAAACGTTGTAAGTTACAGTTGATAACAAAGATCAAGTTATCCAATTTTTCACGTGCAGCGAATGCAATCGCACCGCGTGATTCAACTTCATCCATTTCACCGTCACCAAGGAATGCATAAACAGTTTGATCTGAAGTATCTTTCAAGCCACGATTGTGTAAATATTTTAAGAAACGTGCATTATAAATTGCGTTCAATGGTCCTAAGCCCATTGAAACAGTAGGGAATTGCCAAAATTCTGGTAATAAACGAGGGTGAGGATAAGAAGAAAGACCTTTTCCGTGAACTTCTTGACGGAAATTATCCATCTGTTCTTCGGTCAAACGACCTTCAACAAAGGCACGAGCATAAATTCCCGGTGCGATATGACCTTGGAAGAACACCAAGTCACCGCCATTTTTCTCATTACGCGCTTTAAAGAAGTGGTTGAAACAAACTTCATATAATGTTGCGGAAGATTGGAATGATGCCATATGTCCGCCTAATTCAAGACCTTTTTTAGAGGCACGCAATACAGCCATAATCGCATTCCAACGAATTGCACTGCGGATGCGACGCTCAAGGTCTAAATTACCCGGATAATTAGGTTCTTCACTAACAGGAATGGTATTAATATAATCTGTTGTCATTCCGGTAGGAAGTGAAACGTCATTAGCTCTTGCACGTTGAATGAGTTGTTCAATGATATATTGAGCTCTTTCAACACCTTCTTCACGAATTACTGAATCGATTGCCAACATCCAATCGTTGGTTTCAATCGGATCCACGTCATTTTTTACCATATCCGACATGGGCTATTCCTTTTATCTTATTGTGGTTAAAAAAATGTGTGATGCACAAAACAGCTTGCTGCACACCACCCAACTGAAAAAAGTGGTTAATTAAATTTTCTGCTCTTTTAGGGCTTCACAATTTATTAACTAATTTTAGAAATTTTATTAGATTTTTTGAAATAAAGATAGAAAAAATTTGTCTTACCATAGCAAAACCAGCCGATTTTGTCTATTTTTTTACCATCCATTTTTTGGCATAACTACAAAGGATTAGCTATTTATAACAAGGCGTTACTTCAAATTGCTCTGATAAAAATTCGCATTCTATCGACAAATTCTGTACAATTCGCCACCTACTGAAATTCCATTACAAAATAGATAACAAAATTATGACAACAACAACTCCGAATATCGGCTTTTTAAGCCTTGGTTGCCCTAAAAATTTAGTTGATTCCGAACGTATTTTGACCGAGCTGCGTGCGGAGGGTTATAACATTGTGCCTAGTTATGACAATGCCGATTTAGTGATCGTCAATACCTGCGGTTTTATCGACAGCGCGGTTCAGGAATCATTGGAAGCAATCGGCGAAGCTTTGGAAGAAAACGGCAAAGTTATCGTTACCGGTTGCTTAGGTGCTAAAGAAAATCAAATCAGAGAAGTGCATCCTAAAGTGCTTGAAATTACCGGCCCACACAGTTATGAAGCGGTGATGACACACGTCCACAAATATGCCCCGAAACCGGAATATAACCCTTATCTCAATGTGGTGCCGAAACAAGGGGTAAAATTAACGCCTAAACATTATGCTTACGTTAAAATTTCAGAAGGCTGCGATCACCGTTGTACTTTCTGCATTATTCCATCTATGCGCGGTGATCTTGACAGCAGACCGATCAACACCATTTTGGATGAAGCCAAACGGCTTGTTGATGCCGGCGTTAAAGAGTTGTTGATCGTTTCTCAAGATACTTCCGCTTACGCATTGGATAAAAATCAAAAAGAACAAAAAAGCAAAACCGTTTTCTGGAATGGGATGCCGATTAAAAATGATTTAATTACGCTTTGCGAACAGCTTGGAACATTAGGCGTTTGGGTGCGTCTACATTATGTTTACCCTTATCCACACGTTGATAAGCTGATTCCTTTGATGGCACAAGGCAAAATTTTGCCTTATTTAGATATTCCGTTACAACACGCCAGTCCGAAAATTCTAAAAGCAATGAAACGTCCGGGTTCAATCGAACGCACATTGGAACGCATTAAACAGTGGCGAGAAATTTGTCCGGAATTGACCTTACGATCTACCTTTATTGTTGGTTTCCCGGGTGAAACCGAAGAAGATTTCCAAATGTTGTTGGATTTTATTCAAGAAGCCCAACTGGATCGTGTCGGCTGTTTCAAATTCAGCCCGGTTGAAGGTGCGGTAGCCACAGAAATGGCAGAACAAGTGCCAGAAGAGGTGAAAGAAGAACGCTTCCACCGCTTTATGCAATTACAGCAGCAAATTTCCGCCCAACGCTTACAACAAAAAATCGGTAAAACTTTGCCGGTGATGATTGATGAAATTGATGAAGAAGGCATTATCGGTCGCTCAATGGCGGATGCACCGGAAATTGACGGCGTGGTTTACATTGATAATATCAGTGAGCAGCAAGTCAAAGTCGGCGAAGTGGTGATGGCAACCATTCATAATGCTGATGAATACGATTTATGGGCAACCATCTAACCGTTATCTAACTGTTGTTGCAGTGGGGAGAAGTTCTCCCTACCCTACTGCCAAACGTTAACATCAATGCCTAATGTGTTGCTTGCTCAGTGCAAATTGTTTTAATTTTGTGAGGTATAAATGACAGAACAAAACAAAATCCAAACCAGCGAAATTTATCTTGCAGGCGGTTGTTTTTGGGGATTAGAAGCCTACTTTGCCGCTATTGGCGGTGTCTTGAATGCCGAATCAGGTTATGCCAACGGTGACAGTGAAAATCCAAGTTATCAACAGGTTTGCAACGGCAGTGGGCACGCCGAAACGGTCAAAGTCAGTTATGATGCCTCTCAAATCAATTTGGCAACATTGCTTGAGTACTATTTCCGCGTTATCGATCCGACCAGTTTAAATCGACAAGGAAATGATCACGGTGTGCAGTATCGCACCGGCATTTATTATACTGATGCGCACCAAAAACCGATTATTGATGAGGCAATGGCACGCGAACAGCAAAAATGGCAACAACCTTTGCTAGTTGAGGTGCAACCGTTACAAAACTACTATCCTGCCGAAGCGTATCACCAACACTATTTAGAGAAAAATCCGAGTGGCTACTGTCATATTGATCTGAGAAAAGCGGATAATGTCATTATTGATGCCGACAAATACCATAAACCTACTTTAGCAGAAATCGAACAAAAATTAAGTAAAGAATCATTTGCTATTACACAGCAAAATGCCACCGAACGCCCTTTTTCAAATCGTTACTGGGATTTTTTTGAAAAAGGTTTATATGTCGATATAATCAGTGGCGAGCCGCTTTTTGCCTCCTCTGATAAATTTCCGTCACAATGTGGCTGGCCAAGTTTCAGTAAACCGATTTCCTCCGATGTGGTCATTTACCACCGCGACACCAGTCACGGAATGATCCGCACCGAAGTATGTTCTCGCATTGCCGATGCGCATTTAGGGCACGTTTTTGAAGATGGCCCGCTCGAAACCGGCGGCTTGCGTTACTGCATCAACAGTGCGGCTTTACGTTTTATTCCTTTTGCGGAGTTGGTACAAAATGGCTATGGCTACCTGCAAAAACGGATTAAATAGCAACCGCTTAAAATGACAAAGCGGTGTGGATCTTAAGCCTCCACACCGCTTTTTATTTGAAGTTATTTCTGCCTGTTAAATATCAAATTTAACATTGGCACGATTCAATAAGAACTGCACCAATAATGAAACCGGACGACCGGTTGCGCCTTTGTCAGCACCCTGTTTCCACGCTGTGCCGGCGATATCCAAATGCGCCCAATTATATTTTTTAGTGAAATTCGCTAAGAAACAAGCAGCGGTAATCGCGCCACCCCAACGCCCGCCGACATTCGCCAAATCAGCAAAATTAGATTTCAATAAATCGTTATATTCGTCATTCATCGGCAAACGCCACGCTTTGTCGTTAGACTGATCCGCCGCACTCTGCAACTCATTGGCAAGATTATTTAACGGTGAAAACAGACCGCTGTTGACGCTCGCTAACGCCACCACACAAGCACCGGTCAAAGTTGCGATATCGATCACTACATCCGGATCAAAACGTTCTACATAAGTCAACGCATCGCACAGCACCAAACGCCCTTCGGCATCGGTATTCAACACCTCTACAGTTAAACCGGACATTGTGGTCAGAATATCACCCGGACGATAGGCATTGCCGCCCGGCAAGTTTTCGCAACCTGCCAACACGCCAATCACATTTAACGGTAAATTCAATTCGGCAACGGCTCGCATTACACCATAAACGGTTGCTGCACCGCACATATCATATTTCATCTCATCCATACCGGCACCCGGCTTCAATGAAATACCGCCGGAATCGAAAGTTAGCCCTTTTCCGACTAAAACGATCGGTTTCGCATCAGGATCAGGATTATTTTTAAATTCAATGATCGACATAAAGGCTTCATTACGTGATCCTTGTGAAACCGCCAAATAGGATTTCATTTCCAATTTTTCCATCTGTTGCTCATCGACCACGTGGCTGTTCAGCGAATCATAATTTTGCGCCAATTCAATCGCTTTATCGGCTAAATAACGTGGTGTGCAAATATTCGGCGGCATATTGGCTAGATCTTTGGTTTCTTTAATGCCGTTACTGATCGCCATGGCGTGTTGAATTGCAGACTCGGCAAGCGGTAATTCGCGGCGCATCGGCACATTGAACACGATCTTGCGCAATTCACGTCTAATTTCCGTTTTCACCCGTTTAAATTGCGTAAAACTATATAAAGATTCCTGAGCCGCTTCCACTGCTAAACGCACATTCCAGTAAATGTTGCGCCCTTTAACGTGCAAGCCGGTTAAATAACAAACCGCCTCCATTGAGCCGGTTTCATTTAACACTCTCACTGTTTTTTGAATAATCTGTTTATATTGTCTTTCATCCAATTCACGCTCTTTACCGCAACCGACCAATAAAATGCGATCTGCCGGAATATTAGGAACGTGATGCAATAACAAGGTCTGTCCAACTTTTCCTTCAATATCGCCACGTCGTAATAACGCACTGATATAACCTGCACTGATATTATCCAACTGCTCTGCCGATGCAGATAAACGACGCGGTTCGAAAACACCAACCACTAAACACGCAGTACGTTGTTTTTCAACACTGCCGTTTTTGACACTAAATTCCATATTGATATTCCTTCACTATGATTTCTATTGTTGTTAGGCCCTGAAACAAGGTATTATATGCGCCTGAATTTATGTTTTTGAAAAAACTTGAAAACAGATCTACTTGTGAGAACGATTGATTAAAGTATCGTTTTTTATAAAAAAATCAAGCAAAAATAAAGAGAAAACACAGGTCAGCTGCCGTGATTTTGACAAAATATCTAATCAAAGAGACATTAAAAAGCCAACTGGCTATTTTATTTATTTTACTCGTCATTTTTTTAGCACAACAACTTGTCCGCGTTTTAGGCTCTGCCGTCAACGGTAATGTGCCGGTTGATGTCATTTTGCCGCTGCTTGGATTAGGCATGCCAACAATGGCGCAATTAATGTTGCCGCTAAGTCTGTTTTTAGCCCTTTTACTCACTTTAGGCAGATTATACAGCGAAAGCGAAATTACCGTGATGCAGGCGTGCGGCATCGGGCCGAATGCTTTGGTTAAAGTCGGATTGATACTCTCGATCGTTACCGCTGCCATTGCTGCTTATAACTCGCTTTATCTCACGCCGTGGGCATTAAAAAAACAGGTGGAAGTGGTAGAAAACGCAAAAGCCAATCCAAGTGCCTCTGCCATTACACCGGGGCAATTTATCTCCTCCAATAACGGCAATTTCGTACTGTTTGTTGATAAAGTGAAAGGTGATCAACTTTCCGATATTTATCTGTTCCAAACCAGACAGGTCGGCAAAGTGAAACCGTCCGTCATTGTTGCGGAACAAGGTAATTTCTCTACGGCAAAAGATGGCAGCCAAACATTGGCATTAAAAAACGGTGAACGCTTTGAAGGCAGTGCTGTGTTGCCGGAATTCCGTGTTACACATTTTCAGGATTATTTAGCCTTCTTAGCCTTTAATCCGGCAAAAGCGGAAGAAGCCGATCTTGATATGCAGAACAGCAACGCTTTATTGAAAAACAGCTCCGCCAATGCCAAAGCTGAATTGCAATGGCGTATCAGCCTGTTTTTAGCCGTACCATTGATGATGTTAATTGCCATTCCATTGAGCAAGGTTAATCCTCGTCAAGGGCGTTTCGCCAAAATCATACCGGCGCTGTTGCTCTATTTAATCTATTTTTTATTGCAAAGTTCACTCAAAACCGCCGGCATCAATGGCAAAATTGAATCTCACTACTGGATGATTTTAGTCAATATGCTGTTTTTACTCTTAGGCATCATTCTCAACTCTGCCACCATTCAGAGTAAATTCACCCAACTGTTTAAACGAGCAAGAGGTTAAGCTATGTTTAATACCTTAGATCGTTATATCGGCAAAACGATTTTAGCCACTATTTTTGTTGTTTTATTTTTATTGGTCGGGCTTTCCGCCATTATCAAATTTGTTGAGCAGTTCCGCGCTATCGGTGAAGGAAATTACGATACCGCCAAAGCAATCGCCTACACCCTGCTCACGATTCCGAAAGATATTGAAACCTTTTTCCCAATGGCGGCACTGCTCGGTGCTTTAATCGGTTTAGGATCGTTGGCATCAAACAGTGAGTTGGTGGTAATGCAAGCTTCCGGTTTTTCACGTTTTCAAATCGGCTTATCGGTTATGAAAGTGGCGATCCCATTGATTATTCTTAATATGGCATTGGGTGAATGGGGCATTCCACAGACGGAACAGTTTGCACGAGAAATGCGCTATAAATCGCTTACCGGCGGTTCATTGCTGTCAGTGAAAGGTTCGGTATGGGCAAAAGACGGTAACAGTTTTGTCTATATTCAACATATTCCGAAAGAAAATCAGTTAAACGGTATTTATATCTATCAATTTGATCGAAACCATAATCTGCAAAAAATGAGCCAAGCCAATCGTGCCACTTATGCCAATAATGAATGGCGCTTTAACCAAATTTCAGAATCGGAACTGAACGGCGATCACATCACCAATAAAAAATATCTGAATAAAGTGTGGCAAACCAGCATTACTCCGGATAAATTGGGAATGGTATCTTTGCGTCCGAGTATGCTCTCAATTACCGGTTTATCCGACTATATCCAATTTTTGAAAAATACCGGACAGGATACGAAAACGTTTGAACTCACCTACTGGCGAAAATTATTGCAACCGATTTCAATCAGCGTGATGATGCTGTTGGCACTGTCATTTATTTTCGGCCCATTACGTAGTGTTACTTCCGGCGTACGTGTGGTAACAGGTATCTGTTGTGGTTTTGCCTTTTATGTGTTGGATCAAGTGTTTGGGCCATTAAGTTTAGTCTATAACATTCCGCCGTTTATCGGTGCATTGGCGCCAAGTATCTTCTTTGCCGCCATTATTTGGTGGTTAATGGCGCATAAACGGCATTAATGCCTCACGTTTTAACAAATAAAAAGTGAGATCGCCAATCACGATCTCACTTTTTTATCACTTTTTTTCATTTTAGTTTCATCAGCGTTTAAAACGCCGGCGTTGTTGATGAAATGCTTTCGAACGCTGTTGATTTTCTTGGTTTTTTCTTAACGTTCTCATCGGCACCAATTTAATTTTCCGCCGCCGGAAGAAATAGTGCAAACTGCTAGCAATCAGTGCTCCCACCAACAAAATCACTATCACTTCGGCATACAGATAACGGAATTGCTGATTAATCTTGCTCTCACTGGTTTGCCCATATTGCCCGTCAAAAGTCACGCGTAAAAAACCAATCACACTATTGCCGTCAAAAATCGGCTCAACAATCTGTTGCGTTTGTTGCGGCGGCGATTTTTCTCCCTCTAGCCCCAACTGTTGCCGTAAATTCAACGCATTGCGACTTTGTGCCAACAATTCACCGTTACCGCTATAAACCGATGCATCCAACACAAATTTTTCTCGACTTAACGCCGTCAGCTGATCCGCCAATTTCTCGGCAGAAACATTATTATTTAATAAAGAGGAAAACAGATTAGCCTGCTGCCGCACCAAAATATGCGACAAATTGGACACTTGATTGATGCTCGCTAATTGCGAACCGAATTTAAATTGATTGATGCCGAATAAAATAATCGCAATCGTAAAGCCGCTAACCAGCAAAATTGCTATCAGCAGCAAAATTTTGACACTCTTCTCTCTTACCGTATGCAAGTTGTTACCTTTATATTTCTATTCTGAGCGATTTGTGATTAAATGCGGATTGTAGCTTTTCTTTTCATTCTAAAAAAGGTTTTTTATATGCAAACTCTCGTTCCCGTAATCAATAAACCGGATAATTATCGTGCCGATCAGCAGCAATTTCTGCTCTATTGCCAACAGTTCGATGCCCAAAAATTAGCCCGGTTCAGTGCTCAAATTGCCGATCTTTCACTACTTACCGAATGGGATATTTTTGATTATCACTGCGTGATGATGCAGCACGCCCAACCACAAAATTATATCGAGCTTGCGCACCAATACGGTTTTGATCTTTTTGTGATCAGCGGCTATCCCTTGCTTGAAAAAGCCGGTTTACTGGTGATGGATATGGACTCCACTGCCATTCAAATTGAATGTATTGATGAAGTGGCAAAATTAGCCGGCACCGGCGAAATGGTTGCTGCGATTACAGAAAGCGCAATGCGCGGTGAACTTGATTTCAAACAGAGTTTACGCAAACGTGTCGGCACTTTAAAAGGTGCACCGGCAACCATTTTGGATCAAGTACGCAATAATTTACCGATTATGCCAGGTTTAGAACGTACCCTTTCTGCATTGCAAAATCTCGGTTGGAAAGTGGCTATCGCTTCCGGCGGTTTTACCTATTTCGCTGAGGTGTTGCAAAAAAAATTCGGTTTAGTTGCCGTCCACGCCAACCGCTTTGCGATTGAAAACGGCATTTTAACCGGCGAAGTAGACGGCGAAATCGTGGATGCCCAATATAAAGCCAATGTATTACGCCAATTAACGCAACAATACCAAATTGAGCCGAACCAAACCATCGCCATCGGTGACGGTGCAAACGACCTATTAATGATGCAGACTGCGGCACTCGGCGTTGCTTATCACGCCAAACCGAAAGTGCAACAACAGGCGCAAACTATGGTAAACTTCGCAGACTTAACTGCGTTGTTGTGCATTTTGAGTGCCAACCAACAACAATATAATTTTCAACAACAAAAATAATGAGGAAATAAGATGCCTTCTTTTGATATTGTTTCAGAAATTACTATGCACGAAGTTAAAAATGCGGTGGACAATGCCAATCGTGATTTAAGCAATCGTTGGGATTTCCGCAATGTCAGTGCTTCGATTGAATTAAATGAAAAAAATGAAACCATCAAGGTTGCCACCGAATCCGATTTCCAAGTAGAACAATTAATTGATATTTTGCGTAATGCGATGCAAAAACGGAATATTGAGCCGAGCGCATTGGAAATTCCGGAAAATTATGAGCATAGCGGCAAAACCTACTCCAAAGAGATTAAAGTTAAACAGGGAATTGAAACCGATCTTGCGAAGAAAATCAGCAAAATGATCAAAGATTCCAAATTAAAAGTTCAAACCCAAATTCAAGGTGATAAAATTCGGGTTACCGGCAAATCTCGTGACGATTTGCAAAGCGTAATTCAATTGGTCAAAGCCGCTGAATTGGGGCAACCTTTCCAATTCAACAACTTCCGCGATTAACGCTGAATAAGGAGGAACACAATGCCGCAACGTGAAAAAACAAAACCGAGTATTTTTAAACAATGGCTGAAAAAATATGATGATTTCTGCCGTGAACTTGGCATTGATCAAGGTGCTTGCCGCAGTTGTGTTCCTATCTATAAACAAGATCCGGAAGCAGAAAAACCGGCAGAGAAAAAAGCCCGTTAATTAATCACTCACACTTAAATCATTACAGTTAATCGGTTATTACCGATTAACTTTTTTATTTCAAATTTTACATTGATGCACATTATGGACGATCTTCAACAACACATTGAACAATTAAGAAATGATCTTCGTTACCACGAATATCAATATCACGTTCTCGACAATCCGGTGATTCCGGATGCGGAATATGATCGAATGATGAACCAATTAAAACGTCTGGAAGCGGAACATCCGGAACTGATCACAGACGACTCACCGACCCAACGGGTCGGGGCAAAACCGGCGAACGGCTTTCAACAAATTCGCCACGAATTGCCGATGTTATCGCTTGATAACGCTTTCTCGGATGAAGAGTTCTTCGCCTTTATTCGCCGTATTGAAGATCGAGTTGGTGTCTTGCCTGATCCGTTCACATTCTGCTGTGAACCAAAATTAGACGGCTTGGCAGTCAGCATTCTTTATGTCAACGGCAAATTAACACAAGCGGCAACACGTGGAGACGGTGTTACCGGTGAAGATATTACCGCCAACATCCGTACTATTCGCAATATTCCGCTACAATTACGCACTGCTACACCGCCGGCACGTTTAGAGGTGCGCGGTGAAGTCTTTATGCCGCACGACGGTTTTGAACGTTTAAACAATCACGCATTGGAACACGGCGAAAAAACCTTTGCCAATCCACGCAATGCCGCCGCCGGTTCCTTGCGTCAGCTCGATCCGCAAGTTACTTATCATCGTCCGTTAATGTTGAACGCTTACGGTATCGGCATTGCCGAAGGCGTGGAATTACCGAACACCCATTATGATCGTCTGCAATGGCTGAAAAGCATCGGCATTCCGGTGAATAAAGAGATCCGCCTTTGTAACGGCACGGCGGAAGTGTTGGGCTTTTATCGTTCCATCGCCGAAAAACGCAGCAGCCTCGGTTATGACATTGACGGCACAGTGTTAAAAGTGAACAGCATTCCATTGCAGGAACAGCTCGGTTTTATTTCCCGTGCACCACGTTGGGCGATTGCCTATAAATTCCCGGCACAGGAAGAATTAACCATTCTCAATGATGTTGAATTTCAGGTGGGACGCACCGGCGCAATCACACCGGTGGCGAAACTTGAACCGGTTTATGTTGCCGGCGTAACCGTCAGCAATGCAACACTGCACAATGGTGATGAAATTGCCCGTTTGGATATTGCTATCGGGGACACCGTGATTATCCGCCGTGCCGGTGATGTGATTCCACAAATTATCGGCGTGGTTCACGATCGCCGGCCGCCGGATGCCAAACCGATCATTTTCCCGACTCGCTGTCCGGTTTGTGATTCAGCAATCGTGCGTATTGATGGTGAAGCGGTCGCGCGTTGTACCGGCGGTTTAGTGTGCGAAGCGCAACGGAAAGAGGGCTTAAAACATTTCGTTTCTCGTAAAGCGATGGATATTGACGGTGTCGGTGATAAATTAATCGAACAGTTGGTCGATCGCGAATATCTGCATACGCCGGTTGATCTTTTCACCCTAAGCAAAGAAACCTTGATGGGGTTGGAGCGTATGGGCGAAAAATCAGCAGAGAAGGCACTTGCCAGCATCGAAAAAGCGAAAAAAACCACCCTTGCCCGTTTCCTGTTTGCGTTGGGTATTCGTGAAGTCGGTGAGGCAACCGCACGCAATTTGGCGAACCATTTTCACACCTTGGAAAATATCAAAAACGCCACCTTTGAGCAGCTGCAACATGTGCAGGACATCGGTGAAGTGGTCGCCAACCGCATTATTCTGTTCTGGCAAGAGCAACATAACCGCAACGTTGTGGAAAAATTGATTGAACAGGGCGTAACTTGGGACGATGTTAGTGCCACAGAGATTGCCGACAATCCGCTTAAAGAAAAAACCGTCGTGCTGACCGGCACATTAACGCAAATGACGCGCGATCAAGCGAAAGCATTGTTATTGCAGTTAGGCTGTAAAGTTGCCGGCAGTGTTTCCAGCAAAACCGATTTTGTTATTGCCGGTGATAACGCCGGTTCAAAATTGCAGAAAGCGGAAAGTTTGGGCGTAAAAGTCTTAACCGAACAGCAATTTTTAGACTTAATTCCGCAAGATTAACTTTCGCTACATCATCATAGCCCTCTGAAAGAGGGCTATGTTATCTGGGATTAAACGCGCCTTTTAGTTCATCACATTTTCAAGCGGTACAGATTTGCTAAAAACCCAATAAACATCAGCAGATGATTGACATCAGATTAAAAAATGACACAATAACGTATCACTAAATGATACATCAGCCAACGAACATAGGAAGATATCTGATGAATATGAGATTACAAATAAAACAATGGGGAAATAGTAAAGCCATTCGCCTACCAAAAGAGCTTACTCATTCTATGAACCTTGATATGGGTGATTTTTTAGAATTAGAACAAATTGATGATAATACACTTAGAGTAGTCGTTGTGCCTCATAAAAAAACAACAAAAAGATTAACATTAAACGAACGCATCGCAATGACTGCATCTAAAGAGTTACCTACCATCAAAGAATGGGATGATCTACAACCGACAGGAAGCGAAATTTAATGGCAAAATCTGCAATAAAAAGAGGCGATATCATCACAGTTTGCTTAAACCCAGTGGTTGGCAAAGAGTTGCAAGGTGAAAGACGCCCAGCATTAGTATTAAGCGATAAAACGTTTCATAATTTAGGCTTTATGATGATTGCGCCTATTACACAAGGAAATGCCGCACTTGCCAGAGATAACGGTTTTGCCGTCACCCTAAGTGGAACCGGTTGTAAAACACAAGGAGTTATTGTTGCATACCAAGCCAGAATAATCGATTTTAGAGGCAGAAATGCCCAAAAAGTTGAATCTGTACCTAATTATGTTTTGTCTGAAGTACAAGATATTGTTGAAGCAATTTTAAGAGATTAATTTTTAACGACAAACAGTCAATACTGTCCGATGCCCGACCAAGAGATAATCGCTAAAAAATCATAGCCCTCTGTGAAAGAGGGCTATGTTATTAGCATTAAGATCTTTTTTATTAATCATATTTCTGCCTGTTTGTCAGACACATCAATTTACAGCACATTCAACTAAAACGAAAAAAGAGATTTAAACTCGATTTAATGCAGTGTTATAAACTTGCTTAGCCTCTCGCTTACCAACTGTCAGTAATAAGATATAAATTTCATCATCATTGACTTGGTAAACCAACCGCACTCCAGCTTTTCTTAGTTTAATTTTATAACAATTATGAAGCTCTCCACTTAATCTATTTTTAGGAATATGTGGATTGTGTACTACTTTTTCCAATTTCTTTCGTAGCTGATTTTTTATAGTAGAATCTAATTTATTCAATTCTGCCACAAAATCACTATGCACCTTAATTGCATAAGCCATTTCAAACCTCTAAGAGAAAAGCTCATCCAATGTAGTTGCAGTGATTTTCTCCGGTTCATTTAAGCGTTTTTTCACTACCTCATAAAGCTCAGCGTCTTCATCCGAGACAATAATTTGTTTAATTGGCATCCTCCCTGTATCTGCGACATAGGTCAAAAATGTACGGATTGCTTCCGATGGATTAATGCCTAAATTATCAAAAGCTAAAAATGCCCGCTGTTTAATAGTATCATCAATACGAATATTTAAATTAGCCATAAGTCCTCCTTTTGAATAATGGTAAAACAAACGTAAAACAAATGCAATGACCACAGCTTGATTTTGTTGATTTTTCAAGGCATTACGCTTAAGCCACAAATTTAGCACCTCTTCACCGCAATCGAACAAGCTCAAATGATGATGGGACTTCAATCATTCAGGTGCGGAATACATTTTTACTCCCACGGTGATTTAATATTCATTAATTTTTCTAGACCGGCATTTGTTGAATGAGGTTGCTCCAGTATCCCAATAAAAAACCCCGAGAAAATTCTCGGGGTTATAGAGGTATGTTTATCGATAACGATTAGAAGTAGACACGGAAACCTACGCCAACACGATTATCTGTTTCTTTATCTCCATCTTGGTTTTTATATTTTAATGTACCACCTTCTAAATAAGCAACTACAGATTTTGTAAACCAGTAATCAGTACCAAGAATTCCTGCATTACGTTTGGTATAAGTATTTCCATCTGCAGAACTTGCTTTACCATTGATATATTCACCATAGATAGAAGCATTATCTAAGTATTTATATTTCACACCGACTTCTAATTCATGTAATTTATTAAATGGAAGTGCTACAGCATGTAATTCTTTATTAAATTTATAACCAATTCCATTAAAATCATCTGTTGCTTTTTTCTGTGAATAGTCAACACCTAAAGAGAATGGACCTGACACTAATTCAGCACCTACTAAGAATGCATTAACTTTATGCTCTTGAATAGGCGCGCCGTTATATTTACCTACTTTAACTTGTGAAAAACCTGCTTCAAAGTTTAATTTAGTATCAGCTGCAAATTCCGGAGTAGTATAGAATGCAGATACACCAAATCCAGAACCGTGGTTATATTCATCCTTATCTTGTTCTCCGAAGAGATAATCTAGACCGAAGCTAAAGCCGGCAAAATCAGCAGAACGGAATTTAGCGACTTTCTTACCAGAAGTTGCGGTTTGTTTAATACCGCCGAAATCATAGGTATAGTCAGAAACAGCAACATCATCCAAGTTAGTTAATTGGTTACCAAAGGTTAAAGTACCTACGCCCTCTTTTGCAAAACCGGCATAAACACGTTTTGCTTCAATATCGCCAAAACTATTTGTACCGTTTTTATCAAAACGAATTTCTAAATTAGCTAATGCGCTATAGCCATCACCTAAATCTTGTGTTCCTTTGATGATTACACGTGAACCTACGTTTTTAAGATCAGCACGTTCATCTGTGTTTTTACTCAAAAGCACACGGAAAGAACCACCAACATCAACTTTAGTTCCGTCTTGGTTATAAACCACGGCTGCGTTTGCGGAAGTTGCTGCCACTGCTGCTACTGCAAGTGCGACTAATGTTTTTTTCATAATTGACACCTCTGTGTTAAGTGATGTTATTTAACGCCCAACCGCTAAATAACTAGACTGTGTTAAACAACCTTGTGGTCGCCCAACGATTACTCATTTCGAAATGAATAGTACAGCCTTTCTGAAATCTGTCAATTTTTTCATAACTTTAGGGAACTTTTTGAAAATATTTTTAAAATCAATAACT
>SKEB01000909.1_pt1 | contig 16046 bp, 22 predicted proteins | sample 4826561 | NCBI WGS metagenome assembly SKEB01 (sample SAMN11008820, study PRJNA524170) | human gut metagenome | biome: Human fecal sample; material: Feces; isolation source: fecal sample from pouch patient p17 | host: Homo sapiens | place: Israel: Tel-Aviv | collected 2016-03-29
CACCACCACCCTCTACCCTGCCGCACCCCCACCACCCGGAACCGACTACGTAAGCAAAACCAACGGCAACCTCGAATACCTCCTCGAAGCAGGCATCGACCCCCTCACCCGCAAACGCCAATTCCCCAGCGGCAAATACCCCCGCCTCATCATGTCATGGATCGCCAAACAGATCCGCAAAGCCGGACCCCACAACACCGAATACGTCGCCCCCGCACCCACACCATCACCATACCCAGCATCGGCCGCCTCTGCGAACAGATCGGCGTCCCACGCGGCGGCGCCACCATGAAGAAAGTGCAGGAACAGCTCCGCCTCCTGCTCTCATGCCGCATCAGCATCCGCAGCACAGGCGGATTCGTGGCCGCCACCGTCAACGACGTCGTATACCTGCCATTGATCAAAGCGTCCCGCACCGTGGACACGGACAACATCAGCAAAAGCGGCGCCGCGTTCATCCTCACCGAAGAAGTCTACGAACGCCTGGGCGGCGAATCGGCCCCCTACGACACGCGGGCCGGCAGCTACCTGCTCTCCGGCCGCTCCGTCCTCCCCTACGACGTATACGTGTGGATGATCGGCAGCATGTACCGCCTGCGCAAACCCATGGCCGTCACATGGCAATGGCTGCGCGAACGGTTCGGCGACAACTTCGACACCGAAATGGCGTTCCGCCGCGCATTCCGCAACGCGTTGAAGAAAGTGCAGGTCGTGTATCCCGCGGCACGGTTCACGACCAGCACCAGTGGCGTCACGCTCTACCCCTCCCCGTTGGCGATCACACACCGGCAAGCCCACGAAGCCGATTGACTTCCTCCCTGTGCTGAAGCGCGGGGATTCCTACGCCGTTTGCCTAGATGGAGGTTAACGGTTCGGTGGGTTCCCGTTTCGTGGACAAGTGCGCTTCATCGGCTGACGCCAATGCTCGTCTTACCTCGTCTCCGCGGGCGTTTAGGGACTCGGCAAGCCCTGCCGCGTCCAGTATGTTGACTGCGGCATTGTAGTCGCGGTCGAGGGTTGTGGAACATGCGGGGCATTGCCATGTTCGCACGTTGAGTGGTTTCCTGCCGTCGCGCCTGCCGCAGTATGAGCAAATCTGGCTGCTGGGATACCAACGGTCGATGTGTACCAGTGTGCGCCCGTATTGTGCGCACAATTCCGTGATGCGCGTGATGATGCGTGTCCAGTTCGCGTCCAGCAGGCTTTTCGCCATGCGGGTGCGTGCCAACGCGTTGACGTTCAGGGTTTCCAAGGCGACGGCTTGGTTCTCGCCCGCCACCGTGGACGCCAGCTTATACGCCATGTCCTTGCGTTGGTTCTGGATATGCTTGTATGCGCGTGCCCTCAACAGCAGGGTTTTCGCATGGTTGGATGTTCCTTTCCGTTGGCGTGCCAGTTGTTTGTCGAGTTTGCGCAGCCTGCGCGCTTTGTGTGCCAATGTGCGCGGATGTGGTATCTTCTGCCGTGTGCCGTCCGCGTGGACGATGCTCATGAGGGATTCAAGGCCCATGTCGATGCCGCACGCCTCATGTATTGGCGCGGGTGCCGTGGCTTGTTCGGCCTGTACCACGAAGCTCGCCTCATAGGCGCCGTCGGCATGACGCATGACGGTCACGCTGGACGGTGCGGATGGCAGGTCCCGTGTCCAGCGCAGTTTCACCGTGCCGACCTTGGGCAAGGTAAGGAAAGCCCATTTGCATCCGTGCGTGTGCTCGATTTTGAAACGTGCGGACTTGGTGAACTCGGCGGCCTGTTCGCCGTCCCTGCGGCTTTTGAACCGGGGCAGGCCGGTGCGCCGCTTCCTACCTGTCCGCTGGTTGGTGACGATGCGTGTACGCCCGGCCTTGTATTGGCGGAAGAAGTTCTGGTACGCCTTGTCCGCATGCCGTATGGCCTGCTGCAACGGTGTGGAGGACACGGACGTGAGCCACGCATGGTCGGGGTCGTGGCGGTGTTGGGTGAACATGGCGGACAGCTGGTTGTAGGTCTGCATCCTGCCGTGGCGTCGGCGCATGAGTTCACGCTGTTCGATCGCCCAATTGTAGGCGTGGCGGCACGCGCCGAACAAGCACGCCAACGCACCGCATTGCCCTTGGGTCGGGTAGGCGCGGTAGTTGTAGCGCTTGGTCATGCTCATACTTGGTATTATACTCGGTCTTATGTCTGAAAACAACGATGTACGCAAGGGTAGGCACTGTGTGTACGACATGCATGTGCATTTGGTCTTCGTCACGAAATACCGGCACAAGGTGTTCACGGACGAACACCTGACCGCATTGGAACGCATCTTCGCAGACGTGTGCGCTTCGTTCGACTGCCGGTTGGAGGAGTTCAACGGAGAAACCGACCATGTGCACCTGCTCGTCTCATTTCCCCCCACGGTCGAGATCAGCCGACTTGTCAACAGCCTCAAAGGCGTGTCCAGCAGATACATGAGACGCGACTTCCCCCAACTGGAACAACACTACTGGAAAGCGAAACGCCTATGGTCGCCAAGCTACTACGCCGGCACGGCAGGCGGCGCACCGTTGGCGACGCTGAAACGCTACATCGAACACCAGAACAGACCCGCGTGATTCCCCACCGCCCTGAAGGGCGACGCACCCTCACACAACACGATGGTTGATGTTGGATTGTATGGGGCTGTTGCTGTCGCGTAGCAGTTGCCGGTAGTCCTCCAACACCTGTACGGTCACGTCGAGGTCGGCGCTCATGTTGAACTCGTCACCCTCGTAGGCGGTTTCGGCGATGGCGCATTCGACGGGGTTGATGAGGAAGATGGCGGTCTCCCTGCGCACCAGCCGTTCCTGTTTGCTGTCGTACAGGCCGTTGCATCCTTCGTGGCCGTGCAGCCAGTGGAACAGTTCATGGACGAGCGTGCACCGTTTCTGCACGTAGGCCATGTCGCTGTTGATCGCGATGGCCTGCAAGCATTCGTCGTAGACGCCACATGTTGCCCCGTATGATTCTTCCAGTTCCTCGTTGCTCATGTCGAACACGATGGGCGCGTTCTTCTGTTTCGCCAACGCGCGCCGCATCTGCCCGTAGGTCATGGACGGGTCCAGGGTGAACCGTCGTCCGGTGTTCAGGTTGTTCACGTCCGCCCCCCGCGTACCGTGGTCTCCCATGGCGACATATTCCGTTCCGATTATGAGCGTTCCCCCGCGTGGTCGATTTCGTCCTGCATGTGCGGGTCGCGGTTGGCGGCCAGGGTGACGCCGTGTTTGATGCGTTCGCGGGCGAGTTGTTCGCGTTGTTCGGCGGTGAGGGCGGTGGGGTCGATCATGGCGGTTTTGAGGTCGGCCACGGTGTCGGTGAGTTGTTTGAGTTGTTCGAGCACGTTCGTGTCGTCGGATGCTGGTTGTTGCAGCAGTTCGTATGGGTTGATGTTGAGGGTGTTGCAGATGCGTTCGATGTCGGTGACGGTGAAGGGCAGTTCGTTGCGTAGCCGTTTGTAGAGGTAGTCGGTGCTCATGCCGGATTGGGCGGCGATGTCGTTGGTGGTGCGCTGGTCGTGTTTGATGGCGTTGCGGATGGCGTCGTGGGCGGCGAGGCTGAAGCCTGTGCCCATGGGTGGTGCTTTGCGTCGTGTGGTGGTCATGCCACCTAATGTACGTTGTTACGTAATACGACACGCCGTGACGTAACCCGATTTGCAGAAACTTATTCACCTACGTATTGTTTTACGTAACAACGTAACACAGCGTTGGGCACACCAAGGAGCACGCCATGACCAACCTCGACCACACCACACGCAGCCTCTACCAGACAGCAATGCGCATCCTCAACCAACAACCCCAATGGGTCAACCCCGACATGAGCGCCGACTTCACCGACCACACCATCACCATCGCACAAGGACACACCCAATACAAAATCCAATTCGACGAGACGCACGGCCTGCTCATCGCCCACACCACCCACAACAACACGACCCAGCACAAGCCGATCGCCACCGAACAGGACATCGAAACCCTGTTCGAGGACATCTACCAACAACTCGCCTGAACCCAACCCCCGCCGCCCACAGACCTCCTACAATAAACACCACACCCACAAGAAAGGACCCACAATCATGGACAAGCAACTCCGGGACGCATGGCTCATCGACCACGACTACCTCACCATCTACCAAGGACGCGACTGCCTCAGCCTCGACGCGTTCGCCATCCTCGGCAACATCTCCCCCGAACGGTTCCGCCAAGGATTCCACTATTACCCCGCCACCAACGAATTCGAAATGGACGACGACCTGAAGCAGGACATCACGCGCGGCGCACAGGAACTCATGGCCAAACACGACACCGCCAACATGCTTGACATCCTCTACCTTGAGGCGCAACAGCACGAAGCGGACAAGGAAAAGCTCTAAACATGCGCCACCAACTCCCCCAACAACTGCGCTCGACCATACGGCGACTGCAGCAACTGCCCGAACTGTACGAAGCATACGTCCTCATGCGCTTCCCGTTCCACCAGCTCAAGGAAGACGTCGCCGCCTACGAACGCGCCGTGACCATGTACGCGAACCATGTGGACGAGATCATCGACAACCTGAAGCACCACGCGGACGGACGCGAGTACTTTGTCATACACGCACCGTCACTGCAAACCCTGGACGACGCATGCGACAGCTTCCTGCGATCCATCAAAATCCAGACGGAAGTCATCATCAAACCCCTGCACCCCAACCGGTATCCGCGCCTCGTGCACCGAATACTCGCCGCGTCCAAGAAACGCGACGAGGCACGCGAACGCTACACGGCCGCGGTGGGGCAGGAAGCGGAGATCATCCAACTGGAATACGCGGCAAACAACCCAGAAAACGATGACTGATCATCGACGTGGAGAATACACTGGCTGCAAAAAGGCAGGCACCTTGCGCCCGCCCCGGGGAATCGTCAGCCATTAAGACGTACCGTCGTGGAGAAGAAATCTATTACCGGAATACCCCAAAGCAGCGAGAGGGCTTCGATGTCCGAGATCGCCCACGGTAAGCGTCCTTGGACCCGGTCTCTAACGTAGGGGTAGCTTCGATCCAACTGTTTGCAGAGGGACGAGGCGGTTTCGTTGCGAAGCCCCATTTGGGCGCGGATATAGTGGTTCACCGCCTTTTCGGTTGCACTGACCGGGATTTTCCTACTCATATGTTTCAGCATATCGCGTTTTAACGTTATTACTCACTGTGCGTGTCTTCGATTTGACTTATCAAGCTATAGCTATAAAATGAAATCTGTTACTTCAAGTGAAGCGACAAGAAAAGCGGCCAAGTGGTGACGCACTCAACCGCTCACGGCATACAGAAAGGACTCCCCGCATGCCAACGACCGACATTACCAGCACCATCCAACACCTCACCTTCCATGAAGACGTATTGGAAGCCGCCCCCTACGGGAAAACATGGGCGGTAGCATTCCGCCGTGTGTGCGAGAACCTTGGAGTGGATTACAGCAATCAGCTCAAGAAGCTCAAAGATCGCAAATGGGCAGTTGTGGTGCTGAGCACCACAACTGGCGCAGACGGAAAAACATACCAAATGACTTTGATTGACCGTAAGACGCTCACCATGTGGCTCGCAACCATCAACCCGGCAAATATCCCGAACCCGCTTGTTCGCCAGAAGGTCGAACTCTATCAGGAAGAGGTGGCCGAGGCGATAGACGCCTACTTCCATGAAGGCGGCGCCATCCGCGTATTGGAGAATGATACGGATGCCGACATCATGGCCCGCGCTCTGGTCATTGCAAACAAAACCCTCGAACGCCGCGAACAGCGGATTCGCGAAATAGAGGCGAAGGTCGCCGAGCTGGAGCCGAAGGCGGAAGCATTGGACGCGTTCACTGCGGTCGAGGGTTCCTACAGTGTCGCCGACGCGGCGAAACTCCTCTCGAACGATCTGAACATCACGATCGGCCGCAACCGCCTGTACGGCGCTAGATCGAAACGCGCACGCACGCTCATCGGGGAGGTGAAACGCCATGCTGACAGGCAAAAGGATACGACTGCTGCCGACCAGCGAACAGGAGACGCTGTTTCGTAAAAGCGCGGGCGCGGCACGCTGGGCATACAACCACTACATCGACGTGCAGAAGGAAACCTACGCACGCTATGTGGCCTCGGGCGGCAAGGGAGTGAAGTTCATCCCTGAGGGCGAGATACGTCGGCATATCACCCGCGATTTGAAACCCACGAGCCATCAATGGCTCCGCGAGGTGGGCTGCAACGTCGTCAAACAGGCCGTCAAGGACGCCGACAGGGCCATGCGCGGCTTCTTCACGAAGAAAAGCGGCTTTCCCAAGTTCAAATCACGCAAACGTTCCAAACCGTCGTTCTACGTGAACTATGAGAGCCTGCGCCGCATGAACGGCGGATTCCGCGGAGAACGCATCGGATTCGTGCGCACCAGCGAACCGTTGCCGAAACTACGCGACGGCGAACACTACCTGAACCCGCATATCAGCTTCGACGGCAAGTACTGGTATCTGAGCTTCGCCTACGACAACCACATCATCCCGCCTCGCACCCAGAAAAACGGGGTGAGCGTGGGCGTCGATCTGGGTGTCAAGGAACTCGCCGTATGCCACGGCACGGACGGCACGGACACGACCATGCGCAACATCAACAAGACCCGCAAGGCCCGCAACCTCGAACGACGCCTGCGACGCCAGCAGCGCAAGGCTGCACGCCAACGCGCACACAACATCGACCACTACCAGACCATCACCGGAAAAGACGGCAACCCCGCCCGCAAACCGGTGTGGACACGACCATTGGAGGAATGCCATAACCTGAACAAGACCAACCATCAGACAAAACTCACCCAACGCAAGCTCTACGGACTACGCGACAACCACACCCACCAAATGACCGCACTGCTGACGAAAACCAAGCCCGCACGCATCGTCATCGAGGATCTGAACGTGTCCGGCATGATGAAGAACCGCCACTTGGCGGACAGCATCGCCAAGGAACGGTTCTTCGAAATCCGCCGCCAACTGGAATACAAATGCCGCAGGGAAGGCGTGCGGCTCACCGTCGCGGACAGGTTCTACCCAAGCTCGAAGACCTGTTCGAACTGTGGGAACGTGCGCGGAAAACTCACCTTGCGAGAGCGTACCTACAAGTGCGAACAGTGCGGGCTGAGGATCGACCGTGATCTGAACGCCGCTATCAACCTAGCCGAGTATGTACCCGCCGCTATCGGGGAATTGAAGCCTGCGGAGCGTTACGGCAAACGAAAGTAGCCAAGCCGCCCCGATACGGGACGGCGGCCAAATCGGACGCGATGAAACAGGAAGATGGCTCGCGAGAATCATCACAGTATATATGGGCAGAAACGTTGAGAAGTAAGCACATATATCATAGCGGTGTTCCGCGATTCGGCAACGCGCGCATGGAAGGCGTATCAGTCTCAGGTGGACAACGGTCGTTTGGAGATGAAAGCCCACACGGAACACGGCGTCCACAAGGACGGTAGCACGTTCCCCTTCCCTCCGACCGTGCGCATCACCGCGAAAGGGTTGGCGAAGCTACGAAGGCAGCTGCTCAGCGGAGGCACCGTCACGGCCGCATAGGGTGGCGCAATCCCGTATCCACAGCGCTGGCCACAGTGAGCCTCAACCTCCAGAGTGTGGATATTGCGCAACGTCTTGCTGTTACAAACAGCGAGCAGACCGTGCAGCCAAGCTGCCCTTATCACACTTCGGACGGAAAGGGTAGGCACATTGCGCCCACCCTTTCGGGGTATCCAGCGTCTTTCGGTTGCGGGCGTCATGACCACAACCGACAAGCTAACACCCTTCATAGGGGTCTCCACATTGTGGAGAGGGCATAGGAGGCCCTCAACCATACACATCACATTCACAGCAACCCAGATAGCCGCAGCCGCCCATCGACAAAAATATTTGCAATGTCCTCGCCACCAACCGGACGAACAGGTTTATCTTGGACGCAACAACACACAGAACACCCATTTCGCGCAGGCACACAGGAAAGGAGCTCGCACATGCTTCATTGGCAATCAGTGTTCATCGGGAGTCAGCAACACTTCGATCGAGCAATTGAGTACGGCGGCGATTTTCTCCAGATCGTCAATCGTGAACGATACTTCGCCTTTCATTTTCCTATAGAAGGCTGCGCGGCTGATATGGGCATGTTCATACAGCGCTTTTGCGCTGATGTCGAGTTGCCGCTGTCTGTCGCTGATTTGTTTTGCGATGGCTTCTCCGGCTGTTTGGCTCATATCCCCATTCTATCTATCTCTATTTCGAGACACGCTGACGATTTGACGTCACTCTCTTTTTAGAGATAGTCTAAGAATGTCTCTAAAAAGAGATACTCCGACTTCCAAAGGACCCATACCATGACTTCCACCACCCTCACCGAAATCCCCTTCCACAACCAGACCATCCTCGCCCAGCAAGACACCACCGGAAAAGTGCATGTAGCACTCAAACCCCTCTGCGAGAACATGGGCATCTCCTACGGATCCCAATACAACCGCCTCCAAAAAGCAAAATGGGCAACCGTCTTCATGATGAAGACAGTTGGTGCGGACGGTAAATCTCGTGACATGACCGCTATTGATCGTCGTACGTTCTCGATGTGGCTTGCCACGATCGACACGGCGCGCGTCAAGAACGAGGATGCGAAGAACCTGATCGTCGCCTATCAGTGCGAAGCGGCGGACGCGTTGGATGCATACTTCTTCGGAGACGCCCAGAAGTCTTCCGCCGACAAGGAGACGATGCACATGCTGACCGAGGCGAACACCGCATTGGTCGCGGCCAACGAGGCGCTGCGCGAGACAGTGCGCGTATTGGCCGATGTGAACAAAACGCCGGCAAGTCAGCGCAAACCGTCGGACGCGACGGTCGTGGACGATGGTTCGCGCACACCGGCGGAGCGTTGGTACTTGCAACAGATCAATGAGCGCGGATATGCGGTGCCCAAGGATTGCCCTTTCGACGACGAGCCTGTTGCGCATAAGCGGATGATCGCGAAGTTCGGTCTGGTATCCAAGACGAAACGCATCCCCCGCGAAGGCCATGACCGCAAAAAGGTCGAACGCGTCCTGTTGCCGACCGACCTGACGCCGGATTTCTAAGGAGTTTATGATGCAGCGCCATATGATCGATGCGCTCAATCCTGAGGGCGAAACGGCTTATCGTTCTTCCTTTGTTCTCTTCTCTGGGGTGTCGTCTTCGTTTTCTATCGCATGTAGGAAGTCGGAGGGTTGCATTCCGAAGATTCGGCAGAGTCGTGGGACTTCATTGAGTGTGGGTGATCCCATTTCGAAATTGAAGAGGGCTGTGAGGCGTGTCTTGCTGATGCCGGTTTGCTCACTCAGCGCGCGTAGGGAAATATCGTGCGAGGCGCGTAGTTCCGCCAGTTTTGCGAATGCGGTTTTGTCGAGGGGGCTCCATGCTCGGGGTGTCTTTGCCATGGCTTCATTCTATGCGGCCTTATATGGGGACACGCCGTGAGTTTGACCGGTCTCAAATAAGCACATATCATCCTTTTAGGTCTTAAATAAGACCAACAGCGGACTTGAGCTACAACACACACGAAAGGCTCCCGACATGACTTCCACCACCCTCACGCAAATCCCCTTCCACAACCAGACCATCCTCGCCCAGCAACAGGAAGACGGGCAGGTATTCGTCCCACTCAAGCCGGTGTGCGAAAACCTCGGCATCGCCTACAACGGCCAATACGAACGCCTCCAGCGGCAGGAATGGGCAACCATTCGCATGACACGAACAGTTGGCGCGGACGGTAAGACTTACAACACGACCCCCGCCTTCGGCAACACCGACCCCATTTCATACAACTTCCGCAGCGCGAGCATGCACGCCCTCACAGACGGACACATCATGGTCCACAGGAAAGGACGCGGTCGCGATGCCCGGAATCCATCAAAGGCCCTTGCCGACCATGCGGACGACGAAGACAGTCTCAATAACAAATCGTTATCGAGTCCCGGACGGCACAGGGGTCGGCTTGTCAACAAGTTCAACCGGCATCAGTGTTCGTTGGGCGTCAGCAGCACTTCGATCGTGCAGTCAAGCGCGGCGGCGATGGCATCCAGATCGGAAGTCGTGAAATCGACAGCGCCTTTCATTTTTCGAAAGAATGCAGGTTTGCTGATTCCCGCTTTTTCGTATAAGTCTTTCGCGGTGATTCCTAGTTCGTTCTTTCTGCGCGTGATGGATTCTATCAGCGCCTGCTGTGTTGTTGTGGACATACCTCCCAACGTACAGGTATCCGATAAGAGACACGCCGAGCGCTTTACCTATGGTTTCTAATGAGATACCATTCAAGCAGGTATCCGAAAAGATACTCCAATTACGGAAACGCAAAGGACCTCAAACCATGACCACCTCCACCACCGACCTCGCCCTCACGTTCGAGGACACCACCATCACCGCCTTTAACACCGACAGCGACAGCCCGACCTTCCTCGCCTCCCCTGTAGCCAAGAAGCTCGGACATCGTGATGCGGAACACATGCTGCGCAATCTGGACAATGATGAAAAGGGTACCCACATTGTGGGTACCCTTGGAGGCCCGCAGGAAATGGCCGTTATCACCCTCCCCGGCCTCATGCACGCGCTCAGCAACCGTCGCCCCGGAGCCATCAAGGATCCCGAGACACGAGCCATGGTTACACGGTTCCAGCGTTGGGTGAACCACGAAGTCCTCCCAACAATCCTGCGTACCGGCCGCTATGTCCCCGATGCACAGCCGGACATCGACCCTCAGTTGGTGCAACGGTTGCTGGAGGATAATCGTCGTCTGTTGGATGCGGTGGTTGCGTCGAACCGTCTGCTTGCACAGGTCGCGGCAGCCCAGACTGCGACGCCTACCAAGGCCAAGGTCTCCGCCAATGTCGCCCTGGAAACGACCGTGGACCCCGATACGTGCACGCTTGCGGAACGCTGGTATCTCGCACAAATCAAACACCACGGGTATGCGGTCGCGAAGGAATGCCCCTTCCCCGATCCCGCGCCCGCGCATAAGAGGATGATGCAACGCTTCGCGCTGGTATCCAAACCGAAACGAATCCCACGCGACGGCTACACCGCCAAGCAGACCACGCGAGTGATCGTGCTAACATCGTTGACGCCGACTCTTTAAGACTTACCTCTGAGAAAGACATGCCCCACAAATCGGGCGGGAAGTTAGCCACCTTTCCGCCCACCATTCTTCAACCAACCAACCTATCAACCCCCTAGTGGAAGGAAACAACAATGATCAACGACAACACTGTTCGCGAGGAAACCGCTACCGTGCCGGAAAGCCAGGTGGGGCCGCGTGTGGTGAACCCGATGCCGGCGAAGGTCGCGTGTGAGGCGGCGTTGGGCATGCTGATGCGTGGCTTGGGCTATCCGACGTATCAGCAGGTCATCACGGACGCAGACATGAATCGCAGCGAGAAGCTGGTGTTGGTGCCGGTGGGTGTGACAACATGGATGAAGGGTCAGGACGTGTGCCCGTTCCTTGCCGAACCGTTCATGGCGGAAGCGTCGTCGTTGACGGTGACGCCGGCGTTCGATCCGGACGCGGGTACGGTGCATGCGGTCGCGTTGGTCACGTTCCCTGATACGGGTACGAACCTGTATGTGGCGTCGTGGCCTGATGCGGATGAGGTGGCGGAGTGCGCTGTGTTCAATCTGATGCAGACGTTCGCGCCGACCGTGTACTGAATACGAAAAAGGAAAATCCTGTTCCCGGCCCTGTAGCCACACTGGTTTGACGAGATCTGACGGGTTCGTCCGGGAGCAGGCAAAAGACGAGCACGGTCTACACCATGCCCCACCGGACGGCCATACAGCAGTCCAGCGGGCATCAATATACCCCGCTCTGGCCGGTCGCCGCAAATACGCTGCGCGTGTCGCCGGGGCGGGTATTGGCAATGCCGCCGTCTTCCATCTGTGTTTTGGAGGGCGGCGGCATTTCGTATGCGTCGGATTGGGGACTACTGTTTGCTGGGGTGTGCGGCGGTACGCGGCAGCTGGTTGAGTTTCGTGGCGATGTCGTTGAGTTCGCTGAGGATATGGTCACGCAACTGCTGGTAGTGTTCGGTTTCCTGCTGCGCGTCAGCGACCTGTTGGGCGCATTCGTGACGAATGTCGTCCTGTTGTTTCTGCGCGTCGGCGATCATGTTCGCGGCGGTCTGTTTCGCCTGTTCGACAATCTGCGCGCCCCGCTGGTCGATGGCTTCGCTTTTCTGCTTCGCCGCATCCAGAATGTTCTGCGAGGTGTGTTTGGCGCTGGCGAGGATGGATTCGGCTTCCTCTTTCGCGTCCTGCACGGTGCGTTGCGCGTCGATGCCGGCCTGCTTGAGTTTCGCATCGTATTCGGTTTGCGCCTTGTCCATGAGCTGTTGGCCGCGTTTGCGGCAGGAGTTCACGAACGCCTGCTGTTCCTCGGCCATGGCGGCAATGCTGTTCTGCGCGTCATGGCGCGCCTGGTCGCGTTCCTGTGCGAGTTCGGCAATGCGTGCCGTGTTGATGCGGCTGTCCTCGCGCGCGTTTTCCACCTGTTGTTCCATCAACGCGTGTTGGGCGTGCAGGTCGTTGACGGTGGCGGTGAGTTCCTGCGCGTGTTGGCGTGCGTCCTGCAGGGCGTCTTCCAGTTGGGTGAGGTATGCGTCCACCGCATCACGCTGGTAGCCGCCGAAGGTCGCGTGCGGCAGGTCGGGGCGTTCGGGCGTGTCCGCTTTGACGAGTTCACGTGATTGCGGTGCGTGCGGCACGCGGGGGGTGTTGACGGTGGGGAGGATGATGGTTTCCTCACCTTCCGTGGTGGGTTCGTTCATGATCGTCCTTGATGGTTGGGCTGGTTGATATGCGTGCGGGGCGTTCCTTGGCGTTCTGCCATGGCGGGCGCCTTGGGCGGTGCAGTGGGAAGAGGGGTTCGCTTCATGTCCGACCGCCTTTGACGTGTCCGTTACGGCAGAACGCCGGGGATCGCCCCGCACGCTGTTTTCCACACAGTGAGAGGAATGAACTTCTCACACGGGATATGGGCAAAAGGAGCGTCCCATACCCCAGTTCCTCCGCCAAGGTTCGAACTTGGGCTTGCGGTTCCAAAGACCGTTGTGCTGCCGGTTACACTACGGAGGATCACGGTTCAGTTCGCCAGGTTGGCCCATTCGGTGTCGTCGGCGTTGTGGAACAATGCGCCGGTCTTCCAATAGGCGGTGACGATGATGAGACATAGGGCGAATGCGGTGGCGCATGCCGCGTTGCGGATGATGCCACGGACCGTGTGCTGCGGTCGTGTGCGTGGCGGTTTGAATGCTTCCGTGTGCATTGTGCTCCATTCCGGTGGGGTGCGTACCGTACCCGTCTTTTTGTGTGGCTGACAACAGTATAACATACTCAACGCGTGTCGTGTCGCCCGCAGTGCAATAAGAGTGGATCCCCCACCCATTACCAAGGCCAGCGCGGCCCGACACCATCACGCTCCTACGTGAACTTCTATCGCGGACACATCGAAGACTGACCCGAAAAGGCAGCGAACATGGCGGGAAATGCGTACTTATGGGCGCATAGCAGTAGTTCTATGCCTACAAAATATCAAAAACAGCATGATAGGCCACTTACATCATGGATGTATGATGCCAAACCGCCGAATTGGCGTGATTGCCTGTTGCTGAGTGGTGGACTATCGGCATGCCTGGATGCCTATTTGTCGTAGGAAGGTGGACTATCGGCATGTTTCTCGTTGCCACATCCCCTCTCCCAGCGGCGTGATGGCCGCCTGTTCGCCGTGTTTGCGGCGGTTTTCGCCTGTGTGGACTATCGGCATGTTTTCACGTGGACTATCGGCATATTTCGGGGAACCCTTGAAATCCGAGGTGGACTATCGGCATATTGGAGGTGGACTATCGGCATGCGGGAAGTGGACTATCGGCATGGTTTTGGTGGACTATCGGCATGCCGCATGCCCTGTGAGGCGTTGTGGCGGTTGGGCTGAGCGGTGGTCGCATATAGTGATATAGGTAGATAGATTCTCATAGCAACGACCCAAATCATCGAAATCGACAAATTTGTGGACTATCGGCATGTCCGCCGTCTTACAGTAAAGGCCAGTTCGTAAGAGCTGGCCTTTCGTTTTAGTGAGGTAAAGGCGTGAGCTAGATTTACAGTGCCCACAAGCCTGTTATCCCACTCTATCAACTGTTCTGGCTAGTCGCCTTCATGTTTAACCGGGGCAGCCGGTTCAGTACGCCGTCTGCAAAGCAGCTTACGAATCGAGCGATACGCCCAAGCGGCAGCTTTACCGATTTCGCAGATAATCTCAGGCAACCAATCCTCGACAAAATCACGCCAATTCCAGATCGCCGACCCAACCACCTTCGCTATCCACAGGACCATTGCAAACAGGAAGACGAGCTGTAGGCGCGTCCAGAAACCTCCGGTCTGCCACGCGTGGGCAGAAACTGTAGCAATTGGCTGTAGCCAATCCCAGAATTCGCCGAGCTTTTCCGCACAAAATGGCGCCGCGTACTCCCAAGACAACCGCGCGGTGATAACCACAGCCGCGACGAGCGCCAGTTGGCGCACGCGGTCAACGAAATCAGTTCGTTCCATCATTTTCGTTCTCCTTTGATTCCTTGTCGATATTCTGCTCAAGCAGGGTTGCTCCGTTGGTGATGCGTACATCCGTGAACCGGTTTTTGTCCGATTGGGCCAGTGTGTAGGCTACGCGCATGATCGCGTTATGGCGCGCATGGTCTGCTGTTTTGGCCATGGCCAGGTACGCGCCATACTGGAGTTCTGCACGGCGGTATTCAAGCCGCCAGTCATAGGGGCTCTCGTCGCCGTCCGCATGTTCCGCTTGTACGACAAGATTCACGGGATCAAGGGATGTCATGGCGCCGTATGGTTCGGGGTTTTCATGCGTGTAGGGGTCAAACAGGTTATGTAGCGCCTGACGCGTGTTGCTGTAGTCGTCCTGGTTGTCGAACAGGTATAGTGTGATGGTTTTTGTGGGAAGTGGGATGACGTTCACCCTGCCGTCGTCCAGTTCTTCGCAATCCGTTTCGGAATACCTCTGGTATAGCGCGTCCAGAACGTTTTCGGCCTTCTTGTCAGTTTCGCGCCGTAGGCGATCAATGGTTTGCCATGCCTCGCGTGATGGCGTGTACGCTTCGTCTTTCGCTTCCCATCGGCGTTCCGTGCTGACGCTCGTGCCGAGTTTGGCGGCGAGTTCGTGTTGGGAGAGGCCACAGTATTCACGGAGGAATTTGAATTCCGTGTTTGACCGGTTGAGGCGTTGTTCTAGTTCGTTGTCGCCGGACCTGAGTTCTTTCGTGTAGAAGTTTTCGAGTTGTTCGTATTCTTGTTCATCTTCGATTGCGAGCAGTGCTTGCTGTACTTGCCTTGGGGAGAGCCCTGTGATGTAGAGGTATTCGCCGAGGGGCTTTGCGGTGGGATCTGTTTTCCTAGACCATTCGTAGAGTCGCGCGATGTGGGTGATGATGTCGTTTGGGTTCATGGCTCCTCGCTTTCCTTTGGTTGGAATCATCTTATCATACATGATAAGTCAGTATTCACGATATGAGAATAAAATGATACAATACGGTGGAAGCAATTGTTCACGCAAGGAGTTTCGATGTTTTCCGCGCTATACAACGGCCAACGGCTCAACGCTTTCTCGTTGACGGCCAAACAATGGGATGAAATCAGGGCCTCCAGCCACCACCATGACACATCACCGCTGCGGTCCCCGTTCTCCAACGCGCCGATGATGACCGTGGAACGATCTGGACTGCGATTCTTCAGAATGTTCAGCGGCTGCGAATCAGGGCTGACCGAACCGGAGACCATGCATCACATCCGCTTGAAGACAGCGGCGGTGCACGCCGCGAAAGCACTTGGCTTCAACGCGGACACCGAGGTCCCGTCCGTTGCAAGCTAGTTTGTTCTAGTTTGCATGACCTCGTTGCCGAGATCAGCTCCAAGTCTCATGCCGTGTATCGGCTGCTTGGTTCACGGTTCATCGGGGTCTGCGCGGCCGGCGCATGCCGGTCG
>SKEB01000918.1_pt1 | contig 15954 bp, 20 predicted proteins | sample 4826561 | NCBI WGS metagenome assembly SKEB01 (sample SAMN11008820, study PRJNA524170) | human gut metagenome | biome: Human fecal sample; material: Feces; isolation source: fecal sample from pouch patient p17 | host: Homo sapiens | place: Israel: Tel-Aviv | collected 2016-03-29
GGGTGGGTTTAGGCAAGGGGATATATGGGGTTGGTAAAAATACCTATGGTGCTGGCACCACCCTTTGGAATGCCGGCAAAACCTTATTAGGACACGGCAATGTGGCAAACTCGGTAGCCAATGCGGTTGCTGGGGCAGAAGGTGTACAGTCGGTGTATGTGGTGAATATGCCGGATATGGGTGGGCTTGGTGGCGGACAAAAACGCCGTGGTCGTCGATATAAGGGGAAAAATACACGGCAAAACAAACCAATCAGCCGACCAAAGCAAGCAAATAATGCGAAAGCACAATCAAATAAATTGGCTCATCCAAAAAACTCATCCTCCCAACAAGTCGCCAACGGGGTAAAACAGGCTACGCAAACAATGAAAACTACGAGTATGAATGTAGCAAAATCCACCGCAAACTTAGCCAAATCAGCGACGACCGCTATTGGAAAAACAGTAGGGAAAGCTGTGCCATTATTGAATACCGGTTTAGCCATTGCACAGGGGGCTACCGTGTTGCTTGATGAAGAAGCCTCAACCAAAGAAAAGAGTGAATCCATTGGATCAATTGCCGGTGCGACCGCAGGTGCAATGATTGGACAGGCATTGCTGCCTATCCCTTTTGTCGGGGCGGCGATTGGCGGCTTTTTAGGTGAGAAGCTGGGTAGCTGGTTTGGCGAAAAGGTCGGCGAAACATTGGAAGATAAGCCCGCACAACCGCCTGCCGAACAGCTTTCTCAAGCGGTGCAAAATATAGGGCAATCTGTTGGGAATTTTGTCAGCGGCGAAGTAGGTGAAAAACTGGCAAGCCTTAATCCAATTGACACCAAATTAGATGGACAAATTGAAGTAAAGGTACGAACGACGGAAGGGCTGGTAGCGACAGTGTCAAAATCGCACCTTAATACAAACCAAGCGAACAGTTCGCTAGGGCTAAAAATCGCGATGGGACATAGCGGTCAAGGATTATACGGAGGAGCATAATGCGGAGAATAAGCGGTAAAGGCAGTTTTCGGGGCATTCCCTTTTTGCTCGAAGAGCAACAGGATCTTTCAGGTGGTCGTCGTTTAGTGCAATTTGAATATCCGTTGCGCGATGACGGACTCACTGAAGATTTGGGCTTAAAGTTGCGTAATTATCACGTCAGCTGCCTTGTGATTGGCGATGATTATATCCAGCAAGCCGAAAAACTGATTGAGGCATTAGAACAACCTGATGTGGGCGAATTAAAACATCCTTACTTTGGTACTAAAAACGTTCGCGTGGAGGATTATAAAACGACCTACTCCACATCAGAGCAACGCATTGCACGTTTTGATATTACGTTTATTCCCGCGATTAATGAAATTGCACCTTTAGCGCAAAAGGATACGAAATTTGCAGCCCTCAGCCAGTATGCTGCAACGTTAGACGCACTTGCAGATGAATTTGGCTCAATGTTGGAGGCGGTGTTGATACTTTTAGATGAGTTGATCGTTCCCACTTTTGCGTTATCTGATGCTTTCCTTGGTTTAATTGATAGCATTTTTGAGGGAGGCAATACACCGCTGAATAGCGTTTCAGAATATAAGTATCATCTAATGAATGTGAAAAATCGCATTAGCTTACTCGTTAAATCACCACAAACGCTCGCAAAAACCTTGCAAAAACTCGTGAAATTAAGCACGCAAACAGACGTTGGGCAATCACATTTATTGCGTACACAAACCCAATATGCCGGTTTAATGTTAACGCAACAAACCGAACATAAAACACAGAGTACGGTGGAGTTTAAGCGGCATTTTGTACAGTCAAATGCTATGCAAAGTAATATTCAACGCCAACAAGCTACATTACAACAACGTGGTGAGGAGTTGCGAACCACTGTGTTATTACAACTTGCTCAAAGTCGAAAGCAATATCAACCGATAGGCTTAACGCTTGCTCGATTAAATTGGCAATCAACACAAAATTTAGACGAATGTCTGCAAGCAAAAGCGCAATATCTTTTTATGCGGTTGATACAAGTCACTTTTGCACTGGAATATGGGAATGCCATTATGCAAGCGGTGAGCTTATCGAGTACGTCACACAATATAAAAGCCCTTGAAGGTATGATGCCAACGGCGGTTGAAAGTAAAGCGGATGTGCAACGTTATATGGCTGATATTGATGAACAGCTGGAAACATTAGTTTTGGCTTTGGCAGATAATGAACAATGGCAGAGTTATGACGCGTTGGAGCAGTATCGTCTTGCGTTGTTAAATGATTTACGCACGCGAGGTGAGCGACTTGCCAATAGCCAAAAACTCATACTTAAAGACACTCAGCCTGCACTTGTGGTTGAGTTTAATGCCAATGGCAATGCCAAAGGTTGGGAAAGATTAAGTTTACGCAATCATATTCGCCATCCTTTATTTTGCCTAGGTGGCACAGAAATGGAGGTTCTACAATGACAGAAGCACTCTCTCAACCTCAAATCGAATTGTATCTAAATGGCTTGATTTTTTCAGGTTGGAAAGCCCTTTCAGTGACTCGTTCGCTAGAGGCAATGAGTGGGCATTTTGAGCTAGGCATTGCCGTACGTCCCGAAGATGATGTCAGTGTGTTACAAGTTGGTGCAAGCCTTGTGTTAAAAATGAATGGGCAAACGGTGATCACGGGCTATTTGGACGATCTGACACAAAATATCAGTGGCAACAATAAGGATGTGCGTATTAGTGGACGCGATAAAACGGCTGATTTAGTGGATTGTTCGGTGATCCATACCAGTTACCATTTCCGCAATCAAACTGCCAAACAAATTGCTACAGCCCTTTGTCAGCCTTTTGGTATATCAGTGGTTTGGCAAGTAAAAACACCTGAAGCCAATGAAATGATTGCTGTATGGCAAGTTGAACCGGGAGAAACGGTATTTGATACCTTAACAAAATTAGCTCGCCACAAAGGGATATTGGTGACATCAGATGTAAATGGCAATTTAGTTTTTACCGAACCAACGACTCAAGTCAAAGGGGAGTTGGTGTTAGGGCAAAATATTTTGGAGCTTGAAACCACAGACAGTTGGGCAAATCGGTTTTCGCTTTATCGCGTCATTGGGGATGCGGAGCAAGGTGGTGAAAAAGGTGGAAAAGGCAAAGAACAATCTTCTGCTCCAGAAGATCCAGATATTTATCCAGGAGATAAACAATGAGTGCCAGTGGCTTAAAAGTCGAAGTAACAGATAATGAAATTTCACGCTATCGCCCGATGGTGATTATTGCTGATGATAATATGACCGGTTCAACAGGCTATCAGCGTGCAATGTGGGAATTAAAGCGTAATAAAGCTGAAGCGAAAAAAGAAACGGTGACCGTGCAAGGTTGGCAAAAACCTGATGGCTCACTTTGGTTGCCTAATGAAGTGGTGGTGCTTACTGCCACAGAAATGGGCTTTGAGCGTGCGGAGCGATTGATTGTAGAAGTGAATTTTACCCTTGATGAGAATGGCTCGCGCACAGTTTTAACCTTAATGCACCGTGATGCGTTTGATGAACCTGCACAACCGTTAAATGAAGTTCAAAAACAAGATAAGAAAGCGAAAAAATCGAAGAAAGATAATGTAAAAGAATTTACTAATGATGGGGCGTGGAAATAATTATGGAAGGTTTAAATCGTCTTTTAGCCCCCCTTAAACGCAATTTAAAATCCCTTATTGCTCGTGGTGTTGTATCTATTGTGACGGACTCGTTTGCGCGTCAGAATTTGCAATTACGGCTACAAGCTGATGAGGTGGTTGATGATGTGGAGCGTTTTCAAAACTATGGGCATTCTAGCGTGCCTTTTGGCGGCGAAGCGATTGTGCTTGCTGTCGGCGGTAAACGCTCACATCTTGTTGCCATTGCTGTGGAGGATAAGGGCGTGCGTCCAACGCATTTAAAAGCGGGGGATTCTGTGCTTTATCACGCTGAAGGACATCGTTTACTTCTCACCGAAAATGGCGAAGCCATTCTTACTTGTAAAAAATTTATCGTAGATGCCGAAGAGCAAGTTTTGTTTGAAAGTCCACAAACGCAATTTAACGGAGATGTTGATATTCTTGGCGTATCAACAGCAAAAGATCATCTCTCCAATGGTAAAAGTGGTGCAAATCACGATCATACAGCAGGAGTAGGTACCCCAGTATAGAGGATTTATGAGCGATTTAAGCATAATGTGGCACAATGGCGAAGGTGATTTGGTTGCCCTTGATGATGCATTATTACTTGATGATACGCTCACAACCGCAATTATTATCAGTTTATTTACTGATGCACGTGTGGATAATCAACGAGGCTGGTGGGGTAACGCTTTTGGACAAGCAGAATTAGGTTCTCGCCTTTGGACGCTTGCTCGTGCCAAACAATTAAATACGGTATTGGACGAAGCTAAATCCTATGCAGAACAAGCCTTACAATGGCTTATTCAAGATAATTTAGCCACCGCTCTTGAGGTGATCGCCACGAATCCTAAAGATGGCGTGCTGTTATTAACCGTTGTTGTGAGCCTACCAAATGGGGCAACAGAACAACGTACATTTTACAGCACGTGGAGTCTTTAATGCCTTATCAATCCCCAACCTTATCGCAACTCATCCAACAAGGTGAACAGCAGTTTTTAAGTCGCTTTCCTGACATAAAACGTCATTCGGTGATTTCGGTATTAAACCGTGTGAATGCCGCATTAAGTGCGGGTGAACATAAACACCTCGATTGGCTCGCTAAGCAGATTATTCCTACAACCGCAGATGAAGATTATTTACTGGAATATTGTGTCTATAAAGGCATTTATCGTAAAGCTGCCTCAGCTGCGACAGGTGTTATTCGCATTGAGGCGGTCAATGCCGCTGAAATTCCTGAAGGCACTACTTGGCGTGATAATCGCACCGATTTGACCTTTGTTGCCACGCAAACTTATCAAATTGAAGCTGGCACCGCAGAAATTGCGGTGCAATGTGAAGAGGTCGGTGCCATTGGTAATGTTGCCGCCAATACGCCAGTTAGTCTTACCAATGCTGTGTTAAATGTAAAACCCACCGCAATGATTACACAAATGAGTGGAGGAACGGATATTGAGCCCTTATCCAGTTTATTAAGCCGTTTAATTCAACGTGTGCAATATCCGCCTGCAGGAGGGGCTGCGCACGATTATGTGCGTTGGGCATTGGAAGTATCAGGTGTAACGCGTGCTTGGTGTTTTCCTCGCTACTACGGTGGTGGCACTGTTGGCGTAGCGATTGTACTGGATGAACAAGCAGATATTCTGCCTACCCCACAAGATTGTGAACGGGTAAAAAGCTACATCAGCGGACATAAAAATAGCGTAACAGGTTTGTGGGAGGGAATGCCAGCTAATGTAGAACTTTTTGTTTTTGCACCAAAAGTCAAACGCTTAGATTTAACTATTCGTCTTATGCCCAATACGGAAGCAGTAAAAAGTGCGGTGAAATTTGCCTTAATTTCACTCTTCAAAAGCTTGCCACCAGGCGGCTTGCTATACCTTTCTCATTTGCGAGCTTGTATCTCAAATGTGGTGACCGAAATAGATAATAGCGTGTTATCGGTGCAATCAGATATTCAACTTGCCCCTGATGAAATATTGGTGTTAGGAGATATCCAATGGCAAGCATAACCACCGCGCAATACCTTGATGCAGGGCTAAAATTGCTTCCTGTTGGTCTTGCTTGGAATCGGCGTCCTGAAAGCAATTTTGCAAAAGTAATTAGTATTCGGGCAGAACAATTAAGCCAAGCCAATGAGCTTGCCCATCAACTCGTCAAAGAGCGAATGTTAGATAATGCTTTTTTACTTTTGGATGATTGGGAGGCATTTTTCGAGCTACCTGAATGCAGTGAGATCAATACGATTGATGCACGGCGTGCGGCATTAATTGCAAAAGATAGCGAAATTGGCTCATTTAATAAGTATTACCTTGAGGATTTGGCAGCTAAGAATGGTTATCAAATACGAGTGGTTGCACACTATCCTCATCATTGCTTGCGAGATTGTCGTTATCCGTTATATCCCCAAGAAAATGCGTGGCGTGTGTTCATTTATACGACGAGTCGAAATATTCGCCATATGAGTTGCTTAGATGAGGTAACCAACGAATTAACATTAATCGAACGTTCAAAAATTGAATGTTTTTTGAAGCGTTTTTGTTATTCACATTTAGAAATGATTTTTATCTATGATGAGGATTAATTATGTATGCACTTGATAATGAGTCTGGTGTCGCAGTAATGCCACCGGTAAAAGCCCAGAAAAAAGCCCCCAATGAGCCACAATGGTTCACGGAAGGGGGAAATGGTGTTGCACCGACTTACCCCGGTGCGGACTGGTTTAATATCATGCAGGCAGAGCTTTTGAATATTTTAACTGATGCAGGTATGACACCAAATAAAGCTCAACTTAACCAACTTGCCTTGGCAATACGCACCTTGGCTCGTAAGGAAATTGCCAATATTCCTGCTGCCAGTGGAACGGTGTCGGGGATATTGCGTTTAACCGACAGCATCAATATGGCATCGAGTGTGTTTGGGGCAAGTGCGCAGGCGGTGAAAACTGCTTTTGGCAAAGCCGTCGAAGCAAAAAATGCGGCGGATAGAGCAAATAGTAACGCTGAAAGTCGATTGTCTAAGTCTGGCGGAAATATTACCGGAAATTTAAGTATAGGTGGTAGATTAACAGCATCAAACATTATTGAGATCAAAGAAGGTTCCGAAAAACAAAATCTCACCAATTTATTCGGTTCTAACGTGGTATGGGGGATAGCAGGGGGAGATAAAAATACACTTGGTCTAACCCAAGATATGTATAACTATGGTGTGGGTTTCTCCTTGAGCCAAAGTGGCACAAAAGCGTTACTGTATATCCCTCACAGGACAAACCTCCAGATACCTGAATTATGGATAAAGACGCATTACAATGATAGTAGCTATACCCCATCAAACTGGACAAAGGTGATGATGGTTAATTACCTTGTTGGTATGCCATTGCCTTGGATGCTATCCACTGTACCAGAGGGATTTTTAGCTATGAAAGGACAAACCTTTGACAAATCCCGTTACCCAATCCTAGCACAGCGATATCCAAGTGGGCGATTGCCTGATTTGCGTGGTGAGTTTATCCGTGGTTGGGATAATGGGCGAAATGCAGATCCTGACCGCAAGCTGTTGAGCGATCAATTTGGTAGTTTTACCAGTATTGATGGTGGTAAAAATGCTGTTGTAGGATTATCAGCAACAATTAACAAAAATAGCAAGGATCTATCTCTCTACAAAGATCTGCAAATTGACCCATTAACTTTCTCGCCTCCGTCGTTTATATATCAGACTTGGGATTCTTCGCCACGTAATTTTTCTTCAAGTGCCCTAAGGAGTAATTTTGAAGGCAGTGCTTTTAATTTTAATACGGGACACATTGTAGGATCGGTAAGACCCCGCAATATCGCCTTCCAATACATCTGTTTAGCCGCATAACATAATTTTAAGGAGTAACAATGACAATCCAATTTAATGATAATGGCTTTGCCCTAACATCGGGCGAGGTAACGGTTTATATCGCAAATAACCAAGGGATTTACAGCCACAGTGAGCAAGAGTTTGTGGCGGAGGGGACAGGCTTGTCAGCAGGAGCTTATTTAGACGCACCACCAGAGTCTAAAACGGATTTTGCCATTGTGCGTAGTCAGGATGGTTTGTGTTGGGAATATGTGCCTGATTATCGTGGGCAAACCTATTATGACACCGCAACAGGTGAGGCTATCACCATCAGCGAGCTAGGCAAAATTCCGCAAAATCTCACTGCACTTAAGCCGTTAGATACACCGTGCAAATGGGACGGCGAAAAATGGGTGATTGATGCGGACAAACAAGCAGCGTTTATTATTGCTCAACGTAATCAATTGATTAACGATATTGATGATAAAGCAACCGCAATCTATAACCACTGGACACGTTTTGTGGATGAGTATCGTGCACGTAAAGAGGCCGCCGAAACTTATAAAGCGGCGGGGTATCAAGGTGAGGTGAGTAAATATATCACCAGTTTTGCTGTTCCAGCAGGAATTGATAACAAAACCGCCACTGATTTAATTTTGCAGCAGGCGGCTGGCTTACAACGATTGCAAGATGAATTAGCTGCACAGCGGATGCGCAAATATGAGATTAAGCGTGCTGAAACTGTTGAACAAATGCAGGTGATTTATGATGACATTATTGAACAGATGAAAAATTTAGAGGAGGCGTATAAAAATGGCTAATCAAATTTATTTGGCACTCTATAAGGGTAATCGTAGTGGCAAAGGCTTTGCGGTGCTTAAAGCTAAATTAGGTGATTGGCTAACGCGTAAGCTCACCAAGGGTAAATATTCCCACTGCGAGCTTGTAGTTGAGCGCCGTGAGTGGTTAAGCGGTCATCATTACGACCACGAGATTGTTTATGATTGTTATAGCTCATCTATCCGCGATGGTGGTGTGCGTTGCAAGCAAATCAACGTCCGCGATGGCAAATGGGATTTAATCCCACTCAATGGTGTAACTGAGCATCAAATCAAACGCTATTTTGAGCAAACCAAAGGCAAAAGCTATGACTGGCTTGGTGCGTTAGGCGTGGTGTTATTTACCCCACAATCTCGCGACAAATTTTTCTGTTCTGAATGGTGTGCTAACGCCATCAATGGCGGTGATGAGGGTTGGCGGTTTAGTCCTAATCATTTAGCCGCAATTTTTCGGGCAAATAAGGTTAATTAATGATTACGAAATGTACTATTGGGGGGGGGGGTAATAGCTCCGCAAGCTAAATATTTTGCTCAAGCACCCCTACCATTTGTCGGGCAAAAGAGGATGTTTTTACAGCAGTTTAGATCGGTCTTAAACCAGATGATTGCTGATAACGGAGATGGCTGGACGATTGTCGATGCATTTGGTGGCAGCGGTTTGCTAAGCCATACCGCAAAGCGCCTTAAACCTAACGCCCGCGTGATTTATAATGATTTTGACGGTTATGCAGAGCGTCTCAAGCATATTGATGATATTAATCGCTTACGCCAAATATTAAGTGAGTTATTAGCTAATTGCCCGCGAGATAGGCGTCTTGATATTGCAATGCGCCATAAAGTAATTGATGCTATTGAGTCGTTTAATGGCTATAAAGACCCACATATTTTGTGTGCGTGGTTGCTGTTTTCAGGGCAACAAGTTAAATCGATTAATGAGTTATATAGTCGTGGATTTTATAATTGCATTAGACAGAGTGATTACACAACTGCGGACGGCTATTTAGATGGGATTGAAGTGGTCAATGAGAGCTTTGTCACATTGCTGCCTAAGTTTGCCGACGACAGCAAGGCAATATTTGTCCTCGATCCGCCATACCTCTGCACCAAGCAAGCCAGCTATAAGCAAGAGAGGTATTTTGACCTGATTGACTTTTTGGAGCTAATTCGCCTTACGCGTCCGCCGTATCTCTTTTTTTCATCCACTAAAAGTGAGTTTATCCGGTTTGTTGATTGGCTAATTGCATCAAAAGGCGATAATTGGCAGTCATTTGTGGATTATCAGCGGATTATTGTGCAAACATCAACAAGTTATAGCGGCAAATACGAGGATAATCTCATTTATAAGTGCTAATAAAGTGCCTTGCGGCACTTTATAAACGGGTAGGTAGCTCGGAAAGTAGACAGTATAAGGCAGGTTGGTTTGGATTAGTGTTAGCCACCAGTTTGACAACTTTGTCTTTTCTGCCGTCGGCTAAATAATGGATATCAAGACAATATGCACGATATGAGGTTTTGCAAAGTACGAGGCTAAGGTTAAAGAGTTTAAAGGTTGCATCCTCGCGCTCCGCAACTAACGCAAGCTCTAACATCATTTCACGTTCGGTTCTAAACTTCATTCTAATCTCCTTTTGCTGCTTTTTGTGTTCAGGACATCATTGCTCTGTTGCGGCGCAATGTGGAGAGGTATAGAGCTCTATTTGACTGACTGCTTAATAATACGACTGGAGAGGTATGGAGGTCTATTTAAACAGCATTTAAAAGGTATTTAAATTAGATGCAGATCCATTAAATCTGCGACAGTTATAATGTCGCAAATTTCGTGGTAATGTGTCGCAAATTTCGTGGCTTGCAACAGCCACCTCGGAGCTGGGATGGCGGCAGATGGCAACTGCTCTGGTCATGGAGCTAATGGCCCTGGCTGTTTTGTTTGTCCTGGCGTTGATTGCGGTCAACCTGTTGCTGTTGCTCGCATCAGCCTGGATTCTGTTGTATGCCGGTGTGTTCTTCCTTGGCTTTGGTGGAAGTCGTTGGACTTCCGACATGGCGATCAATTACTACAAGACCGTGCTGGGCCTGGCCGCACAGCTTATGGCAATGGTGCTTCTGGTTGCGATTGGCAAAGAGTTCATCAATCACTACTACACGCAAATCAGCGAGAACATGGCATCCCAGGAACTGGCCGTGATGTTGGTTATATCGGTCATCTTGCTTTTCTTGGTCAACAAAGTTCCGCCGATGATTTCTGGTCTTGTGTCTGGTGGTGGTATTGGCGCAGCCGGTGGAATTGGAAACTTCGGTGCGGGTGCGGCAGTTGGGGCGGCGGTGACGGCGGCCAGTATGGCAACTGGCGGCGCTGCCCTGGCAGGTAAAGCGGTTATGGGTGCCGCAGCCGGTGCAGCCGGAGGTGCAAGTGCACTCCAAGCGGCTTTTCAGAAAGCATCAGCGAGTATGGAAACCGGCGGTGACATGTCCAGCATGGGGTCAGTTGTCAGCAGTGGCGGAAACGGTGGTGGTGAAGCGGGTACTGCTGGCAGTAGCCCATTCGCCCAAGCGGCTGGCTTTGGTGACAGCGGCAGTAGCTCAAGCGGTGGCGGCTTTGCCAAGGCCGCGAAGCTGGACACAGGCACGGCCTCCGAGTTAGCCAAGGGTGTCGGCTCTCAAGTGAAGCAGGGATTCCAGGAGCGAGTGAGCGAAACCACAGGCGGAAAACTGGCTGCTTCGATACGCGAAAGCATGGAGCCGAAAGAAGCAAGCCAATCTGGCCAGTTCGAGGGCAATAGCTTGGGCGCCGATTCTGGCCCAGATAGTAACGAAGTCAGGAGTTAGCACGATGACGACATCAACATACATGGCCGCATTGGCGGCCCTGGATGAAGCGCCAAGGGAAGAAGTCAGCCAGGTATTTATTTCGCCGCTGGGTGATCAATCGACCGAGGTCGATGCAGAGACAGAAACAGCCGCTTTTGTATCACGGCCAGACCCTATGAGAGAGAGCGAAACTAAGCCGATAAGTATTGAGGTTAATGGCGGCAGGAATGAGCGGTCAGCATTCGCGGAGGCGGCGGGGCTGTACCTGTAGGCGCACCGGGCTGGCCACAACCAGCCCGGCACTTTCAATCAACACCTACTGGAGAGGTGAATTATGACAACACAACATATTATCGAACCAGGGCAAGCAGTGCATCAAGCAGCGGCTATTCTTTCTTCTTTGGAGTACATCAACCAAGCGGAAGCGCGGAGCCTTGGGCCATTGGCCGAAGCCGTCGCTAATGCTTTTATGGTGGTGTACTACCAAGCTGAAACGGGCCGGGCGACACAGGCTGATTTTCAAGAAGCAATGAACGCCTTGCGCCAAGCGTGCAGCTAATGACGAAAGGGCGGCCACTCGAACTGGCCGCCTTTTTCAATCTTCACTGTTTGGCCATTCCCGACCCACAGACGGCGCATCCATCCATTCGCGTTCCTCCGGCGGCAGCGGGTAAGCCCCGGATGCTTCCGCGTCGGCCAGTAGTTCGGCCAGTGTGTAGCGCACCCGACCAGTGGAAACGGCGCGGGCCGGGTCGGCCTTCTCATGCAGCCTGTTCTCTAGGTTCTTTGGGTCTGTCATCGGGCGACCTCAGCAAGCATGGATACTAGGTGTTCCAGGTCAGTGATCGAATGCGCCAGGAAGCGGCCGGCTCGGCAATCTGCAATCATTTCCTCAGTTTTTTCCTACTCATGTTCAACCTCGTTCGTACCAGCTCTTCGAGCGATTCACCACGCGCACGACCAGCAGCATCACCGGCACTTCGACCAGGACGCCGACCACGGTTGCCAATGCAGCGCCGGAGTGCAGACCGAACAAGCTGATGGCGGCCGCCACGGCCAGCTCGAAGAAGTTGCTGGCACCGATCAGGGCCGAAGGACAGGCGACAGAGTGCTTTTCCCCCGCCCGCTTGTTCAGCCAGTAGGCTAACCCGGAATTGAAGAACACTTGAATCAAGATCGGCACGGCTAGCATGGCGATCACTAACGGCTGCCGGATGATGGCCTCGCCCTGGAAGGCGAACAGTAGAACCAACGTCAGCAGCAGCGCGGCCATCGACCACGGCCCGATCTTCTGCATGGCCCGTTCAAAGGCGGCCTGTCCTTGCTTGAGCAGATGCCGCCGCAAGAGCTGCGCCAGGATCACCGGCACGATGATGTAGAGCACGACCGAAATCAGCAGCGTGTCCCAAGGCACCGAGATCGAGGACATGCCCAGCAGCAGGCCGACGATGGGCGCGAAGGCCACGATCATGATGGCGTCGTTCAGAGCCACTTGCGAGAGCGTGAAAAGCGGGTCGCCGTTGGTAAGGCGGCTCCACACGAACACCATTGCCGTGCAGGGCGCGGCGGCCAGCAAGATCAAGCCCGCGATGTAGCTGTCCAGTTGATCGGCCGGCAGGAACGGAGCGAACACTTGTCGGATGAACAGCCACCCCAGCAGGGCCATCGAGAATGGCTTGACGGCCCAATTCACGAACAGCGTGACGCCGATGCCGCGCCAATGCTCTTTGACCTGGTGCAGCGCCCCGAAGTCGATCTTGACCAGCATCGGGACGATCATTACCCAAATCAGCAGGCCCACCGGCAAATTGACCTGGGCCACTTCCATGCGGCCTATGGCCTGGAACACGTCAGGAAGGCCCTGGCCGAGCGCAACACCGGCGACGATGCACAGGGCCACCCACAGCGTCAGGTAACGCTCGAAGCCGCTCATCGGGGCCTGGCGCGGCTTCGCGGCGATGGCCTGTGCGCCGGCGCTCATGCTTCCTGCTCGGTCTTGCCGATGTTCGCCAGCTCGCGCTTGATGGCCGTCTGGTCAAGCATTTTGAGAGGCAGATTCACGAACAGGCGGACGCGGTTCATCATGTGCCGGAAGGTTTGTTCGAAGGCCCGGCGCTTCTCGGCGTCAGTGCCTTCGACGGCGGCCGGGTCTTCAAATCCCCAATGCGCCGAGATCGGCTGACCAGGCCACACCGGACACATTTCGCCGGCGGCGTTGTCGCAGACGGTGATGATGAAGTCCATCTTCGGTGCGTCGGGCGTGGCGTACTCGTCCCAGCTCTTGCTGCGCAGATTCTCGGTCGGGTAATTCACCGACTCCACCTTTTCGACGGCGAAGGGATTGACCTTGCCGGTTGGGTGACTGCCGGCGCTGTAGGCGCGGAAGCGCCCTTGCCCCATCGTGTTGATGAGAGCTTCGGCCATGATGCTGCGCGCCGAATTGCCGGTGCAGAGGATGAGGACGTTATAGATTCTTTCGGTCATGATGTTTCGCTTTCTGGTAGTGGCTGGGGAGCAATGGCGATGGATGAAAGATCGGTGGCCTCGTCGATGACGTGGCCGGCCGCTTTCCGTTCGGAATAGCGGTCTGTCAGTGCTTCACGGTGCGGCCGTACCAGCGCCGTGAAGCGCACCAGTTCTTCCATCACATCGGCTATTCGGTCGTAGTACGGCGAGGGCTTCATGCGGCCCGCCGCGTCGAACTCTTGGAACGCTTTGGCGATACTCGACTGGTTCGGAATGGTGAACATTCGCATCCAGCGGCCGAGCAGACGCAAGGTGTTCACGGCGTTGAAGCTCTGCGAGCCGCCGGATACCTGCATCACGGCCAGGGTGCGGCCTTGGGTCGGCCGGATGCCGGCCATTTCAAGCGGCAGATGGTCAATCTGCGCCTTCATGACACTGGTAATCTGACCGTGGCGTTCCGGGCTGCACCAGACTTGTCCCTCTGACCACTCGGACAGGGCGCGCAGCTCCTTGACGGCCGGGTGATCGTCGCTTTGCACTTGATCGGGCAACGGCAAATCGGACGGGTCGAAGATGCGTGTTTCTGCGCCAAAGAATTGCAGCAGCCGGGCCGCTTCCTCGACGGCCAGCCGTGAGAACGAGCGGGCGCGCAGCGAGCCATACAGCAGCAGGATACGCACCGGCGGGGCGTCGGGTGCCAGCCCGAGCGCCGGGCGCTCGATGGCAAAGGATTTGTCCAAAGCGGGCAAAGAATCGGGGTCGGAAAGATGGCGAAGTCTCATGCCAACACCTTCCCGGCTTCCGTGGTGCAAGACAGGTTGCACACCTGGCCGCCGCAGCAGTTTTCCGTGAGAAAGGCCACCAGGTTAGTGGCCGTCGAAAAGTTCGCCTCGTAGATCACAAATCGGCCTTCTTGCCGCGACGTGACCATGCCGGCGTGTGCCAGCTCTTTCAGGTGGAAGGATAGCGAAGACGGCGGGATGCCGGCCGCTTCGCTGATTTTTCCGGCGGCCATGCCGGCGGGGCCGGCCTGGACGAGAAGCCGGAACACCGCGAGGCGCGATTCTTGAGCGATGGCCGCCAGGGCGGCTACAGCATTTATCGTTTCCATGTTTCAATAATAGTCGAAATATGGAGTGTGCTCAATAGCTCATTTAAGCTGTAAAAATGAGCTAGGCGCATTTAGATCGATATGTGATAAATTGGCCTGCCAGTTTAAGATGGGTGCATTTGAGTATGCCCAAAGGAGCCCGCAAGTATGCGCAGGACGAAGCCAGTAGCCGCGCCGATGGTGGCGCGGGTCTATCTGCGCGTCAGCACCGACGCGCAGGACTTGGAACGCCAAGAGGCGATCACTACGGCCGCGAAGGCCGCCGGCTACTACGTCGCCGGCATCTACCGTGAGAAGGCATCCGGCGCACGCGCCGACCGGCCTGAGCTGCTGCGCATGATCGGCGACCTACAGCCCGGCGAGGTGGTCATTGCCGAGAAGATCGACCGCATCAGCCGCCTACCTTTGCCCGAGGCCGAGCGCCTGGTGGCCTCGATACAGGCCAAAGGCGCACGCCTGGCCGTCCCTGGCGTGGTCGATCTATCCGACCTGGCGGCCGAGGCCCAGGGCGTCGCCAAGATCGTGCTGGAAGCCGTGCAGATCATGCTTTTTCGCCTGGCCTTGCAGATGGCCCGCGACGACTACGAGGACAGGCGCGAACGCCAGCGCCAAGGCATTGAGTTGGCCCGCCAGGCCGGGCGGTACAAGGGCCGCCGTGCTGATCCGAAGCGCCGCGCCCAAGTTGTCGCGCTGCGCAAGTCCGGCTACAGCATCAACAAGACCGCCGAGCTGGCCGGGTACAGTGCGGCCCAGGTGAAACGGATATGGGCCGAGGTCAGCCAGGCCGAAGCGAAGCAGCACGGCGCGTTCGTGGAGGACGCATTGACGGAAGCCGATGCCCTGGCCGCTGTCGGCCAGGATGAGCGCCAGGAGGAAAGGGCATGAAGAAGCCGAACCAAGACGACGAGCCGTTTTTCATCACCGAGGAGATTGCGGCCGAAATGATCGCCGGCGGCTATGAGTTCGAGCTGCCGCCCATTCCTTGCACCATCCGCCTACGCGACGTGCTGGAGCGCATGACCGATGCTGAGCTAGCATTGCAGCCGGGCGAGATCGCCGACCAGGAGCGTGAACGCTGCCGGCGCAAGCCGTGTTCAACCTCATGATCTGGTCATGGTATTTTTCATGGCACTGAGCCTGATAGTTCTTGCAAATTGTTGTCACTAAAGGGTTTTGTGTGCTTGTTTACAATCGAGTGGGAGTGACGGGCACTGGCTGGCAATGTCTAGCAACGGCAGGCATTTCGGCTGAGGGTAAAAGAACTTTCCGCTAAGCGATAGACTGTATGTAAACACAGTATTGCAAG
>SKEB01000925.1_pt1 | contig 15875 bp, 14 predicted proteins | sample 4826561 | NCBI WGS metagenome assembly SKEB01 (sample SAMN11008820, study PRJNA524170) | human gut metagenome | biome: Human fecal sample; material: Feces; isolation source: fecal sample from pouch patient p17 | host: Homo sapiens | place: Israel: Tel-Aviv | collected 2016-03-29
GTACTGTCTATTTGCTGATTAAGGCGCACAGCATAAATTCAGAAAGTAAATATTGTGACGGAGTTTAACTATGATTAAGACTTATATGCAAGCAATGGGCGTTGATGAACAACAATATCAACAAGGTAACTACAAAGTAAGAAGCCCAATTACCGGTGAGCAGATTGGTGCGATTAATTTGGATGGAAAAGATGCTGTTGATGTGAAAGTAAAAAACGCAGTAGCCGCATTTAAAGCTTGGCGTCAGGTGCCTGCACCAAGACGTGGTGAGTTGGTACGCATTTTTGGTGAAATTTTACGTGAACATAAAGAAAACCTCGGTGCATTAGTTTCGTGGGAAGCCGGAAAAATTAAACAGGAAGGTCTGGGCGAAGTGCAAGAAATGATCGATATTTGCGATTTCGCTGTCGGCTTATCTCGCCAATTATATGGTTTAACTATTGCCTCAGAACGTCCGGGGCATCATATGCGTGAAACTTGGCATCCGCTAGGTGTGGTTGGTGTCATTTCAGCCTTTAATTTCCCGGTTGCCGTTTGGTCGTGGAACACTGCATTGGCACTGATTTGCGGTAATCCTGTTATTTGGAAGCCCTCTGAAAAAACACCATTGACCGCCATTGCTTGCCAAGCCTTGTTTGAAAAAGCGTTGGCAAAATTCGGTACTGATGCACCTGCACATTTATCACAATTATTGATCGGCGAACGTGATGTCGGTGATGCTTTGGTTTCTCATCCGGATGTGCCGTTAATCAGTGCGACCGGTAGTACCAGAATGGGACGTGAGGTTGGGCCAAAAGTCGCAGCACGATTCGGTAAATCTATTCTTGAACTTGGTGGTAATAACGCAATGATCTTAACACCGAGTGCCGATCTTGATTTAGCTATTCGCGGTATTTTATTCGCCGCCGTAGGTACGGCAGGGCAGCGCTGCACTACATTACGCCGTTTAATCGTACACTCCTCCATTCGAGATGAAGTGGTTGCCAGAATCAAAAAAGCGTATGCATCAGTGAGTATCGGTCATCCGCTTGAAGGCAATCTTGTCGGGCCGTTGATTGATCAACAAAGTTTTGACGCAATGCAATCCGCATTGGAACGTGCAAAAGCTGTCGGCGGCGTGGTAACCGGTGGTGAACGTGTATTGGCGGATGTTTACCCTCAAGCCTATTACGTTAAACCGGCAATTGTGGAAATGCCGGTACAGCACGAAGTTGTCAAGCACGAAACCTTTGCGCCGATTTTATATGTAATGTCCTATGATGATTTTGAACAGGCGATTGAAATGCAAAATGATGTGCCGCAAGGCTTATCATCTTGTGTGTTTACTAACAATATGCGCGAAGCAGAACTATTTTTGAGCGATCGTGGCAGTGATTGTGGTATTGCCAATGTCAATATCGGTACCAGCGGTGCGGAAATCGGCGGTGCATTCGGTGGTGAAAAAGAGACTGGTGGCGGTCGTGAATCAGGTTCCGATGCGTGGAAAAACTATATGCGTCGTCAAACTAATACTATTAATTACTCAACAGAATTGCCGTTGGCGCAAGGCATTAATTTTGGTTGATTTCGCCAATAAATCTAGGTAACCAAATAAGCGGTTTGGTTACCTCTTGCAAAGTTTTTCACTCTGAAAAACAGAAACAAAAAACTCGTTTTCGCTTGATGCTGCAAGGGAAAGGAATAGCTAAACTGTGGAGGCCTCTATGACCAATACTAATCTTAAAGAAAGAAAAGGTGTATCTTATAGTGATAGTAACAATGCAATGCATACACCCAATCCTGAATTTACACCAAGATCAAATTCCGTTTTACTTGATTTAGCACCGCTGATTTTAACTGCAATTATTCTTATGGTGCAGTTCTTCTATTATGAAGACTTTACGCCTCATATTCCTTTAGCTTGCGGTATTTTGATTACCGGATTGTTTTTGAAGTTCCGTGGTGCCAGATGGCAGGAAATGGAAGAATATTTTTTGCAAGTTATTCAGATCGGTATTCCGGCAATTATGGTGTTGCTTGGTGTCGGAATGTTGATTGGCGGTTGGATTATCGCCGGTACGGTGCCGACAATTCTCTATTACGGCTTTAGTCTGTTTACACCGAGCACCTTCTTGGTTTCCGTCTGCGTGCTATGTTCTATTCTTTCCGTTGCAACCGGAACTTCTTGGGGAACGGTAGGAACGGCCGGTTTGGCACTAATGGGAATTGGTATGGGCTTAGGCATTCCGGCTTATTGGACCGGTGGCGCCATCGTTTCCGGTGCATTCTTCGGCGATAAAATGTCGCCGTTATCCGACACAACCAACTTAACGCCGGCAGCGTGTGAAGTGAAACTTTGGGATCATATCAGAGGAATGTTGCCGACAACGATTCCAGCAATGACAGTGGCGTTAATTATTTATGCCATTCTTGGGATGGAGTATGCCGATCAGGCGGTGGATCTCACCACTATTGAGCAGATCAAACAGACAATGATGGATAATTATGTGATCAGTCCGATAACCTTATTACCGGCTGTTGTCGTTGTGTTTGCCGCATTCAGAAAATACCCGGCAATGCCAACTATTTATGCCGGGGTAGTAGTATCGTGCATTATCGCTTTCGTGATGCAAGGCGTTGGTTTACACGATATTTTTAACACTTTGCAAAACGGTGCTGTGAGCAAAACCGGTCTTGAAATTGTGGACAAACTTTTAACTAAAGGCGGTGCAATGTCGATGACGTGGGTGGTGGTGTTAACCTTCTTTGCGTTGGCATTCGTTGGCTCATTGGAATATTACGGCACGTTAAAAACGATTTTAAATCGCCTAAATAAATACATTAAAACTCGCTTCGGTTTGATCTTATCAACTTACGGCAGTGTTATCGGCGTTGGTACATTAATCGGTGATGTTTATACCACTTTGGTTTTGCCGGCGCGTTTGATGAAAGAAAAATATGAAGAGTTGGGTTATAACAAGACGATTCTTACGCGCTCAATTGAGGATTGCGGTACGTTGTTATCACCATTAATTCCTTGGAATATGGGTGGTAGTTTCGTGGCTGCGACATTAGGTGTCAGCACATTATTGTATGCGCCGTTCGCCTTTGCCTGCTGGTTATCGCCGTTATTCGGTTTACTTTGGGCATTTAGCGGTAAATTTATGCCAAAAAGTAAAAAAGCGTGATGCGTAATGGGCGATAGGTTATCGCCCGAATTAGAGAATACAGGAATAAAGAGAAAGGTTTCAATTCAAAGAACATAAAGCGTTGATCTATGAATTGCTCTAATTTGGAAAAATTATACCTCTCCTAAATTAAATACAGCCTACCGCTGTGTACGGTAGGCACTCAACCACTAAGGAAATTTCGATGAAAAGCGAACAATCAACATCTTATTCAGCTCAGGGATCAACAAAAGAAAACAGTGAATTTTGTCGTATCTCGCAATGTTTATGGCCGACTTTAGTTGATGATGTGGTGCATTACCCATCATTAAGCGCAGATATTCAGGTTGATGTCTGTGTGATCGGCGCTGGTTTTACCGGTTTATCCAGTGCTTTACATTTAACAGAGTACGGAAAACGTGTTTGTGTATTGGAAGCGCACACCATTGGTAACGGTGGTTCGGGTAGAAATGTGGGGCTTGTTAATGCCGGAACGTGGGCAAGGCCGGATGACCTGAATCAATATTTAGGTGAAACTGCCGGCGAAAAATTGACAACTGCATTGGGGCTTGCTCCTAAACTGGTGTTTGACGTGATTGATAAATATGGTATCGACGCACAGGACACAAGAACCGGCAATTTGCATATGGCACATAACCGTAAAGGAGAAGAGGATGTTGATATTCGCTATCAGCAATTAAGTCGTCGTGGGGCTAATGTTGAAGTATTAACCGGCGCAAAATGCCACGAATATTGTGGCACGACCAAAATTAATAAAGCCTTGTTGGATAAACGGGCCGGCACGGTTAATCCATTTGCATATGTCACCGGATTGGCTAAAGCTGCAGATAACATTGGAGTACAGATTTTTGAACAATCAGCGGTGACTAAAATTGTCAAAGAGGGCGATCATTGGTTGGTTCACAGCAATGGTCATACCGTTAAGGCGGAAAAAGTGATTATTGCAACTAACGCATATACGGAAGGCGAATGGACCGATATTCAAAAATGTTTCTATTTCGTTGAATATTATCAAATTGCTTCGGAGCCATTGAGCGGTGCGGTTGCAGATAGCATTCTGCCTTATAAAAACGGTTCTTGGGATACGCGGTTAGCATTATCCAGTATCCGTCGTGATAAAGACGGGCGCCTATTATTAGGCACGGTAGGCAGTTCTGCCGGCAAACCGGCTAATTTTTTCATTAAGTGGGCGAACTGTATTCAAAAACATTATTTCCCGGAATTGGGAAATTTTGAATGGCAGTATCAATGGTGCGGTAAGTTCGGTTTTACTACGGATCATATTATGCGTGTCTTTGAGCCGGCACCGGGGATTATCGCAGCGACAGCCTATAACGGGCGAGGAATTACCACCGGTACGCTTTTCGGTAAGGCGTTTGCTGAATATTTGCAAACGGATAATCGTGATGCATTGCCGTTGCCGTTTAAGCAACTTGATGATTGTACCGTTTCTTTCAGAGGGGTAAGGGCGTGGTCGACAGAATTGGGTGTAACACTTTATCACGCCGGACAGGTATTAAAAATTATTCCTTAATAATTGATGCTGAAAAGGGGGCGAATATGCTGTTTCTAAGTAAAGAGAATATTGAGCAGAGTTTCTCAATGCAGGATGCAATTCAAGCGTGCAAGGATGCGCTTTCGATGTATTCCAAAGGAATGGCTGAGGTCCCTTTGCGTACAAATTTTGCGATCAATGAATATGATGGGCATAGTTTGTATATGCCTGCTTATGTTAGTGGTGAACAAGGTGCATTGGGGATTAAGATTGCTTCTGTTTATCCCGGCAATGTTGCAAAAAATTTGCCGAGTATTAATGCAGTCGTTTTGTCTTTAGATCCTAAAACCGGCGTTGTGACTGCCTGCCTTGACGGCACTTACCTTACCCAACTGCGAACCGGTGCGGTACAAGGTGCGGCAACGGATCTATTGGCAAGAAAGGATGCAAGTATCGGCGCATTAATCGGTACCGGAGGACAGGCAGCTTCTCAACTTGAGGCGATGTTAGCGGTGCGCAATTTAAGCGAAGTGCGTGTGTGCGGATTGGACTTTGAGCGCACCACTGCCTTTGTTAATAGAATGCGCAAACGCTTTGATATAGAGCTTATTGCGGTAAAAAGTAGCAAAGCATGTGTTAGCGGAGCCGATATTATTACGACGGTTACCACCTCAACTAAACCGACTTTTGCTGCAGAATGGATTAAAGCAGGCGCGCATATTAACGGCATCGGAGCCTATATGCCTGAAATGTGTGAGATTCCTAAAGAAATTATTGGTCGTGCAGATGTCATTATCTTCGATACGATGGATGGCGTGTTAGGTGAGGCAGGCGATTTTATTGTTCCTTTAGAACAGGGTTTTGTCAGTATTGAAGATTATCACGGTGAATTGGGTGAATTAGTGAACGGTGATATTCAGGGGCGCTGTTCGGATCAACAAATTACCATATTTAAATCTGTCGGTAGTGCCGTATTGGATGTGGTAGTTGCTGCCAAAATTGTAGCCCAAGCACAAACAAAAAATTTAGGTGTACAGTTATAAAAAAATGTCCGAATTTTTTCGGACATTTTTGTAGATAATCGCACAGCCATTATTATAAGGCTAATACGGTTCTGCCGAATTTGCCATTAATCACTAAGGCGGCGGCTTCATAAAAGGCGAATGCCGCACAAATCAAGCCTTCAATACCGGCAATGGTATGCAATGTTTCGCTATGGAGAAAATTGGCTGCCGCTAATAAGAAAAATAGGATAACCAACGAGCCGAAAACCAGTTTTCCGATAGTGTTGCCGGCTAAAGTGCCAATAAACATCACACAAGAGAACAATCCCCAAATTAATAAGAAAAAGCCTAGTGATGTTGAATTGACGGCGGTTAATCCGGCTAGAGGCGCGACCCAAATGAAAACAAGTGCTAACCAAAATGCGCCATAGGAGCAGAAAGCAGTAAAGCCAAAAGTGTTACCTTTTTTCCACTCCATAATTCCTGCAATAAATTGCGCCAATCCGCCATAAAAAATCCCCATACTCATAATCATTACATCGAGCTGGTAGAAACCTGCATTATGCAGATTTAGAAGGAAGGTCGTCATCGCAAAACCAAATAAACCAAGCGGTGCAGGATTTGCTGTTTGATCTTTAAGTATGCGTTCCATATTGGATCTCCTCTAGTGGTTAAAAATTGATCCGATATTAACAGTTAAGAAATGATTATGAAATATTTTTTTAATAAAAGGTTGTTTTTTAGGAGTGAAAAAAGGGGGAGCGAATATCTCCCCCTTTTGATAGATTAATTGAAGAAATTTTGTCTATTATGACATCAATGCTGAAATATATTTCAACATCACGCCGGCAGCAATAGCCGAGCCGATAACACCAGCAACATTTGGCCCCATTGCGTGCATCAGTAAGAAGTTTTGTTTATCCGCTTCTAAACCTAACTTATTGGCAACACGTGCTGCCATTGGTACTGCCGAAACGCCGGCAGCGCCAATTAATGGATTTAATGGGGTTTTGCTAAAGCGGTTCATCAATTTACCCATTAAGACACCGCTGGCTGTGCCGATACCGAATGCGATTACACCCAATGCAAGAATACCAAGTGTTTGCGGTTGTAAGAATTTATCCGCAACCAGTTTGGCACCGACAGAAAGCCCTAAGAAAATGGTGACGGTATTAATTAAAGCATTTTGTGCAGTGTCGCTGAGACGTTCTACCACGCCGCTTTCACGCATTAGGTTTCCGAAACAGAACATCCCTAACAACGGCGCAGCATCCGGAAGCAATAACGCAACTAGCAGTAACAGGATGATAGGGAACAGAATTTTTTCCCTTTTGCTGACCGGACGTAATTGCACCATACGAATTTTACGTTCTTGTTCAGACGTTAAGGCGCGCATAATTGGTGGTTGGATTAACGGCACCAACGCCATATAGGAATATGCGGCAACGGCGATCGCCCCGAGCAATTCCGGTGCTAATTTACTGGCTAAATAGATGGCTGTCGGACCGTCCGCACCACCGATAATCCCGATAGCAGCTGATTGCGGTAAGGTAAATTCAATAATGCCGAAATAGTTTAATGCCAATGCACCTAGAACGGTGGCGAAAATACCGAATTGTGCAGCCGCACCGAGCAACAATGTTTTCGGGTTAGCAATTAACGGACCGAAATCGGTCATTGCACCGACCCCCATAAAGATAATCAACGGAGCGACACCAGAGTGGATAGCAACGTGATAAAACTGTGCCAAAACGCCCGGTGTGTAACCTAAATCGGTTGCCAAACTTTCCAACTCTTCTTGCACGGAAGGGAGTGCAGTGGCTAATGCCGCTTTAATAGATGCCGGATCACTGGCACTACCGAGTTTAGCGGCAACCAGTGTTAATTGATCGGCAATGCCTTGATGTAACAGGTTATCTAAGGCTGTCATCGCGAGACCGGCTTCGGGAATGTTGGATAATAATCCACCAAAACCGATTGGCAGCAATAACAACGGTTCAAACTGACGGGCAATCGCCAACCAGATTAAGAGTAGGCTGACCGCCATCATTATGGCTTGACCAAGGCTGAGGTGCCATAACCCCATACCTTGTATTAATGCTACAAAACTTTCCATATTGATGTCCCTAGACTAATGTCATTAGTGTATCGCCGACCGCGACCATATCGCCTGCTTTGATTTTAATGCCTTGCACGGTACCGGCTTTGGCAGCACAGATTTGTGTTTCCATTTTCATCGCTTCAAGTACAAGCAACACATCATCTTGCGCTACCTGTTGTCCTTCTGTAACAACGACTTTAACAATGGATCCCGCCATTGGGGCGTTGACCGGTTCGCCTTGAGCGGATGATGAAGCCGGTGCAACAGGAGCTGTTGGCACAACAGGCGCCGGCGTAGGAGTAGGCGTTTGCGGTTGGCTGGCAACAATTTGATCAATATTGCCGCCGTTGCTGACTTTCACTACAAAAGCTTTGCCTTCAAGTTCAACGGTATAAACCGCAGATTCTGCAGGAGCCGGTTTAACCTCTGCTTTAGCTGCTGCTTTTTCAACAGGTTTTCCTGTTGGTTCAGGTTCAAATGCCGCCGGATTATTACGGTTTTCAAGGAATTTCCAACCGACTTGAGGGAATAATGCGACAATAAGCACATCATCAATTTCATCTTTCGCCAGTTTAATGCCTTTTTCGGCAGCTTGTTGTTTCACTTCGGCGATTAATTTATCCATTTCCGGTGCAATATGGTCTGCCGGGCGGTCGGTAATCGGTTGTTTTCCTTCTAAAACACGAGCTTGAAGTTCGGCATTAACCGGTGCAGGTGTTTTGCCATATTCGCCTTTTAGAATGCCGGCGGTTTCTTTAGCGATATTTTTATAACGTTCGCCCATTAAAACATTAATCACTGATTGAGTGCCGACAATTTGTGAAGTTGGCGTTACCAGTGGAATATAGCCTAAATCTTTGCGCACTTGTGGAATTTCTTTTAAGACAAGATCCAATTTATCAGAGGCATTCTGTTGTTTTAATTGACTTTCCAAGTTGGTCAACATTCCGCCCGGCACTTGCGCCACTAAAATACGGCTGTCAACGCCTTTAAGCTGTCCTTCAAAAGCAGCATATTTTTTACGCACTTCACGGAAATAAGCTGCAATTTTTTCAAGACGATGAAGATCAAGTCCGGTGTCGTAAGGTGTGTTTTGTAATGTCGCAACCATTGATTCTGTCGCCGGATGACCATAAGTGCCGCTCATTGAAGAAATGGAAGTATCGATACCGTCAACGCCGGCTTCAATTGCTTTTAATTGTGCCATTTCTGCCATACCGGTTGTTGAGTGGCAGTGTAAATGCAAGCGAACATCGAACCGTTTTTTGATTGCACTGACCAATTCATAAGCTGCCATTGGCGTTAAAATACCCGACATATCCTTGATTACAAGGGAATCAATACCGATTTCAAGCAATTGCTCAGTAGTATCTAACCAGGTTTCCAAAGTATGAACCGGACTGGTGGTGTAGCTCAATGTACCTTGTGCGTGACCACCATTTTTTCGCACAGCGGTCAATGCTTGTTTCATATTACGAGGATCGTTCATCGCATCGAAAACGCGGAATACGCTCATTCCGTTGGCAACGGCGCGTTCAACAAAGCGATCGACTACATCATCGGCATAATGACGATAACCAAGAATATTTTGACCGCGTAAAAGCATTTGCAAAGGTGTTTTCGGCATTGCTTTTTTCAATTCACGCAAACGTACCCAAGGATCTTCGCCTAAAAAACGGATACAGGCATCAAAGGTAGCGCCACCCCACGCTTCTAAAGACCAGTAGCCGATTTCATCCAATTCAGCGGCAATCGGCAGCATATCTTTTAAACGTAAACGAGTAGCGAATAGAGATTGATGAGCATCGCGTAAAACGACATCGGTAATTGCAATTTTTTTAGCTTGTACTGTCATAATTTAGTTCCTTACTTGATTCCTTGTTGACGACGATGATGTGCTATTGCAGCGATGATGACTGGACGTAAACGTTCAAGATCATCTGTTGGTTGTATTGAAACGGATTTATTGGTCGTAGAAGTTGCGGCGGTGAGTGGTGGGGGAGTAACAAAACGATTAATAATTTTGGACATTAAGCTAATCAGAAAGATTAGTAAAATGAGAAATCCAAGCACAAATCCCATGCCGGAAAACATAAGATTCACTCCTTCCATAAAGAGTTCCAGTTTGGTCATAAACAACTCCTCGCACTGATTTCAAGTCTGTCAATTGCTCTTAAAAAGAGAGGGAAGAAAACATTCTTCCCATTTTTAGTAACTAATGATCTTAGCTTAAGAGACTAAGTTTCAAATTCATAAAATACTTTATAACAGTCAAATTGAGTTTGCATAAAGATTTTTGCAATTCTGTGAAGTGGATCAAAAGAATTTTTGTTATTGTTGCTTTATTTCCACTTCATAACAGATTAACCGAACAATCCTCCAATATATTTAGATAAGGTGATTGCACTTAAAATTGCCATCAAAATAACAACAACTGCACCTGATATTGTCATCCAGATCGGATGTTTATAGTTGCCGACAATTTTGGATTTATGTGCAGCTAATAAAATTAAGCCTAAGGATATCGGCAGAATTAAACCGTTTAATGTGCCGACAAAAACCAAAACTTGCGCCGGTTTGCCCACGGTTGCCAATACTGCTGTTGAAATAACGATAAATGCAATAATCCAGTAGTTTTTGTGCTTTTCAATTGCCGGTGAAAAACTGGTAATGAATGAAACGGATGTGTAGGCCGCGCCGATAACGGATGTAATGGATGCAGCCCAAATAACGATACCGAAGATAATCAGCCCGACATTGCCGGCAACGTGAGAAAATGGTGTGGAAGCCGGATTGGCAGGGTTTAATTTAACACCTAGCGAAACAACACCAAGCACTGCCAAAAACAGTACGATACGCATAATCGAGGCGATTAAGATAGCAGAAACGGAGCTTTTACTGACCTCTTTTAAGGCATCTTGCCCTTTGATACCGGCATCAAGTAATCGGTGTGCGCCGGCAAAGGTGATATAACCGCCGACGGTGCCTCCAACAAGGGTTACAATAGCAATGACATCAATTTTTTCCGGAATAAATGTGTGTACGGCGGCATCAGCCAGTGGCGGTTGTGCATTAACGGCAACATAAATGGTGAGAGCAATCATCACAAAACCCATCAATTGGGCAAAGCGATCCATTATTTTGCCGGCTTCTTTAAATAAGAAAATACCTACCGCAATCGCACCACTGATGATGGCGCCCATTTCTGGCTCAAGCCCTGTCAAAATATTTAAACCGAGACCGGCACCGCCAACATTTCCGATGTTAAAAGCCAATCCGCCCATCACTATTAGAATGGCAAGAAAATAGCCGGCTCCGGGTAGTACCTGATTGGCAATATCTTGAGCTTTCTTTTCTGAAACGGCAACAATCCGCCAAATATTAAGTTGCGCGCCAATATCAAGCAGGATTGAAAGCAGAATGACAAAGCCGAAACTGGCTAATAACGATTGAGTAAAGGTGGCGGTCTGTGTGAGAAATCCCGGTCCGATAGCAGAGGTTGCCATTAAAAAAGCGGCACCGAGTAATGCGCTACGATTTTTGATCATAGGTACTCCTTTTATTGGGTTGAATTAATTAGGGGTTAAGTGAATTTGTTTTTCAGTCAATGCCTTACGGATTTTTTCGGCAAATGAAATGGCGTGTTCACCGTCACCGTGTAAACAGATACTGTCAGCTTGAATGGCAACATCTTGCCCGTCTACAGTTGGCACTGAGCCTTGTAAAACCATTTGTAGAACTTGACTGATTGCCTCTTCATCATTATCCACTAATGCATCTGCACGAGAACGCGGCACTAAAGAACCATCCGCTAAATAATGACGATCTGCAAACACTTCTGAAATAATGCCCAAGCCGTGCTGCTGTGCGACTTTTAACATTAAACTGCCGGATAAACCCATAAGTTTAAGTGAAGGATCGAATTGCTTAATGGTGAGCGCGATGAGTGCTGCCAATGATTCATCTTTAGCGGCTTGATTGTATAAAGCGCCGTGAGGCTTAACATAGGACAGTGAAACACCTTCGGCATCGCATAAAGCTTTGACAGCACCCAGTTGGTATAGCAAACAGGCTTTCAGTTCATCATAGGGGAGCTGCATATTGGTGCGTCCGAAATTTTCTCTATCCGGAAAACTAGGATGTGCGCCGACACGCACCTTGTTTTCTTTAGCCCAGCGAATTGCTTTGCGCATTTCATTAAAATCACCTGCGTGCAAGCCACAAGCGACATTGGCGGAAGTAACCAACTGTAATAAGCGTTGGTCGTTACTGCAACCTTCAGCCAAATCAACATTCAAATCAACGTGTTTCATCTATGATTCTCCGTATATGGTTAAGATAGTTTTGATTTTTTTGATAAATTTCTAATGCTTGTTGGCGTGAAATTAATTGGAAGTAGATTTCACTGCCGAAAGGGTTTTGTGCCAAACGCCCCAGATCGGCTTGAATGATACAACCGAATTTGGGGTAACCGCCGGTGGTTTGTGTATCTGCCATTAAAATAATCGGTTGCCCGTCCGGCGGCACTTGTATTGTGCCCATCGGCGCTGCATAAGAGAGCATTTCGAGTGCATTTTTTAATTTCAAAGGTTGTTCGCCATTGAAACGATAGCCCATCCGATTACTGTTTGTCGCTAATTTCCACCCTTGTTGGCTAAAGCGTTGCTGACTCTCCTCAGTAAAAGCATCAAACTCAGAAGAAGCAACAACATAAATATGGTTAGTAAAAGAAATAGGTTCAATGCCGATAGATGATAGTGTTTGATCGCGTTTTGCTGTTGGAATATGATCGCCGGCCTTTAATAAACGACCTTGATAACCGCCGAATGCTGCTTTCAGATCTGTGCTATATGAATTCAATACCTTAGGAACTAAAAAGCCACCGGCAACACAGAGATAAGCGTAATTGCCGTGCGTGATAGCGTTAATCGTTAAGCGTTGTCCGGCTTTTGCGGTATAACGCCAATAAGAATAGACCGGCATATCGTCAAGAGTGGCTTCACATAATGCACCGGTAAGACAAAACGGTGTGCTGCAATCAAAGGTGATACTTAAGCCGCCGAGTGTGATTTCTATTGCCGGCGTATTTTCTTCGTTATGCAATAAAATATTGCCGGCTTGTAACGCCAATGCATCCATTGCGCCGGCGTGACCGATGCCGAAATCACGATAGCCGAAACGGCCTAAATCCTGAATATGAGCGAAAGCATTAATATTTTCAATATAAATCATAGATGAATACTCTCTGCAACGAAACGAACATTATCTCCGGCTTGCAATAGCACCGGCGGTGTTTTTTCAATATTAAAAAGTGGCATTTCCGTTCTGCCGATAAGTTGCCATCCACCCGGGGAAGTAAACGGATAGACGCCGGTTTGACTGCCACCGATGCCGACCGAACCGGCAGGCACTTTGGTGCGAGGTTGGCTGCGTCTTGGGGTGTGTAGATTTTCAGGCAGACCGCCTAAATAAGGGAAACCGGGTTGAAAGCCCATCATAAATACGGTGTAAGTAGCCGCAGTGTGGCGACGGATAATCTCTTGTGGAGTGGTTTGATGGAAATGAGCAACATCAAAAAGATCCTCGCCAAATTCTCCGCCGTAATGTACCGGAATTTCGATTAATCGTGTTTGTGGTTGCGATTGTTGATGTTCAGTTTGTTGCCATAACTGTAACAGTTGTTGTTCTAATATTTGACTATTGAGATCCAATTGATAGTAGAGGGTGAAGTTATTCATCCCGACAACAACCTCTTCCACGCCCGGAAGTTGACGTGCCAAGTCGGCGATAAGCCAAATACGCTGTTGTTTGCTTAACTCTGCCGGCGGTGGTAATAAACAGAGTAGCGAATGTTCACTGGTATAGGAAAATGTAAGCATTAGTGATAACCCCCGTTAAAAAATAGTTAATTTTTTAAAGGTAATTACAACAGCTGTCAAATAAAAAAAGAGAATCTCAAGCAGCAAAAATCAGAAATGTGATCTTACTCGCAAATTACTAAATATTCTGTGATAAAAGTGAAAAAATTGGAGCGGGAAACGAGACTCGAACTCGCGACCCCGACCTTGGCAAGGTCGTGCTCTACCAACTGAGCTATTCCCGCATTATAGAAAAATAGGAGGAAAATTGGAGCGGGAAACGAGGCTCGAACTCGCGACCCCGACCTTGGCAAGGTCGTGCTCTACCAACTGAGCTATTCCCGCTTAACGGTAGTGCATTATACGAATATTTTTCGCCAGTGCAACTACCGAACAAGAAAATCTGCCGATTTATCAAGCAGTCGATCAATCAAGATTGATAAAATGCTGGCGATAGTATGCTAATTCAGCAATAGATTCACGAATATCATCCAATGCTAAATGTGAATTTTTCTTTTTAAAGCCGGATAGAATTTCCGGTTTCCAACGAGCTGCCAACTCTTTTAATGTGCTGACATCAAGATAGCGATAATGAAAATAATCTGCCAAATCAGGCATATAGTTAAAAATAAAACGTTTATCCTGTGCCACGCTGTTACCGCAAATCGGTGAAACGCCTTTCGGCACCCATTTTTTCAAAAAATCAAGTGTTTGTAATTCGGCAGCACGTTCTGTTAATTTACTTTGACGAACACGTTCAATTAAGCCGTTTGCGCTATGCGTTTTTTGGCACCATTCGTTCATTCCGGCTAAAATTTTATCATCCTGTTTGATTGCCAATACCGGCCCTTCCGCAAGAATGTTTAAATTTTTATCGGTCACAATAGTGGCGATTTCAATGATTCTATCTTTATTGGGATCAAGTCCGGTCATCTCTAAATCAATCCAGATGAGATTTTGTTTATCTAATTGCATATATCAGGTATCCTTTATTCCAATTTTGTGCGACATTCTACGCCATTTTTATAAAAACGATAAGGAGCGAAATTGAGTAAACGTAAGCTGACACATAATCAACAGCGGCGAATAGCCTCGAATCAGCATAGAAATTTGCGGAAACATCAACAGCAATTAAAACAGCAGGACAACTGGCAAGACGATATGCTGGGAACGGCGGAAGAGGGCGTGGTAGTAACGCGTTATTCACAGCACGCCGATGTGGAAAACAGTCAAGGGGAAAAATTTCGCTGTAATTTACGTCGAACTTTGGCTGATATTGTGGTCGGTGATCGGGTTATTTGGCGCAAAGGCTTACAGGAAATGGATGGTATTAGCGGTGTGATTGAGGCAAAACACCCGCGTCAAAGTGAGCTGACTCGTCCGGATTATTACGATGGTTTAAAGGTTATTGCTGCCAATATTGATCAAATCGTTATCGTTTCGGCGATTGTGCCGAAATTGTCGTTAAATATTATTGATCGCTACTTAGTAATTTGTGAAAAGGCAAATATTACGCCGATTATCGTTGTCAATAAGGTGGATTTATTAAATGAGGAACAGCGCGATGAGGTCAAAAGTTTACTGCTGATTTATCAGAAAATCGGCTATCAAACGTTAATGTTATCCACTTTAAGCGGTGAAGGAATGCACGAGTTGACAACATTGTTAGCGCAAGGCAACTCTATTTTTGTCGGACAATCAGGGGTTGGAAAATCCAGTTTAGTGAACGCCATTCTGCCGGAAATTGAAACGGAGGTGGGAGAAGTCAGTGAAACTTCCGGTTTAGGGCAGCATACGACAACGGCGTCAAACCTTTACCATTTACCGCAAGGCGGCAATTTGATCGATTCTCCCGGCATTCGTGAATTCGGTTTGTGGCATTTAGAAACAGATGATATTACGCGTGGTTATCGAGAATTTTTACCCTATTTAGGCACTTGTAAGTTCAAAGACTGCAAACATCTACAGGATCCCGGCTGTTCAATTAGGGAAGCGGTTGAAGAGGGAATGATTGATCCTATCCGTTTGGAAAATTATCACCGTTTAATTGCCGCTAAAAATGAAACAAAATCACAACGACATTTTAGTAGTGCCAAAATGAGGAAGTAAAAAAGAGGTCTGATTACTGTTTAAATATTCAGCAATCAAGCTGTTTTTTCTTAATATTATTTAATAAAAATGCGTAATTTTGTGCGGTAACGCAAATTTTCGAGGATTTATACTTGATTATTGGCGGAGAATGTCGATACT
>SKEB01000929.1_pt1 | contig 15809 bp, 11 predicted proteins | sample 4826561 | NCBI WGS metagenome assembly SKEB01 (sample SAMN11008820, study PRJNA524170) | human gut metagenome | biome: Human fecal sample; material: Feces; isolation source: fecal sample from pouch patient p17 | host: Homo sapiens | place: Israel: Tel-Aviv | collected 2016-03-29
GGCGTATTAACAGGTACATAAGCTCCGTTACCGCCATAGGCCACAGTGGTAAGGAAGTCTGCAAACATATGAGTACCGGCAGTTAAATAATCCGGTTTTGGAGGGTACGTATTTAATCCACCGTTCCAATGGGCACTAGGCCAATATGAGGACTGAAAAGTTACTTGCTTATAACCCACCCCTGAAGATGGTATATCTCCTCCAAACTCACCGTTAATAACCTCAGAACTCCAATCTTGAATACTCATGTTCAGAGCAGAGTTATTATAGACCAGGTTATACGTATTTTTATATCCTTGTCTGAAACCAAATGATGCACCATCATCACTTTGGTTAAGATAGCTCTTATCCAGATTAAACGTCTCATTAATTCCATTGACATTCAATACAAGGACTATTTCGCCGTTACCGACTTTGGTATCCATGAACGAAGGAACCAGAAACTCGTAGGTGAGAACTTGCGTAGTGGACAATGGTACAGGAGGGTCTATGGTTACTCCTATCGGACCTGCTGTAGCTCCATCCTTTGCCAACCCTGTTTTCGGGTCAATAGCTCCTTTGTTTTTAATCCATCCACCTCCAAGGTTATCCAAAGAGACACTGCTCAGCTTGAAGTCCCCTCCTTTTTCCACGTATTTCTTGATATTAATCACAATCCACGTATAGGCATGCCGGAAGTTTAAAGGGACAGTTGCCACCTGTGTACCGGAGGATGGTGTGAACGGATAGTCGGTCTCGGTATTGTAAAGCAGATCATACTGTACGAGGCCTGTCTTAGCGGAGAAATCAAACGGGATGCCACGCGTATATACATCCTTGGTAGCGGTGCTGACAATCGGATAGTAGGCAACCACCTTTAACGCTTTACCTTCCGGCCCCACTGGAGTAGTGACCGGCTGGCTATTTGAATTGTCAAGTAATTTCCAATTCCACGGTCCGGATCCGGAGGTGCGGAACATGGTCGCTGTCATGTCTGATGATCCGCTGAAAATCTCACTACCGTTCTCACTTTTCGTGATGGACATACCAAATTTATGGGCATTTCCAGAACTTTCCATGGATATAATGCTCCTTGACTGAGCAACCTTCATCTTCTCGATGGACGCGTTAAAGTCCAGAGGGACTTCCCTTGCCGGAGTATCCGGCTCCATCCCGTCGTAGCCATAGTTGTCACAAGCTCCTGCCAACAGTAAAAAGCAGGCCGCCAAGACAATTGAACGTGGTAAGGTATGTTTCTTGTTTCTATCCATATTCATCATTGTATATCGTTTCGATTACTTATCATTGAACTTCTTCTTTCGATCTCTGCCTTACGCAACGGATTTTCATTTTTTCTGTTTTCAGAGGATGCGACGCATATCCGGTGACGAAATCTACAGCCCACGCAGAACCGGACTTTTTCTTCAGATCGTCTGTTGTACCTTCCTGATACTCACTCCCGGACCAATAAGTTCCGGTCAGCGGTGTGAACCCTCGCAATGCTTTCAAACTTTCCTGATTCACATAAATAAACGCCAGTTCAGAGAGTCGTGGAAGTCTCCAGTCATCAAATCCGTTTTCTTCCAGATCACGGCATAAGTCAAAGGCCGTCAACGCAGTTCCAGTCTTCCACGGAATGTTTTCATGACCTGCTTCATCGACCAGATCATTGCCGGAAACCATAAGAGTGGGATAAGTGCCCTCATAACTTAAAGCATTTTCCACTGTAGGATACAAGCGCCCGTTTTGTCCTGCCGACATAGATGGCAAAGTTGCAGCGTAATAACTATTTCCTTCCTTATAGAAAATATTGTAATCGAATGGAAGCTTGGCATTAGTACCCCACCCATACTTCTTTTTGGGAATTCGTATAGAAGAGCTCGCAGCGTAAGTCCATTCCACATTCTCACCATTAAACCCCAGGTAAGTGAGGTAGTATCCCAGGCTGGAAGTTGGGGAGCCCGTTTGACCCGTAATCCATGGTTCAAGAATGGCTTCGAAACCTAAATCTTTCGGCTTGCTGCTATAGGCCAGTGCTGGATTGGGGTATCCCGCATCCGTCACACTCCTTATGGAAAACTGATACACATGGTTGCGCAGGATATTCATCTTGTCATTAGGGGTGGGCGCGTTGTCGTAGGTAAAGTCCACACGATAGTAGGACATATCCGGAGAGTTTTTATAATGCCCCCCTACAATAATTGCAAGACGCCGGGTATGATCATCATCATATACCTCCCCCCATAGCAAATCAGCTTCGGGAAGATAGATTTTTTCCGCGCAATAAGTGCTATTGGTAATATATGCGTTACCATACGTCTTTGTTTCCGTACCTCCGACAGGAGAAGGTTTCTTGATTGTCAACGTCCCTGCCGTAGAAGAGAAGTTATTTTCTACGGGCATGTATGCGTATTGCTTTCCACCACTCCATATCTGTACCTGAGTCATCTCAAACGGCACTTGACCTTTGTTCCATGTATTGCTATCGACGTTTTTAGTCCCTATGCCGATGTCTACCCGAGCTACCGCGCGCACCAATGACACGGTGCCGAGATCCATCGTCTCATGAATGATTTGGGGAGTTCCGTCTTTAGCTACCCCGAACATCGGAAACGGCTGCTGGGCAGTAAATTCCGGTACATTTTCCGCTCCGTTAAGTTCCGCGCTCAGGCAGGCTTGTTGCACTTCGGCATAGCTTCTTCCCGCCATACGATAAAAGATTCCGTAATCACCACCGGGGAAGTTGGCCAGGATGACAAGCTTGTATTTATCATTGTTGTCTACGCTCTGTAGCAGTGTGGCGCTGTATTGTCCACTGTTCGGAGCTGTCTCCGTGCCCATACCCACATGACGCAAGGTACCGAAGGCATTTCCATTTGCATTGAATTGAAGAATACAAAGGGACTTAATGGCCGAAGCAGTATCATCATTATCCATTGCCGTTCCGCTATTGGCAGCGGATACGGACAGGTTGATGATGGTAGAATCCGCCGCCGGGGAGAACGAATCGTCCTGCTGACATGATATTTGCAATATCATTGCGGCGACAATCATTGTCCACTTGCTTAAATTCAATATATGGTTATTCTTCATATTCTATGCTTTATCTTCAGTATTTATAGTTCACCGTCCGGTGGTTCAATTATATTCTTTCCAGACTGTTTCTACTCCCCATTCGGTAAGTTCTACCTCTACACTGACACTCAGTTTGAAATCCAACAACACGTTCAGTGTTTGTCCCACTACCGGGATGATGGGGCGGTGACCGCTGTCCGTGTTCAGACTTCTGAGCAGATCGCCGTTACGATAGATATCTATGGTCACCCCTTTATTTTCTTCCAGAGCAGGAAACAGATTGAAAGGAGGGATTTTATAATCTTTCCCCGCTTCAAAACGGGACGAAAATTGATAGGAAGCGGGTTCTCCGCCATAGCGGCCTTCAAAATCCACCCGACTGGCAGTCTCGTGCACAACGAGCGAGTAATCGCCGTCATTGCTTCCACTAAGAAGCTCCAGACCGCGTACGGTTATATTCATTGACGCCACCATCCGTGAAACAGTCAGGACCTGTTCCTCTATGCGGGCGGACGTCGAAGTATTTTCTATTTTAAGCTCTCCGTAGAATAAATCGGCCGGAGAGGTGAATGTGCTCTTCCCTGCCCTTGCAGGCACAGAGGGTTTCAGAGATATGAAACCGCCGGAGAGCGGATCTCCCTTTTTCAGGGGGCTGACGAGTATCGTACCGTCTTGCGTGTTGCACAAAGCTATGCAATGGAGGCTGGGAATACCCGGATAATTCAGTATGACAGGTTCTTTGCTGTTTGTTGGAAGGATATCTAACAAAAGGTCTTTGTCATCAAATACATAGAGACTCATATCCTTGATGGCTTCCTGTGAAATTCCGGCAGGAAGTTTCACTTTCAGAGGAACACCCTTGAAACAATCGTCGTTATTTTCAGCTATGCATCCGGATAACAGCAATAGTGTGAACATTGAGCATAATATCCCCGGCATGAACCGGAATTTGTAGTCACCTGTCATAATGGATATTCTTTCTTGTTTTTAATCTTTGCTGAAAACGGAGTGTGCCCGAATGTGGATTACAATCGGGCACATGCCGATTTCTGAGAGTATTTCTTTTGTTTAATTATAAAGAATAAAGGGGGATGCGAGGGCTATTGAAAATCTTTTACGATTTCAGCGGTTGTCGTCCAGGCTGCTTTAGTTACAGTAACCGTAACCGAAGCGTCTACACTTGGCTTAGTCGGATCGTCACCACCGCCACCTGCGTTACCACCGGGTTTAAAATCACCTTTCAAAGACAGAGCCATGTCATAAGTCTTTCCGGCTGTAAGAAGCGGTTGAGTAGTACCATTAGCTCCAGCTTCACCAAAATACATTGTAAAGTACTTGGTCAAAAGATCATTCGCATCTGTTGACTGGTCTTTTGATCTCCATACAACTTCAATAACAAGACCCGTCGGATGGGTAGAAGCAGGAGAATTTTCAAACAGATACCAGGATTTAGTTTTAAGGGCGTTATCTATTTGATTGGCATTAGCGGTGCTCTCCACAAGATCCGCAGCGACTGCAAGATAATCATTAGTTTGCTTCGGCGCATTGTCGCCTGTCCATTGCCAAGGCGCAGTACCCCATGATACACCACCTGCAAAAGCGTAAGTCTGCGGAGTAAATCCTCCCCACGAGGCTTCTGTAAGATTGGCCGGAATAAGAGGTGAGTTTGTCTGGGCTGTCATCATATAAACCTTTTTAATGGTAAACCATTTGCTGGCATCAGTTTTCAACTCATTTTCAGTAGCAGCATAATGCTGGTTAGCTGTCCATGCAATCTTTACAGTCTTTACTCTGGCTGATACGAAATGTAGCTGAACGGTTGCCGTACCTATATTATCATTAAATGTGATTTCCCCCATTCCACTTGAATACAAATTGTCCTTGCTCTGGTTTACAGTATAAGTAATATCGGGAGCGGAGCCGGTAGTCGTAATAGAAGAGAAATCGAGTTTTTGGAGTTGGGAAAGACTGGCTATACCATCAAATGTGCCATCACCGGTCTTGTCGCCAAGATTGGCAATTACGACTACTTTAGCGGCATCCGTAGTAGTGGCTATCGGGTTTTGGAGAGCAGCAGCCTGCAGAAACTTTGGTGCACCCACAATGAAGCCTGTCTGGTTAAAGAAAAACACAGTAGCATTCTTAATCGCAGCTCCGTCTTCGCTAGCAGCTTCCGAGTCACCCACTGCTCTTGAATTTGCCACTGCATCTCCTTCCAGTTTAAGGATCACTTGCGCCTTTGGGGCATTACTCCCTGTAGGAGTCACCACGTCTTCATTTTGTGAACAACTTGCCAATGCCGCTATCGCACACATAGACAAAAATAAACTTTTTACTTTCATTCAGCGATTTTTTTTAATTGAAAAAATTGATAACTTATTTACTTTTAGATTTAAATATTTCTTTCACTTTCATCAAAGCTCTATTATGTAATAGAGATGTATTACAGGTGAAAACGATTTTAAAAGCATGATTGACAATTTGTTACGAGTGCTCTATTCTTAAGGAATATTGAATAATAACAGAGACATTTCTTCTTTACAACAGAATTGGCAGTGTCTCAATATGATATGGATTCATTATCGACATGATGCTGAAACATTGCTGAAACAAAACGAGCAAAAACAATAAAGAGAATAGCCTATGAATAAGAAAACATCGCTGAACAAACTGCTCTATATACAAGAGCATTTGTCATGCAGAAATTATCGTGAAGAACTGGAAAACGGATTCAAATATATTGAGTTCGAAAGGGATGAAGTCATACTGGAAAAGGAGATTATATGGAACCATATCGTATTCTTTCTCGAGGGAGAATGTGTCATCAACTATAATCAGTTCAAAGACCGGAAATTCCAGGCCGGATCGATTATTTTATTACCCAAGATGGCTACAGTGAAAATAGAAATAACGGCAGGTTCCCGCTTGCTTTCATTGTCGTTCGGCATCCCTTTAAACCTTTGTGATAAGTTTGCATTGCAATCGCTGACAGAACTTTGTAGTAAATTCGATTATAATTTTGAACCGGTCGATATACGATATCCGCTTCCTCCTTTTTTAGAGCTTGTAACGCATTGCCTGAAACAGAAGATGGACTGCGGGCATTTCCATAGTTTGTTGCAGCAGGAGTTGTTTTTTTTACTGCGTGGATTTTATACCAAGGAAGAACTGGCACGTTTATTTTATCCGATTCTGGCAACCGAATTGTCATTCAAAGATTTTATCATCGAGAACTGTACCAAAGTAAATAATGTGAATGAACTCATTTCACTTTCAAACATGGGAAAATGTAACTTTAACAGCAAGTTTAAGCAGGTATTCGGAATAACTGCCAAACAATGGTTGCTGAAACAGCGTGACCAACGCATATTAAACAAGGTTATGGAAACGGAAGTTACAATCGGAGAGTTGATGGAAGAGTTCAATTTTGATTCCCAGGCTCATTTTACGAATTACTGTAAACAACATTTTGGTTGTACGCCACGAGAACTTATCATAAAGTATCGGGCTATGGATCAGTAGTTTTTGTCTGAATTACGACTATAAGTACAAAATGTGAAAAAAAACATTCTTTTTGGCAATAAATATAAATCATGGAAGGTCTATCTTTGCACCACAAAACATACAGAACCTATGATTTTATAGCCTGCGTCTCTATTACATAATAGAGTGTCATAAAACACATCTTTTAATGAGATTACTTATTCATTATAACAAGCTGTTAATCATACCGTTTATTCTCTCAAGATTAGTCTGATCGAGTTCTTTCAGATATACCTGGGTCATTTCTTCCTTCGTGTGTCCCAAGCCGGTGCTGATCGTAGCAACGGGTGCGCCGTATTCCCTCGCCAGCGTTGCCCAGGTATGGCGGGCGGTGTAGGTTGTCAGTGACGGAGCAATACCCAATTTCTCGGATATGGTTTTCAAATGTCTGTTTGTCCTCCCTAAGGCTACGCGGTATTGTTCATATTCGTTTTTATCCGTTTTGGGGTTAATAACAGGTTTGATTATGGGAAACACATAGCCGTCCACATTTTCTTTATTGCCCCCGTATTCATCCAGAATAGCCTGAATCTGGGGAGTAATGGTAATCCGGATGGTCTGTTTGGACTTATGTCTCCTATAACTTATCGAATTCCCACAAATGTTTTTCCATCTTAAGAAAACAATATCCACAAATGCCATTCCCTGGGCATAAAAGCCGAACAGGAAGAGAGCACGCGACTGCATCAGTTCCGGGTGGGAGCTGAGATCAGCCTGCGTTAACCGCAGTATCTGCTCTTTATCAAAGGCCCGTTTTATGGTTTTACATGGTTTGGTGCAAATGTCCCTGAAAGGGTAATCGCATTTGGGCACGAAACCATCTTTTACGGCCAGGTTATATAAGGTCCGGAAATTGCGCATATAATATGCCTCCGTATTCTCACTGGCCCCATTTCCGGATAAGAAGTCTCTATAGCGCGTTACGAACCGTTGGTTGACTTGGGACATTTTTACTTGCTTGGAGCCGATAAATTTAGCCAGGGAGGAACGTGTGCTGCGATAGGCTGCCGCAATACCGTCTTTTTTTATTGATTTTTTCCATGCTATCTGTGAATCGATGAAATCCAATAATATGTATTTCCCGGCAGGCTTGACAGCAACGGCAGCGGCTATGTCTTTCACGGTATAGTCGTCTTCGGAGGCTTCAAGCCTCCGAATTTGCATGTAAAAAAGCCGGGCTGTCTTATTCAGTTCCCGACTGACCTTACAACCGGCGTAATTGCTGGAACTGACCTTTTCCAAAACCGGTATAAATTCATTTTCCTTCATGCGGTATTTAGTATATACGATCTCTTTTTTTCTCCGGTGGAGAAGTTGGAATACTACAGGGTAACTTCCGTCTTTCAGAGCTCTCGATTTGTTTAACATAAGTTTTACTGTTGCCATCGTTTTTAATTTGAGTATAACATAATTAATTTCTTCGGCGGCAAAGTAAAGTCGTTCTTACAAATACGCAAAATATTAAGTACAGCCTTTTTATGCTTCACTACCCGAGAAAAAAAAGATGTCGCAAATTGTTCTGAACAAACGCTTCCCGAAACTCTGTCGGAACAGACGTTGTTCAAAAGGGAATGGCCTGAAATTGGTCATATCATACTGGTTTTTACTCATGGATGAAGTAAAACCATCACTGTAGAGATGCAAATTTGCAACAATATTCCCAATAGCTTTAAGATTCATATCTTAAAACATTGCAAATATAGTCGTATATATGCGGACGATAATTACCAATCAGCGCAGAAATACTGCGAATTAACAACGGGTAATCTATTTAGACGTAAGATTGTCTTTTTTTCCGTTTCTTACCTGAATAGGAGTTCCCCCTAAATGCTTCTTGCAATAGAAATTAAAGTGTGAAGAAGTGGCAAATTTAAAATCGTACATAATTTGCTTTAACGGAATATCGGGGTCCATCAGTTTCTGAAGGATTTGCTTGACTTTACGGTCCTGCATCCATTTATAAGGAGTTTCATCAAAGTTCTCTTTAAAAAGTTTTTCAAATTGTCTCATACTGTATCCTAACAAATGAGCTAATTCCTTTGAAGTTTTCACTTTTGAGTAATTACCTAAAATCTTTTCAACAAAAAGTGGACTGTTGCCTAATGACATATAAAAAATCTGTGCAATTTCTTCCTGGGTATAAAAATGTTTGAATACCAGTTGCATTTCCTTGCATTTCAGAAGATACAGATGGTGGCAGTTTATTCCGGCATCGATATAGTTTTTCATTTGATGAACCAGGGTCTTTATTTCTTGTCTCATGGGAATGCCCTGGCATATAAATTTCACCGTATTTTTTCTCTTGAAAAGTATTTTATTTTTCACACCCGAACATGGGAAGACCGTTGCATTGTACGCCATAAGAATCAGGGTTGTTCCGGTAATCGCTCTCCATTTAAATTTATTGTTCTTAGGAAGAAAAAACATTTCATTTTCGGATATGGGACGGTTGATATATTGATTAAAGTCAATGACAATGCCTCCCGTGAGTATGAAGATAAAATGATTGGTTGTCTTGCTGTGCAGTTCCAGGGACGCACCGGCCTCCATTTCAAGATACTGGGGGATCACCTTATATTCAGGAGAATAAAAGGGGCATATTTCCAAGGTTTGGTTTAAGTTTTGCATTTATTTATATATATGGGTATACAGTTGTAAGTACATTTACAGTTGGTATGTATCGTTTTTTAAGAAGATATGTTTTGATAATCTCTTAAAGGTAAGTAGCCAATTATCAGAGTGTGCGTTTCGTTTGTCTCTCCCAACACCGGATATAGCCTTAAGTGGACAGGGCTCATACTGATTGGTTGCCAAATGCAAATATAGAAAATAAAATTTAATGTAAAGGGCTTAATAATGATGTTTTTCGGGTACAAGTGTATTTATATGATAATTACCACCTCATGTAGGATAACATCGGGAGCTACAAAAAACATCCATGTATTCCATTTGGGCGATACATGGATGTAATCTATCAACCGGTTTTCAAACATATATAAAGTGGGGTGAAGCGTGTTCAAGTGGTGTTATGTAGGTTTGACCGATGACTACCTTTTTCGGGGGCCTTCGCCTTGCAGTTCTATAAGACGCGAAGAATTATCTTCTGGATACTCCCGCCGGATATAAGGAGCCGGATTAAACTTGATAACTCTCCTGTCAGATATGTCATACATCACTCTGTCGCCTTTTACTCCTTTGACCGGACCTTTACCGTCTTTCGGCAGATATTTCTTCACATTGCTTCTTTTCTTAACTTGGAAAGTGCCCAGTCCGGCTATGGCAACGTCAATATCATTTTCAAAAGCTTCTACCAATGTCTCAATAACGGCATTCAAACCATTTCTGACTTCCTTTTGAGTCATACCGCCTTTGCGGGCGGCTTTAGCTATTAATTGCTCTTTATTCATAGAAATGGCTTAGGGATGTTCGGCATTCATTCTTTTGAAGCTGTGTATACTGTAATTACCTATCAGAAGGTCCTTTCCTTCACCACCCATGACACCGGAAGAATGTAGAGCGAGCTTTCTTCCTCAGTGTTCTCTATCAGCATGGCGGGGAAGTACTCTCCCGGCTCCAGTTGGGGCAGGTTGATGACGATTCGCCCGGCGGAGTACGTATGAATGCTGGGAATGTCGATAATACGGACATAGCAGGTTGCAGGCGTAAGGCATAGTTTGAGACCTGACGATGCCTCCATATTCAGGTGGCAACCGGTTACTTCTATTGGTGTCATAGGGGTAATCGTTCCGTCCCTCTGTCCGGTCAAGGGGTCGTAGACACCCGTAATCTCGGGAATCATTCTCCCCTCTGTTTTCAGTACTTCCGTTTTTATTATCTTCATATCGTTTTTGAATTTTATTCGTTACATATTCTTATCGTCAAATGATTAAAACCCTGTATGTCCATTCCGCTGTGATGAATATCTATGTCGAGTCTAAAAATACAATCCCCTCCCCCCTGTTGCCTCTACGCTTAGTGGACTGGAGAGAGGGGATAAACACAAACAAAACAAACAATTCACATACCCTTGCGATTCACATCAGGAAAGGTATGAGGCATTAGTACAATGCTGTACTAACATATCGTACCCGTTTGTCCGGTCGTCACAGACAGAACTGAATTTATACCGACGGATCTTCTCCTTCGCCCTCGCCGCCGGGTATGCCGGGTGTCTCCTTTCCTCGCCATTCTTCCCAGAAGATGTTGTCGCTCACCAGCGAGCGGGTGGTAATCTGGTGGCTGCTGTTGGCACGTACTTCGGGGATGAAGCGCACTCGTACACCGGTGATTTGTGCGGCGGTCACTTTGTCGGGATCGGTCATACCGTTACCTGTTGCAGCAGCAGTATAATAAAACGTGCCCAAACCTTCGAGTTTCACGGTGCGGCCGTTAGCCATGAAGTCGGCCAGCACGCCACCAAGGGCTTTGAGCACGGCGTAAGTATCGGCGGGGCTTACGGTAGATTCAATGGCCAGGCGCCGTGCTACTTCGTCGGTGGTGACGGGCTTGCCTACCGTAACAGATTGCGGATACCACATTCCGTTGATTTTTTTCTGTACTTTCTTAAAGAATGCCATAGTGTAAAATGTATTAGTTTTCCGGCCTTTTCCCCGAGGGCACAGATACGGTATAGGACCGAACATGGTTCGGTATACGACTGAAGGCGGTTCGGTATACGACCGAATCTGGCCCCTCTACAGATACTTCTGCCGGGGGGACACGGAAAAGGGTTAATATATGCCTGCCGCACTATTTTCAGCCCCGTGCGGCATGGGGAGATTCTATCTTATTCATACCTATCGGGCGGCAGGTGCAGGAGTGATGTTCCTGACACACCGCACGGTATAATAATCCGACAGATTGTACTGGTTGACGCTTGCCGTTTCCTTATCTATATAGAGCCAGTAGGGTGACAGGTTTTCCACCGTGGATGACCAGTAGTAACCGTACGGGTAAGCCGTGTTGGAATGTCCGGAGAACGGGAACCAACATCCCACCGTCCCTTGTGCCGTATCGTCCGAAATAATAAATCCTCGTTGCTTACTAAAACATAACCTCCCTACTACAGCTTCTTGTTCGGCCTTGCTTGGCAATCTCCAGGCCTTATCATTCAGTGGTGGGTCGTAGTGGTTGTCTTCCCCGAAAGCTGTACACTTTCCGGAAGCTTGCTCAAAGGGGTAATAGCGTCCCTTGAATCCCGTATTGGCATGATCATCGCTATTTGAGTCGTTTGTATAATTCAGCCCCACGGCTGCGCCGCCCTGTCCCCGGGGTATAGTCCCTACATTGCGGTCGGCCCAAAGCACTTGCCCTATCTTCGAATCGCCTATCTTACAACTCGTCTTTATGGTAATGCTGACGGAGTAACTGGCTTCTTTCAGACCTGACGAGGGGTTTTTGGGCACAGCCGTTACGATAAGGTCTCCCTTAATATCCGTATCACCCGGCCCCGTGCGAAATACATTCAGCCAGATATCATTTCCATATTCGCCCTCTACGATGCTCGGAGCACTTATGGTGGTCTGCAACGGGCCGGCTACGCTTTGTGTGGCTTCATTGTCCAAGGTTATGAAAGCATCCGAATCCTTATTGAAGTTGCACGTGGCCCTGAATTTATATTGTTCAGGGTCTGCCAGGAGCACACTGAACCGATAGTTGGCTGCAATACCGTTGGGTATTCCTTCGGCCCGAAATCCCTCTATCGTCAGTCCGTTCGCGGAGTAATTGGGCAGCAGGCTCACCACATAAGGGCTTTTGTCTTGTTTGAAGGTCACCTTAACGGAGGCTACGCTCTTGTCTTCGCTCCCGTCGGACAGCAATCGTTTCACCGTCAGTGTGCCCGTGCGGGTCGCTCCCGTATTGGCCTGAAAGGAGAGAATTACGAACCCTTTGTTGGCACCGTCAGGGGTGACGAAACCCGTCATCCGCTGCAGGTCGTTGTCTGCTTCCGTTTTCCATCGCGAAGTGGGGCTGCCGGTGATCACCTGCAGGGATATTTCCGCTCCTTGTCCGGGCACGGTATAGTCAAACTCTCCCAGTTTGCCTTCTACCGTCAGCATCTGGGGATCGCTGATGGAAGAGAGCTGTATCACGTTGACCGTAAGTTCGAGCGGCGCTGCAATTCCCGTCACGCTTACCGTCAGGGCTGCGTTTCGGGTAAAGGTAGTCGCGTTATTTCCCGTAGTGATGATGCTGAAGCTATTGTCATCGGTCTTTTCAAAGCGGAAAGCATTTTCTGCATTATTCTTCCATTCCAGTTTCCATCCGGTGCCTTCTTTCACGGCTACCTTGATCAGCGCGCTCTCGTTCTTTTCGCTGCCCAGCACCACGGATGTGCGCGAGAGGGTGAGGAAATTGCCCACCGCGTCCGTCACCGTGCTGCCGTCGTCACTGTCCCAGTCATCGCCCACCACGTAGTCCAGCAACTTCTCTTTTTCGTTGACTGCGCCGTCTTCCGTGTCCGAACCTTCTTTCTTTACGTTATTGATAACCAGCGTATAGATATAGTTGCGGCGCAGGATCTGGCTGCTGCCGTTCTCGCTCACATTGGCGCGGTAGTAAGTCAGTTTGGTGGTATTCGGAACCGATGCTTTGGGGTCCTGATAGTAGCCGGCTATCATGAGGCTGGTAGTCGCTTTGTCGTCCTGCGAAGTGTAAGACACGATGTTGGGGAAGGCATACAGTCCGCCCGCGTTCAAGGTCTGTCGCAAAGCGCCTGGATCGCCGGTGGGTTCGGGGGCAGCCACGTATCCCGAAGGAAGCGGCAGCCCCGGAGCTTTGGCGGCTGTACCTCGCACAATCTCTCCGGCGGGCATGGACTCATGAAACAAGTATCCGCGGTTGCGGTAGTTGCACACTTTCACCCAGGCTATCCTGAGCTGGCCGGCGGCGAGGTTTATCAGGTCAAATCGGGCTACGGCGCGGCTGAACCTCACCGATACGCCCAGATTAGTATCCGTAGTAGGGTCAGGGCCGGTCAGCGTGGTTTCGTTACCGTCTTTTCCCAACAGCCGCCCCCAGAAAGGCAGCGGGTTGGTCACCCTTGCATCGTCCGAGGCGAGTTGTCCCTGCAGTTCCTGCACCATCTTGCTGTAGGTGCGTGTGTTGTAAAGTCCGGCATAGTCCGTCAGGCTTTTGCCCTCGGGGGCGTATTTCTTGTAGTTGCCGATGAGGATGAGCTTGTATTTGTTGCCTTGCAGGATGCCGGAGGGCAGTGGTAGCGGGAAGCTGCCCGAGGAGCCGCTACCCGAGGGCACGCTGACCGACTGGCAGTCTACATAGGTTTCATTGTCGGGGTTGGTGTCATCGGCGTTGTAGAAAAAGATGGCCACATCTTTCACCTCCCGCTCGGCCCCTGTGGCGGCGCGCGTCTGCGGGGTGTCGAAAGAGTAGTTGACGATGACGGTGCGCCCCGTCCCGGGAGCGGGTGTCGCCAGTTCCTCACGGATACAGCCCGAGAGGAAAAGGGCTATGAATATGGTGTACAAGGGCACGGAAAGTAAAGCTGCGTGAAGCCCGGCCGGAAACAGCCGGAGGGGATGTTGGCGCATCGTGCGCGCTGACGGGAAACGGGTTAGGGTCTTCATATTCGGTTATTATTGTTGTTATTATTCTTATAGCTATCGTTATTATAAAGTTGCACTGCTGCCACCGCTCTCGTCCGGCAATGCACCCCGTGGCGAAGGGCGGTGGTGTAGGCTAAAAGTCTTTCGGGAACTCTCCGCCTTCCACCCAGTCCTCGGGGGTGTCGGGGCGCTGCTCGATACTGATTGTAAACTCCAGACGGTTTATCTTTATCGCCAGCGTGGCGCTCTTTGCCTCCCCGTCGGCCAGCTCGTTGCGGGTCCGTATCAGCAGGCTTCCTTTCTTTGCAGCGGGCTTTGCCACATCAAAGTCGGCATTGGAGATGGTGGCATCTGTAGAGAAGTTCACCCCGTCCAGGCTCATCTGCCACTCGGTGGGGTCCACGTTGCTCTCTATGCCGATGGCGCCGGTCTGCCCGGCATTGCCCGGCAGCAGAATGGTTTTGCTCTCCACGTACACATGGTCCACCCCATCGAAAACAACGTCCTGCGACCAGTCGTTCCAGCCCAGCACGGTGGCGGAGATGTTCACCCGTTTGCTCTTGTAGGCCTCTTCCGGGGTCTGTTCGCCGTCTGCCGACACGGAGGTGATGCTTGCCTGGTAGCGGTGGTTGCGCAGCAGGTCGGCAATCGCGGTGCCGGGGCCGTTGCGGAAGTCGATGCGGTAGTAGCTGTCGGCATGCCCCCGGTAAGATCCGCCCACCACGATGGCGCAGCGTTCGGTGTGCTTCAGGTCGCCGGACTGTGCGTTCTCGCCCTGGCGCACGTCGGCCTCGGGCAGGTAGATGGTGGCCGTGAGCGAGGTGGCCGGTGTGGAGGGCGATGCCCCTGTCGGCTGCACGTCGTATTCGAAAGGCACGGCGCACACCTCTCCGGCGGGCGAGGGCTTTGTCACCCATTTGGCCGTGGCGTCATAGGCGCCGGCTTTGGGGATGAACGCGCATTGGTCGTTGGGCTTGAAGATGAATACTTTCTTCAGCGTGAAGGGAATGTCCGCACCCGTGGCATCCTTGCCATCCCATTTTCCGGGATTGACACCTACGCCGATGTCCACACGGGCCACGGCGCGTATCATATTGACGGTCACTTTCTGCGGGCGACGCGTGGCCGAGACAAGCTCGTCGGCCTCACCCCACATCACGAAGCCGCCTGCGGCAAGCTCGGGGGCGGAGGCATACGCCGGGTCGGTCACCAGCATCTGCCGTATCTGATCGTAGGTCTTCTCTTTATACAGGTTCAGGGTCTGCGCGTCGAGCAGGTTGCCCGCATTGGCAAGCACCACGCAGCGGAACTCCTGTCCGGCGCTGCCCGCCACTTCGAGGCTGGCGGTGAAGGTCTTTTGGGTAACAGTGGTGTTGGTCACGTCTTTTCCTTTCACTACCGAGTGCACCTTGTTGTCGGAGACACGCAGGAAGAAGACGTAGACATTGTCCACCCGCCCCTCGTCGGTCTCGGTGAGTCCGCGCGTGGATGCATGCTTCGCTCCCGACCCGACGCGGGTGACCAACCGGATGGTCACCGGCACGGGGCCGTCCGGCTCCGGGGCTTCCGCCCCGCCGGGGTAGGAGTTGTAGATGCATCCGCCGGCCACCAGGCAGAGGAGGAGGAGCCACGGCAAGGGGTGCTGCC
>SKEB01000933.1_pt1 | contig 15753 bp, 10 predicted proteins | sample 4826561 | NCBI WGS metagenome assembly SKEB01 (sample SAMN11008820, study PRJNA524170) | human gut metagenome | biome: Human fecal sample; material: Feces; isolation source: fecal sample from pouch patient p17 | host: Homo sapiens | place: Israel: Tel-Aviv | collected 2016-03-29
TTTCTAAGATTGACGATCCAAAAGCAAAAACGCAAGATGGGCGTTATCGTTTAGTTAGTCGTGAATATGATGTATTAAGCAATATTAAGTTACAAAATAGGGATTTGTATCAGGCTTGCCTAACTTATAAATCCACTCCGCAAAAAGGTGAAATTACTGTTGAGCATACTGATTTATTTGAATTATTTCCTCAACAAAAGCGTTTTAATCAGTTTGTTGGCGGTATCAATGGTGAGAATTTAAGTATTGAGCGGCGTTTGGGCTTGGTGCAGCTGCTGTTAGATAAATTTGCTCAATTGCATAAAATTGGCATTGCACATCGTGATTTGGGTGAATACAGCATCTGGCTATCAGCTGATGATGGCATCACCTTGTCAGGCTTTGCAACCGCTTATTGGAAATCGGAAGAAACAGTTGGCGATATTCGTACTATTTTAGAAGTGTCTGGTGATTTAGCAAAAAATGTATTTCCTATTTCAAATAGATATAGACTAACACCGTATCAATATGATGTGCGTTCGCTGGCCATTTTGGCATGGCATATTATTCATGCAGAAAGAGTTTCAGAATATAGTCTTTCAGAGATGAAGCAGCACTTACCAGAAGATACAGCATGGTATAGCAGTATTTTACAGAAAGCTTTATCTGAACAACCTTTTGAAAATGCAGGAAAGTTTCTTGACGCTTTCAATCAAAATAGGCCAGATGAAGCAATCGACTTTACTTTTGATTTTACAAGGTTAGAGCCATTTACACGTAACATCAATCATTCACGAGAATATCGCGAGGATGATGATTTTATTATTGAAACCAGTGAAAAAGAAGTTTACCAATCTAATGGAATGTTGGTTAAAGCGTGGTTAGGCTCAGATCCTCAGCAAGATCAACAAAAAGCCCGTGTGGTTTTAAGTTGGCTAGAACGTGTTGCTCAATTGGGGCAATTATCGCCTGATTATATGCCCAAAATTCATGAATTTGGCATTGCTAAAAAGTCAGGTTGCTTATTCACTGTTAGTGATTTTATCGATGGTAAAAGTTGGGGAAATTTGGATTTTTCCAACGAGGAAAAACAGACACTTATCCAAAAACTAATTAGCCATATTGAACATTTACATGGACTAGGATTTACGCATGGCGATTTAAAACCTGAGAATTTATTGATAAGCCGAAATCAAAATGATGATGAATTGCAAATTTATATTTTAGATGTTTTGGATTTTAGCCCAACAGGGCATCAATTTAATACTGCTTACTCACCCGAGTTTGATCATGTAACTGAAAAACAGCGTGATAATTTTGCTGTTATGAAAATGGCATGTGAATTATTGGGCATGACATGGAATGAGCCGTCTGAAGATTATCCTGAGATTACTGATACTATTGCACAAGAATACAGTGATCCTGTAACGGCTTTTATTTCATTGTCTAGATTTAAAGATGCGTTAAATCCTAAAGCAATCACACCGATGGTTAACATTACTGTGGGAGGAAGTGATTCATTTTCGCCAATAGATATTTACCCCGATAACGGAGAGTTATTTGTTCAATTTGAAAAGAGTAAACAAGATGATGTATTGGTGAAATTTATTGGCTTTGGTGGTTTTTTAGAAGTATTTTATTCTGTGCAGGAAAGAGCATTTACCCACGCTTTAGCACCTGTTGAACGCACGCACATTAGAAAGAAAGACCGCGATAACAGTGTTATTAGCGTGCCATTTGGTTTGAGTGTAGTACATGGCTCATACAGTGAAGTGTCTGAATTAAATAAAATATTAAAGAATAATGATTTATTTAGACAGGCAATTAATCAATTTATCAGTAAAGAAATTGAAACATCAGTTAATGAAATAGATGACGGTTCGGAATACATTGAAACGCAAGCCAAAACTATTCGCCCAAATATTCATGATTTATGGCAGGCCATTCTAGACACAGAAACGGAAGCTTTACCTTCTTTTACTGCCAGTGATGGATTAGTAAGAACTGAACAAAAGGAAATTTATATCCCCTATGATGGAGAGGTTAATCCTTTAGATCAATTTAAAAAAGATGAGGTGGTAGAAGCCATTAGCAAAAGTGAAGATGGTGAAAAAATCTTCAAATATGGCATAGTGGATATCAATAAAAGCAAATTAAGTGAAGTACATTTAAAGTCCCAAAGTATCACCAAATTAGCGGGTAAAATTAAAGAAGGTACGGCTATTTACTTACAAAGTAAGCAGAATAAAGCCTCTTTTGTTCGCCGCAAAAATGCTTTGCAGCGTATTTTAGATCGTGAAAGCGTGATAAATGATTTAGTTGAATATTTTGACGAACATTGCATATTGCCAGCAGAAAAATATGAGATTGCGGTCAGTAACAGTGAGTTTGCTCGCTATGACCAGCCTGAAAAAGGTGTAAGTCTCAACGAGGCACAACGTACTGCTTTTCAAAGATTAATCTCCAATGGACCATTATCACTACTACAAGGTCCACCAGGAACAGGTAAAACTGAATTTATCGCTGCTTTTGTGCATTATTTATTTGATGTGCAAAACGTGAGAAATATTTTGTTGGTCAGTCAATCACATGAAGCGGTTAATACTGCTGCTGAGCGTATTCGTAAGCACTGCCAACGCTTGGAAACTGATTTGCAATTGGTGAGGTTCAGCAACCGTGAAGTTTCTGATTCTGAAATATTAGAGGATGTGTTTTCTCCCAATTTGGTTGGCCAAAAACGCAGACAGTTAGAGGTCAATAAAATTCATAATATTTGCAGCTTAGGGCGTAGTATGGGCTTGCCTGAAAGCTATTTGCGTGAACGAGCCGAGATAGCATTTGATATTGGTGCACAAATTCGACGTTATGAAAAAATTATCAACAATTCAAAAGACGAGCGAATTGATGAAGATGATAGACGCTTACGTAAAAAATTAGAAAAAAATATTCTGGATCAAGCCAAATCAATGGGCTTACAAGAAATCTTAGAAATTAAAGACATTTTGCCCAAATTTATTGCCCAGTTAGATAAAAAATACAATATTCAGCCAACCGAAAGCCATCAAGCAAGTCAATTAATTAATTTGACGAAAGATATGCTGGAAGCCTTATCTAATGATCGCACTAATTACGATGAGTTTTTGGCACGTTCTCGCCAACTGGTTATTGGTACGTGTGTCGGTATTGGGCAACGGCATATCGGTATTGCTGATAATACTTATGACTGGGTGATTGTAGATGAAGCTGCGCGTTCTATCTCTAGCGAGCTGGCCATTGCTATGCAATCAGGTAGCCGTATTTTATTGGTAGGAGACCATAAACAATTGCCGCCTTTATATTCAGAAGAACATAAAAATGCACTGGCACGCCGTTTAGGAATTTCTAGACGAGGTGAAGAATTAGATCAAGCTTTGGGCAGTGATTTTGAACGAGTATTTTTATCCCAATATGGTAAGCAAACTTGCGCAATGCTTAAAACCCAATACCGCATGGCGCCCGCTATTGGTGATTTAGTCTCAGCGTGTTTTTATGACAATTTTTTGGAAAATGGCAAAACTGATGATGACGTGCCTGATATTTACTCCAAACTGCCTGAAAAAATAAAATCTAGTGTTACTTGGTTGGATACTAGCTTTATACCTAACGCTTACCATGAACAGGCCAAGAATGGCAGCTTGTCTAATCGCGCTGAAGCAGATGAAATCATCAGTCTATTGGACAGTTTTGCCAAGAATAACACTTTTATGAATAGTGAGGTCGTGCAAACATGTTTGGATAAAAACGAACAAGCCATTGGTGTGATTTGTATGTATAGCGAACAGAAAAAGCTGATTTACAAAAAATTCAATGAGTGCAGCTGGGATGAGCGTTTTCGCCGTTTGGTCAAAATTGATAGCGTAGATAGCTATCAAGGCAAGGAAAACCGCGTGATTATCTTATCGCTAACGCGCTACGATGATGCACATACTACAGGCTTTTTACATTTGTCGAACCGCATCAATGTGGCGTTATCGCGTGCCATGGATAAACTCATTATCGTGGGGGCAAAAGTCGTGTGGGGATATCCCAAAAATAAAAATACACCACTTGCAAAAGTGCTGAGATTTATGCAGAAAAATCAAAGTAATTCACAATATTATGCTATTAAGGTATTGAAACATGGAGTGAAAAAATGAGTGAGCAGCAAACTATTTATAATCAAATTGATTTTGTAATTAAAGCCCCACGTTTTCGCATTGTGTTTTCTTATATGGATGATAAAGGGGTGGCATTTGTGCGGGAGTATATGCTCAGATTATTAAAAATTACGCCATGTAAACCTGAACAAATTGCACGTTATTTTGGATTTAGTCAGCATGAAACTGAGATTGCACTGGATGATTTAAAGCAACAAAAGTGGATTAAGTGGCAGGATAATGGCTTGATTTCCTTATCATTAGCAGGCTTGCAATTATTTTCTATTAATGACTCTAATTCACCCAAAATTCCAACACTTAAAGAGTTTGGTAACGAATACCGCATGGAGCTTTTAAATAATAATTTTTTGCAGAAAAAACAAATTGATTTTAATCGGCAGAACGCCATTGAGTTAGAAATTCAAGCCAAAGTCTTATCGGAAGCTCAAGAAATAGGACGGAAAACCTTTCAACGTCGCTTTATTCAGTTACTTCAAGATGACATTATTGAATTGCCTGAAAAAGATATTTCCCTGTATAAGATTGATGCGATTGAATCTAAAGGTTCGCCTGTTTATTTTCGTTTTACACAACAATTTGAATTATTACCTGAAACAGGGGCAGCCAAAGAGCGTCATGATATTGCTAATCTCACGCATCAAGATAATATTCAACAAGCAATTACTGAACATCTTGAACAGTTTGGCGGCCGTGATAATTTACGTGAATTGCGAAAAAGCATGGAAGAAATTGGTGATGATGACAGTTTAAAAATATTATTTGGCGGCCAATTGGATTTCAATGAATTTTTAAAAATTTATCAGAAATATGATGAGCAAAATGGCTTGTATTTTATAGGGCAAATTTATCACCGAGAAGATTTATTTAAAGAAATTAATCTCTATTTAGAGCAATTGGATAAAGAACATCCCAAAAAATTCTTTTGGCTAGCACCAAGCGATATGTACTGGGGGAAACAACGAAAAATCCACGATCAAATTCAATCTCTAGTAGATAATCAGAAGAATAAAAATTATGACTTTCGACTTTATTTACCATTACCACCTGAAAGAAATCAACGTGACCGACAAACATGGCAAAATGAATTTAAAGACATTTCAGAAAATGTTTTGTATGGCTATTGTGAAGGGTTTTTAGACGGTAATACTGAAATTTTATTTTTAGAAAATCAGTTTGCGGTAGTGTGTTACCACGCCAAACTCAGTCATTATCCCGTAACGCTACCCATTGGTTTCATGACAAGGGATAAAAAAAGGGTTAGTCATATTCAAAGGTTGGTTGAAAATTATCTTTCTTCAAAGTCTTTTTTCAAAGATGATGTGTTTCAAGAAAAAGATTTGGGATTACTAAATCATTTAAATAGAAAGTAGATAGCTATAGCTAGATGTTTCAATGGGGGAGGTATTCCACCCTCTCACTTGTCTGATTATAGTGAGATAAAGTCTTGCTATAAAAACTATACGCTATGGTATGGAACAGAAAAGCTTGGCATAGTAGACACAATGAAAGAAAAAATCCTATTTTTGTCTACTATGCTTTTATTTTCGGAGTTCTACTTTTTCATAATCAAAATCGGATACGGATTTCCCTGTTCGTCCAATTCGTGGCGTTCTACGGTTTGAAAGCCCATATGCTGATAAAAGCCTACCGCTTGTGGATTTTGCTCATTAACGGTTAAGCTGTTCACGCCAAATTTAACAACAGCGTGTTGTAACAAGGTTTTGCCGATGCCTTTGCCACGTTGTTCGGGGGCAATGAAGAGCATTTCCAATTTTGTGCCGTTGATGCCCATAAAACCTATAATTTCGCCGTCTTTTTCTGCCAAGAACAGATGTTCCACGCCTTTAAAGGCTTCCGGTACATAAGGGCGGATGGCGGCGATCTCTTCTGCAGATAAGAAATGATGAGTGGCTTCGACGCTGGCTTGCCAGAGGTCTAATAACTTTTCCAGCGGTAATGTTGTTCTGTTTTCTACTTGAATAATGTTCATTTTTTTCTCTATTTCAATAAGTTAGATGATTTAATTGTTTTTATTCGGTCGGTTATCGTGGGCGAGAGATTTTACAGGATAATGTTGAAATCACAATTATTTTGCTGAGAGTAGGAAAAAATCAGTTTTAACCAACTGACTAAAATACGTGAGAATATTTTATGTTGTTGCAATAAAAATCCCCGCTATTCTGTTGAAATAACGAGGATTTTTTGTTTTTGGGTAGAAATTATTCTTTAAAGTTTTTCATAAATTGACCGGCTTTTTCCACCATATTTTTTGAACCGATAAAGAGCGGTGTGCGTTCGTGTAATGCGGTCGGTTGAATATCAAGAATACGACGATAGCCGTCAGTTGCCATACCGCCAGCTTGTTCAGCAAGGAACGCCATTGGATTGCCTTCATATAATAGACGAAGTTTACCGTTCGGATAACGCGTGGTGGTTGGGTAAATGTAAATACCTCCTTTCAACATATTACGGTGGAAATCAGAAACCAATGAGCCAATATAACGTGAAGTATAAGGACGATTGCTTGCTTCATCTTCTTCTTGGCAATATTTAATATATTTTTTCACGCCCATTGGGAATTTCAAATAATGCCCTTCGTTAATGGAGTAGCAAGTACCATCTTGTGGAATTTTGATATTTTCGTGGGAAAGAATAAATAGACCGAGCGAAGGATCGTAAGTAAAACCGTTTACGCCGTTACCGGTGGTGTAAACCAACATTGTGGATGAACCGTAAACGATATAACCGGCGGCAACTTGGCGATTACCTGGTTGCAGAAAATCTTCTAAGGTAACCGGTTGACCGATTGGTGAAACACGGCGATAGATAGAGAAAATAGTACCAACGGCAACGTTTACATCGATATTAGATGAGCCGTCCAAAGGATCGGTTAAGATAATATATTTTGCATTGCGTGCACGTTCTGTATCGAAAGCAACGATATTCTCTTCTTCTTCCGAACCGAAACCGGCAACTTCGTCACGAGAAATAAGCGCCGCTTTCATTTTTTCGTGGGCGAATGCGTCCAATTTCATTTGTGCTTCGCCTTGTACGTTTTGAATACCGGAGTTTCCGATAATATCATTCGTTAAACCGGCTTTGTTAATATCACGGTGGATAATTTTAGCCACTAAACGAATAGAGGAAAGAATACCGCTAAGTTCACCTTTGGCGTTAGGGTATTCGGCTTGTTTTTCTACAATAAATTGACCTAGAGTTTTCATAATAAACCTTACTTTTAGGATGAGAAGTTATACTGTTAAAGATAACATTTTCTAATAAATGTTATAAAAATTTTTTAAACTAAAATAAAAAAATGCGAAACGGATCACAAATTTATTTTACCTTTCGATTCGATTAGTTTATTTTCGCAACGAAATATTGAAATTTAATTTTCGGGTTAATTGCTTGCAATAGTTGCTCTGCCATTGAACGTTGTTGCATTTTGGTAGGCAATTCAACCATCACCGCTGCGGTAATGTCCTGATCGTGATAACCGGATAATCTCACCAGATTTATTGCCACTTGCAATGCCGGCAAACTTGGATTGAATGCGGCATTTTCGGCATAGCGACCGGTTAAAATGGTGTCATCTTTTAATAACAGCGCGACACCACAATAAGCCTGACTATAAGGTGCGTGAGAACGATTTGCCGCCAATAATGCCTGTTGAGCCAACGGTTCAAAACTGTCAATGGTTAATTTGTTGTTATGTGGATCAAACAGACAAGTTTTGATATCAAGATCTTTCGGACCGAAAGCGTCGGGTAAATATTGGTGTAAACGGTTATTTTGGGCGTGCGGTAAATGAATATAAAACTGTTCCGCACTGTTTAATTCATTCATAAATTGACGGCAATGCCCACAAGGTGTGTAATTTACGGTGATAGCGGTAATGGTGGCTTCATTATTCATCCAAGCGTGCGAAATCGCACTCTGTTCGGCGTGGATGGTCTGCTGCATACTGCTATCGCAAAATTCTTGATTTGCACCGAAATAAAGCGCGCCGCTGATACCGTGTGCCACAGCACCAACGTTAAAATTGGAAACAGGCGTAACGGAATAGCAGGCAGCGATAGGTAGTAATTGCAAAGCCAAGTGATTTACGCTCAATTTGAAATTTTTGCAAAGATCACTGACGACTTGTGGTGATAATTTTCCAACAAAATGTTGTTGAGAAAGGGTTTGATAAATGTCATTAGCGAGAATTTGATCATCCCACTGTGCGAGCTGCATCTGAATTGCTTTAATTTTTGGATTAGTTGTTGCCATCATAATATCCCTCTTATTTCTGACCTATGGCGTTATGATAGAACAAATTATGCTATCCGGTTTAAATAACCTTCATTTTTGTGATGTAGGTAAAATTATTTGTGATAAATACTGTTTTTGAGCCGGTTTTTCTTGGAAAAATTGTGAATATTTTTATGCACTCATACCATTATTTTTGAAATCGCTTATACTGGCGAACTTTTATGGTTATTGGAGAAGTGGTGTTAATGCCTTTTCAGATTGTGGCTCAAACAGAAAATTTTGTGGTAATCAATAAACCTTGTGGTGTCAGTGTACATAAAGATGATAATGAACAGGGTTTAACGACACAGCTTGCCGAACAGCTTGGTGTGGAGCAGGTTTGGTTGGTTCATCGCTTGGATAAAAGCACCTCCGGTTTATTATTGTGTGCATTGAATCGACAAGCGGCAGCGGAATTATCGGCACAGTTTGCCGCACATCAGGTGCAAAAAATTTATTTGGCATTGGCAACGGGAAAACCGAAGAAAAAACAGGGTTTGATTAAAGGCGATATGATACGGAGCCGGCGGGCAATGTGGAAATTGTCGCCAAGCTGCAGTAATCCGGCAATTACTCGTTTTTATTCAATCAGTTGTGAAAGCGGATTGCGTTTGTTTGTCTTAAAACCGCAAACCGGAAAAACACATCAACTGCGGGTTGCAATGAAAAGTTTGGGCAGCCCGATTTTGGGTGATCCCTTGTATGGCGATAAATCACCGGCAGATCGCTGTTATCTACACGCAGCCCTATTGGCGTTTTCATTTGCCGGAGAGCGGTTTTGCTATTCGCTGTTACCGCAAGGTGTTTATTTTGAGCGGGAGTGCGTAAAAGCGCAAATTGCGGTGGTATTACAACAAGAAATTACAGAAATACAACAATAAAACGTGATTTTTTAAGCGGTTAGTATTATCATTACTCCACTTTTAACAATTTCATTTCAGTTTAATTATGACCACATTATTTTTTAGTTTTCGATTTTTTTGCTCTTAGTATCTAAGAGGCGATTGGTTTAACTAAAATCTTGGCAATTAAACTGACAAGCCTCCTCAGTATGGAGGCTTTTTTTATGACAAATTTTGACGATTATTGAGTTATCTAAATCATAGAGGAAAGGTATGCAAAACCTAGAACAGATTACAGAGCAAGCCTTAGCGGCGATTGCAGCAGCTCAGGACGGAAAAGCGTTGGAAGCCATTCGTGTTGAGTATTTCGGGAAAAAAGGGCCTTACACATTATTAATGCAGGGGCTGCGTGATCTCTCTGCCGAAGAGCGTCCGGCAATGGGAGCGAAGATTAACGAAGCGAAACAGACAGCACAATCTGCATTGAATGCGAAAAAAGCTGAATTGGAAGAGGCGGAATTGAATGCCAAATTGGCAAAAGAACGGATTGATGTTACTTTGCCGGGACGTAAATTGGAAAACGGTGGGCTTCATCCGGTGACATTGACCATTGAACGTGTGGTGAAATTCTTCTCTGAACTTGGCTTTGCGGTGGAAACAGGGCCGGAAATTGAAACCGATCACTATAATTTCGATGCTTTAAATATTCCGGCACACCATCCGGCACGCGCCGACCACGACACTTTCTGGTTTGATGCGGAGCGTTTATTGCGTACGCAAACTTCAGGCGTGCAGATTAGAACAATGGAAAAACAGCGTCCGCCGATTCGTATTATTGCGCCGGGTCGTGTTTATCGTAACGATTATGACCAAACACATACACCGATGTTCCATCAAATTGAGTTATTGTTTGTTGATAAAAAGGCAAATTTCACTGAATTAAAAGGTTTGTTGCACGATTTCTTGCGTAATTTCTTTGAAGAAGATTTGCAAGTGCGTTTCCGCCCTTCTTATTTCCCATTCACCGAACCTTCTGCGGAAGTGGATGTGATGAGAAAAAATGGAAAATGGTTGGAAGTGTTAGGTTGCGGAATGGTACACCCAAATGTGTTACGCAATGTCGGCATTGATCCGAATGAATATTCCGGTTTTGCGGTTGGTATGGGGGTAGAGCGTTTAACAATGTTGCGTTACAACGTGACCGATTTGCGCGCTTTCTTTGAAAATGATCTACGTTTCTTAAAACAGTTTAACTAATTTGCAGGGAGATATTTGACAAAATGAAATTCAATGAATCGTGGTTGAGAGAATGGGTTAATCCTGCGATTAGCACCGAACAGTTATGTGATCAAATCACAATGTTAGGCTTGGAAGTTGATGGTGTTGAGGCGGTTGCCGGTGAATTTAGTCATGTTGTGGTTGGTGAAGTGGTGGAATGCGCACAACATCCGGATGCCGATAAACTACGCGTAACTAAAGTGGATGTCGGTAGCGGCGAGTTATTAGATATCGTCTGTGGCGCACCAAATTGTCGTAAAGGATTGAAAGTGGCTTGTGCGAAAGTCGGCGCAGTGTTACCGGGTGATTTTAAAATCAAGAAAGCCAAGCTGCGCGGGCAACCTTCGGAAGGAATGTTATGTTCTTATGCCGAGTTAGCCATTTCAACTGACGGCAGCGGTATTATCGAATTACCGGCAGATGCACCGATCGGTATGGATTTGCGTGAATATCTTCACTTAAATGATAAAGCGATTGAGATCAGCTTAACACCGAACCGTGCGGACTGTTTAAGTATCCGAGGCATTGCTCGAGAAGTGGCAGTGGTGAATAAAGCAGCAATGAACGAATTGCAGTTTACACCGGTTAAATCCACTATCAGCGACAAAGTGGCGATTGAATTAAAAGCACCTGAAGCTTGCCCACGTTATTTATTGCGTATGGTAAGAAATGTCAATGTGAAAGCGGCAACCCCGATCTGGATGCAAGAAAAATTGCGCCGTTGCGGTATCCGTTCTATCGATCCGGTGGTTGATGTCACCAATTATATTTTGTTGGAGTTAGGTCAACCGATGCACGCATTTGATGCCGATAAGGTGACGCAACCAATCCAAGTCAGAATGGCGAAAAACGGTGAAAAATTAGTATTGTTGGACGGCTCAACCGCAGAGTTAAAAGAGAATACGTTATTAATCGCTGATCAAAATGGTCCATTGGCAATGGCAGGTATTTTTGGTGGAGAAGCAAGCGGTGTGAATGAAAATACACAAAATGTGATTTTAGAATCCGCCTTTTTTGCACCGTTGGCAATCACCGGACGAGCCAGACAGTATGGCTTGCATACAGACGCTTCGCACCGTTTTGAACGTGGTGTGGATTTTGAATTACAGCGCTATGCGATGGAACGTGCCACTGCATTGTTAATCGAAATTTGTGGCGGTGAAGCCGGAGAGATTTGTGAAGTTGCGGATGAAAACGCCTTACCGAAATTAAATCCGGTAACATTGCGTCGTGAAAAATTGGATAATTTGTTAGGTCATCACATTGAAACTGAAACCGTTACCGATATTTTACAGCGCTTAGGCTTCCAAGTTTCCTATGCAAATGATGTTTGGACGGTAGTGCCGACCAGTTGGCGTTTCGATATTGAAATCGAAGAGGATTTAATCGAAGAAGTGGCGCGTATTTACGGTTATAACACCATTCCGAATAATGCACCGTTGGCGCATTTGATGATGCGCGAACATAAAGAGTCTGATGTTTCATTAAGCCGCATTAAAACAGCGTTTGTTGAGCACGATTATCAAGAAGCGGTCACTTATAGTTTTGTTGATCCGAAAGTGCAGCGTTTATTGCACCCTGAGCAAGAAGCGTTGATTTTGCCAAATCCGATCTCTGTTGAGATGTCAGCAATGCGTGTTTCCTTATTGAGCGGATTGCTTGGTGCAGTGGCATATAACCAAAATCGTCAACAATCTCGAATTCGTCTATTTGAAAGCGGTTTGCGCTTTGTTGTTGATGCCGATCATCCGATTGGTGTGCGTCAAGAGTTTGTGATTGGTGGGGTAATTTCAGGTAATCGTCATAATGAGCATTGGGCAATTAAGTCGGAAGCGGTCGACTTCTTTGATTTGAAAGGTGATTTAGAAAGTATTTTTGATCTCTCCAACGCTGGAAAAAATATTAAATTTGTTGCAAAATCGTATCCAGCCTTGCATCCGGGGCAATCAGCTGCCATTATGTTGGGTGATGAGGAAATCGGTTTTATCGGTACAATCCATCCTCGTGTAGCACAAAAATTGGATTTAAACGGAAAAGTTGTCGTGTTTGAAGTCTTATGGGATAAGATTTCACATAAAGATGTTATTCAAGCCAAAGAAATTTCCCGTTTCCCTGCTAACCGCCGCGATTTGGCGATTATTGTGGCAGAGAATGTGACTGCCGACGAGGTGTTAACGGTTTGTCGTGAGGCGGCCGGCGCACAATTAACACAAATTAATTTATTTGATGTTTATCAAGGTGCAGGGATTGCCGAAGGAATGAAAAGTTTAGCGATTAGCTTGATTTTACAAGATAATGAAAAAACGCTAAGTGATGAAGAAATTTCAGCAGTGGTAGATACCGTGTTATCTGCATTGAAAGAGAAATTAAACGCTTATTTGAGAGATTAATTTATGACACTAACAAAAGTAGAACTTGCTGAAAATTTGATTGAGAAATTCAATCTAAATAAAAATGATGCAAAAGAGTTGGTTGAATCATTTTTTGAAGAAATTCGTCAGGCGCTTGAGTCCGGTGAAGAGGTGAAGTTATCCGGTTTCGGAAACTTTGAATTGCGTGATAAAACACCACGCCCGGGTCGTAACCCTAAAACAGGTGAGTATGTGCCGATTACTGCGCGTCGTGTTGTAGTGTTCAAAGCAGGGCAAAAATTGCGGGCACGCGTTGAGAAATCTAAACCGAAAGATTAATTGAATAAAAAGAGTATTCCTTGAACAGGGGTACTCTTTATTTTATCTGTTTCTTGTAAGAATGGAGAATGTCCGTGTTAAAAATAAAACTAACATCTTCTGTTAAAACAAGTTTAATTATTGGTTTAGTCTTAGGATTGGCAGCTTGTTCATCACATCGTCATTCATATAACAGTCGGATGCCTGATCCGATTTATACGATGGCACAGCTCAGTGAGCAGCAGCACGAGTGGTATCGCACTCCTTATCGGATAGGAGGCAATACGAAAAGTGGGGTTGATTGTTCCGGCTTTGTGATGAGAACGTTTTCGGATCGTTTTGCGATTCAATTACCACGCACCACTACGGCACAATCTAAAGTCGGCATTGAGGTCGGTTTAGATGAAATCCAGACCGGTGATTTGGTTTTCTTTAAAACCGGCAGAGGTCCTAATGGTTACCACGTTGGTATTTATGTCAAAAATAATCAATTTTTACACGCTTCTACCAAAGGTGGTGTTATCTATTCCTCACTGAATAATCCTTATTGGAATAAAGCGTTTTGGCAAGTTCGCCGTTTGTAGTCGATTTCTCAAAATAGACATAATGACAATGAAAAAACCTGCTAGATCAGCAGGTTTTTTGTTATGGAGTATTGCAGCGAATCTATTAATTATTAAACATTGCTGAAATAGATTCTTCGTTACTGATACGTCGGATTGCTTCTGCCAACATACCGGATAAAGTCAACACGCGTACTTTATTCAAGGCGATAATTTCCGGTCTAAGCGGAATAGTGTCGGTAACAACGATTTCATCTAATGCCGGGCTGGCAATGTTTTTCGGTGCTGAACCGGAGAAAACAGCGTGCGTTGCATAAGCAAATACACGTTTTGCACCACGTTCTTTTAATGCTTCCGCCGCTTTACATAATGTACCGCCGGTATCGATCATATCATCAACCAAGATACAATCACGATCGGCAACATCACCGATAATATGCATCACTTGAGAAACATTGGCACGAGGACGACGCTTATCGATAATCGCCATATCTGTGTCATTTAATAATTTTGCTACCGCACGAGCACGAACCACACCGCCGATATCCGGAGAAACAACAATCGGATTTTCCAAATCAGTTTTCTTCAAAATATCATCCAACAGAACCGGTGAACCGAAAACATTATCTACCGGCACATCAAAAAAACCTTGAATTTGCTCTGCGTGTAAGTCGCAGGTTAAAACACGGTCAACGCCGACATTAGATAAAATATCTGCCACCACTTTTGCTGTAATCGGTACTCGAGAAGAACGTACACGACGGTCTTGACGAGCATAACCGAAATAAGGTACTACTGCAGTAATTCTTCCGGCAGAAGCACGACGAAGGGCATCGATCATAACCACTAATTCCATCAAACTATCATTCGTCGGCGCACAAGTGGATTGAACGATAAATACATCGGAACCACGTACATTTTCATTGATTTGGATTTGGATTTCACCATCACTGAAACGACCCACGATGGCATCGCTAAGTGAAGTATAAAGACGTTCAGAAATTTTTTTGGCTAGTTCTGGTGTTGCGTTACCAGCAAACAGCTTAATGTCAGGCATTTTTAACCTCAGAGTTGGTTTTTTAAAATTCAGATTGCAATGCAATCCACACGTTAACAATTTTGTTGCATATCCTCAAGGGCAAGGTATAACGGAGAACGATTTACCCCTTTGGCAACAAACCCTGATAAGTGGGTCGGGCGTTGTTGATATACGGCTATTGCAGCATCTTGCGAATCAAACTCGGCAAAAATGCAAGCGCCAGTCCCTGTTAAACGGGTCGGTGCATATTGTACCAACCACTGAATAGCTTGTTCAACCTCAGGATAATGATCTCGCACAACTTTTTCGCAATCGTTTGTATAAACATCGGCTAATAATTGTGACAAAGATCGTTTTGGCGTATTTCTCGGCAATTTCGGATCTTGAAAGATTTTTGCGGTGGAAATCGCCACATTCGGTTTTAATACCACATAATATTTCTCATCCGGTTCACAATAGCTGATTTTTTCACCGACACCTTCGGCAAAAGCGGCTTTACCGTGAACAAAAATCGGCACGTCCGCACCGAGTTTTAAACCAAGTTCGGCTAATTGAGAGAGTGAAAGATTGGTTTGCCACAAATAATTCAAGGCGACTAATGTTGTTGCCGCATCGGATGAACCGCCACCAACGCCACCACCCATCGGCAGCTTTTTCTTAATGGAGAGCGAAGCACCCAGCGAAGTTTGCGTGTATTGTTGTAATAATTTTGCGGCACGAAAAATAAGATTATCTTCAAGTACAACATCATCCAATTGATTTTCCAAAGTGATATTGCCACTGTTATTTATTGTTACAGTGAGCTGATCTGAAAAATCTAAAAATTGGAATAATGTTTGTAATTCGTGATAACCATCTTCACGTCGCCCATTAATATATAAAAAAAGATTTAAT
>SKEB01000936.1_pt1 | contig 15687 bp, 21 predicted proteins | sample 4826561 | NCBI WGS metagenome assembly SKEB01 (sample SAMN11008820, study PRJNA524170) | human gut metagenome | biome: Human fecal sample; material: Feces; isolation source: fecal sample from pouch patient p17 | host: Homo sapiens | place: Israel: Tel-Aviv | collected 2016-03-29
TATTTTAATAACTCAATACCCTTATTAAAGATTTCATCTAAATAGACAATATCTTCTTTACCTTGTAATAATCCAACCTTATAGGATTTACCTTTAGGATTATAAGGGATTTGTCCCTCGTGCAGAACCAACATAGTCAATCTTAAGGGCTTTCTTACCCTTGTTCTTTTTACGTTCTTCAGTTTCTTCAGCACCTAATTCAGGAGCTTCAGGTTCAAGTACAGGATTCTCTATATGAGGAGCTTGAACCTGTACATCAGGAACCTTAGGTTTACTAAAAAGACCACCCATTAGTCTTTATCTCCATTTTGTTGTTGTTGATGTTTAAATTTCTCTTCAAGGAAGTGCACAACCTGTTGGATACCCATAAGAGTATCACGACTAGTTTCATACCAAATCATCTTACGAATATCAAAGACCTCCTGAATCTTCTCTAAGAGATCTTTAGGAACATAAGGGAAAGCTTCTTCTTCCTCTACTACCTTGTTTTCAATATCTTTATCAGTCATAGTGTGTGTATGTGAGTGCTATATGTGTGTGTGTTAGTGTCTTATACCGATAGAGGCCATTATATTCTATAGCCTCTATGATCTTATATAGGTCATTTTACTCCTTATTAGGATACCACAAAGGTGGTAGCTCACCTTCAGTGAACCTATGGAAATCCTCCTTACGAAGGATACGAGCCATAGTAGCCTGAAGGATAGCATCATCCTCAGTTAATCCTTGCTTGTTATAAGCTTTAACTACAGCATCCCAATAATTACCTTCAGATACCTCTGATAATAATTTCTTAGCTTTTACAGGGCCATATGAAGGACACCCTTTATAACCATCAGTAGCGTCTCCAACTAATGTCTGATACATATGCCAATAATTAGCTTCATCCTCAGAGATAGTCTTAAACTCACCCCTACCAAAATCAAAGAACTTAGCAGGGATAGTTTTAAAGTCTTTATCCATGGAGACAATTATGGAGCTATTATAGGTGGTAGCATAAATACCTATTAAATCATCAGCCTCTAAATATTTAATAGGTTTAACACAGGCATAGTTATTATTTACCCATTCAACTAAAGCTTTATAACAGGTAGGCTTACGGGTATTCTTTCGGTTACTCTTATAATCAGGGAGGTAATTCTTTCTAAAGTTATCTTTATCTGAGAAAAAGAATAACATATCATCTATAGAATATTCATCTAAGGTGTGCTCATGGATACCCTCAAGGATACCATCGAGGATACTAATAAATTGATCGGTGGCGTCCTCTAGGTAAGCATGACACGTCCAAAGACCATTTCCCCAATCGATATCTTTCTGAACAGCGGAGGATGCTTTATAAGCAATAATATCCCCATCAACTAATAAATAGTGCTTATTAGGGTTGTTATTGTTATTGTTGGACATAGTATTTCCTTAGTAATAGTACCCTTCGTCGTCTTTGTAGTGATACTTGTACTCGTAGTCTTCTAAGCATTCGTCTCTGCATACTCGTAGCTCTTCATCTCTATAAGCTTCGCTTTCTTTATAAGCTTCATAATCTTCTTCATCTTCATCCAAGTCCCACTCGACATTGGTTTTGATGTCAGCTAACTGCAAAGCTCTTGTATAAGCTTCTTCGATGGTTGTATCCCAAAGGTATAACTTACTGCCACCAAAATAAATTGTAGCAGTTAAGATATACTCGTTACTTAAAGAGTCATACTTATATTTAAATCTAATATCCATCATTTTTTTAATTTCCCTCTATTAGTGACACGAATACCAGTTATCTCCAATTTTACCTTCAGTATCTAACTGGCAGTTAAACTTAAAGAACTCCTGAGTCTGTCTCATAGACTCCTGAGCAATTCGTACACAGTCTTCTGCGATTTCCTTAGTTCTGCAGGCAACCTGTACCTCATCATGCACCCACGCCATCATTGCAAAATCACCGTCCCAACCATGTTTGTACCCAGCCTTACGCATATTCTCTTCAACAAGGCACACCCACTTCTTACAAATAAGGGCACCTGCAGACTGAAGAATAGTATTTAAAGCTGAGTGAGGACTTCTCACATAAACAACCCTGCGATCAAGCCCAAGAATACTATGAGTAATATCAAGGTTATGGTTATCAGGGTGTACTCGCTTTCTCCATTTTACCTTATTTACAGAACCTACCCACTCAGATGATTCAACCAAAGCTTTCTCAATGGATGAACAAAGTTTCTTATATGCAGGAACAGACTTAAAGAATCTTTCCTTAAGAGCTTTACCGTCCTTTGCAGTACCTTTGATTACCTCTCCAAGCTTACCGTCACCCCCTCCGTACAACATACAATAAATCATTGTTTTTGCTTGATCTCTTGTAGGTAACCCCGCCATCTTCTGATTATGGGTATGAATGTCACCCTCAAGAATTTCCTTTATGTAAGCACCATTGTCAAAAGGAAAAAGGAAAGACCCAAAGCACCGAAGTTCCAAACCAGAAGCGTCGATGCCTGCCTCAAACCAGCCTTTAGGCACTGTGAACAGAGACCTACACTCCTTACCGTATGGAGACCTTCCTGCAGGGACTTGTGCAACATTAGGATATGAATGAGTTGCACGACCAGTGACAGCACCATTAGGATTAACAGCGCCATGTATGCGGTAATATCCATCTTCATCTTCCTTCATCATCTTAAGCCAAGCATTATCACCCTCAGCTAACTGTGCAATACGCTTATTAATCAACAGGAAATCCAAGATCTTCTGGGTCATAGGAATATCCATAGCACTCTTTAAGGTGTCTTCATCAACCTTAGGTGCACCCGTAGGAGTAATTTCCTCGGGAATCCATCCACGATCCATAAGAACCTTAGCGATATGAGCACGAGAATTCGGATTAAAGGTTACTTCTTCGTACTGTGGGTAGGGAACACCTGCCTTAATACCTTTCTTAGCGTTATCCCTCTTATAGATTTTATCTCCCTTATAGACAGTCCATGAGCCTACTTCAGAGACAAGATCATCATAAAGTTCTTGTCTCTTAGCTGAGAGATCCGCATAGAGTTTTACAGCCGCATCCTTATCAAAGACAAAACCATTACGTTCCTGTTTAGCCATTACCCAAGCAATATCATGCTCAAGTTGGATAGCCTTAAGGGGATAACCTTTGGACATTAACTTTTTGAACAACTTAAGGGTGACCACTACGTCTTGTCTATTATATTCATACATCTCAGGAGTGAACTTGTCCCATGCATCCTCTTGTTCACCGTAGGTGCCCTTTAGTTCTCCCATACGGTAACCATAAGCCTTCAAGCTGTGGGAACCATAGAGAGCCTTAGGGAGCCTACCTGACTTCATTAGGCCAATGTCGGTGTCCTTAATGTTAGAATAGATTAATCTGGAGAGAACAAGAGTATCAATACAAACATCCCGAACATCAAATGCAAATCTCTCACCTTTGAGTTTCTTAAGAGCAGGAATATCAAATTTGCAGATATTGTGGCCAACGATGTTGTACCCACTAGTACCATACTTATTCAGGGCATCGAAGAACTCATTAAGGTCTGTGTAGCCAGTGTACAAATCAGTATACGAGTCGTACAGCCACCCACACCAAAATCTCTTGGTCGTATCAAGCAACCCATCAGTTTCAATATCGAATACGATGTATTTGTCTTTTAAAGTCAGCATTTTCTATTCCTCAAATAGCTTTGCTAAGGATAATTAGTTTTCTAGATACTTAAGTGCATTCGCTAGGAACAGAGGATTATCTTTTAAAAGCCCTATCCCTCTATTACAATCATTACAGAGTAGACCCCTAATCTCCCCGTTTCATGGTTGTGGTCTACTCTGGCTATTTTATTTTTATCCACAGAAGCTCCATGCAAAAATATCTCTCTACCGCAAATAGCACACTTATAATTTTGATTTTTAAGAATTATTGCAATATCTTCAATTGTAAGTCCATACAGCTTCTTAAGATTACTGTTCCTATACAGTCTCTTGTACTTCTCTGGGTTGTTTATGCGATACCCCTTAGCTTTTTTACTTCTGCATTCTTTGCAATAAGAATGAAAACCCCACTTTCCGTGATTATTATCCCTTGTGAACTCCGTAGTAGGCTTAATCTCACCACAGCAAGAACATTTTTTAAAACTCAGAGTCAGTAGTAAAAGGACATTCTTCTCCTTCTTCATATTCCTCCAATCTTCCAGTTTCAACATTATATTTAAGATAGCCACTAATACCAGTCAGGCCACAAAATCTGTTCTTAAGGACCCTAATAGTAAGAACATTAGGGCTGTCTCCCTGTTGATTACGCTCAAGGCCAATTACCATATCGGAGAGCTGTGCAATAGCCCCCGAGCCTCTTAGTTGACTTAAAGACACCTGTCCTCCCTCTTCATGCCCTTTCTTTTCAGGACGCTTAAGATGGGACACTACGAACATTGTACACTGGGTTTCCTCAACAAGGGAACGAAGGTTAGTCATCAGCTTATCAATAGCTTTACGTTCACCACCATCCTCCTCAGTGTCCATACCAGAAACAACAATAGAGATATGGTCAAGGAAGATCCTCTTGCATCCTAAGGACACAATCATGTACCTAATCTTACTAAGCAAATTGCTTGAATCAAGTGACCCAAAGTGGTCGTACAGAAAGAATCTTCCATTTCCAATCGTCTCATTAAAAGCTCTACTTCTGTCACTTTCATCTGCACATTCAGGATTGAGCAAAAGTCTTTTATTAAGATGAAGTGACATGAGTTCCAATCCAGTTTTTCTAGTAGATTCTTCAAGAGCAATAATTCCGCAAAGTTCTCCCCTCTGAACTCCAAAGTAGTATTCAAGTTCTCTGAGGATTGTTGATTTCCCCATTCCACTACCACTAGTGAACACATAAAGTTCTCCATGTCTTGCACCTTTAGTTTTCTCTTGTAATGCTTTCCAAGGATACTCTACAGAATCCTTGAGATCGTCTATATCTGCTACACACTTCTCATAAAGATCAACACCCGAAACAATTCCATCAGGTCTATAAGGTTTAGCGTTCCAAATGGATTGAAGTACCTCAGACCCTTTACCATTCAATAGACACTCATTGGGATCCTTAAGGGGTAAGTTAGCAATGAAAGCTTTGCCTGCAGGTAACACCTTAGCACAATCTTCACAAGCTTTGCGACCAGGATCATCCATGTCAAACATAAGGATGACCTCGTCAAACTTATCAAGATACTCTAGGTTAGCTTCTATAGCTTTCTTAGCTGCCTGTGCTCCATTAGGAATAGACACTACTGGCCATTTGTTACCCTGAAGTTGACTAACAGTAAGACAATCAATCTCACCTTCAGTAATGACTATCTTCTTACCATTAGCCCACAACTGAGAACCAAAGAGTCTATTAGAGATCTTACCTAATACTGCAAATGACTTATCAGGGAACCTAAGCTTTTGACCTACAATGTTACCGTTGTCGTCGTAATAGTTAGCAACCTGACAGGGAGAACCTTTGTATTCACCTGTCATATACTTAAACTTAGAGCAGGTATCCTGATTGATCTTACGAGCATTAAGATTAGTGATATTAAGATCACCAAGGGAAATACATTCTTTACTCACTTTCTTTCTCTCCGCTAATACTTGCTCACCGTCTCCAGGTTTAAAATAGGTGCAACAAGAATAACAATAACGATGACCGTCATCAAAGACGCCACAGGCATCAGAAGACCCGCAATTAGGACAAGGTTCATGATATAAGAACTTACTCTCTTGGTGCTCTGTAGTCATATCTTCCTCTTAATTTAACTCTGCTTTACTGTTTTCTAAAAGGTATCGTAAGCTCTTCCATCCCATAAGGTTAGCACTCTGTACGTAGTCGATATTGCGTAAGCAGGTGTGCTCAAGAGGACTCATATGTCCACCCTTATAGAGACGCTCGAACAACTCAAGATCCTTATGAATATCAGGTTTAGATCCGTCATGGTTATTATAGCTTACTCGGGCACATCGTGCGGCTGAGATCTTCATAATCGTAAGGAAATCATAGTCATCACCAAGAAGCTCACATTCATCCGTAGTGATATATGGGACAGTAATCAAGTTTAAGTCGCCATTAATAGCACTACAAAGGGAACCGTCACCATCATAACAAGTAATATAACCAAAGTCCTTATTCTTAAACTTATTCATCTCATTGTAGATGGCATTAGCTAAATCCTGCATTTCAGGTTGAGCATCAGGAGCTAAGCGAAGATTGAAGAAGTTGTCCCATTCGGTAGCTGTTACGATAGTGTGGATGAACTGGAATGGCTCAAGGATTCGATTGATATGTTGCTTATGAATGCCTAGTCTATCCATATCCTTGGCTATCTTACAGGCATCATGGGCCGCATCAAGCCAAAGATTATGGAAGGCAGTAGTAGTAGCTTCATCAGCCTCTACATCGCCTACCATACCCACTTTATTCATGTAGACCTTAGGAGGAATTACGGGGCTACTTTCAACCTGTTTGATAACCTTGGATACAGGAACAGCACGAGAGCTACTGGAATTGGATGAAAAGACCCTGTGTGTTTTAAATTCACTGTGGATATACCTTGGGTAGGTCAATTCAAACGTCCAAAGGTTCTCATAGTGAACCAAACACTTAGCAGTACAAATACTCTTCATTTTGGATGCCTCTTAAATAATCTATAGTTACTCTTCGTCAGGTTTGATGTACATGAATTTTTCAACATCTTCGAATATAGTAGCACAGGCAAAGCTAAATACTCTATATTCATTAGTGTTGGTTTTTATTACTACCCAATAGTTATTTGGGTTACCGTCCCACTTAGATTGTGAGTACCACACATATGGTTCTAAAGGCTCTTTTTGCTTATCAAACATACTTTTGTATATCGAAAAATATTCATTAGAACCTAGTTGTGGATCATAGAATGTGACACTTTCCCAAGGGTCTTTAAACTTAAATCTAAGAGTTTCTTGAATCAATTCATCAGTAAACCATGAAAACGTCTTCTTTAATAGAGATAAACGTTCAGGATCTTTACAAACATATTTAGTCATATATTAGTTACTCCAACCGTTTTCTTTCAAAAATTCGTCAAACAGTGGTTCAATCTCAGGATGCCTTTCATCAGCTCCAGACTCTGCCAACTCGTTGATATGCTCGTCACAGTATCGCGGTATGTGCTCCTCAAAAAATCTTTCAAGGAGCCGTTCATATTCAGCTTCACGCTTTTCTTCCTGCCAAGACGGTTGCCAAAGATCTCCAGGGCCTGGGCACGTACAAGGGTTTATCTTAGACATATTCAGAAACTCCTTTGAATGCAATCAGATGCTAATGCTACATAGAATCTCTATCTAACATATTCTTACGGTATTGAACGAACTCTAAGAGTTTACTAATTATATCAGGAGAATACGACATAGTATACTGGATTTTAGGTAACCCAGGAAACTTAGGCAGGAACATTCCGTACTTGTCAAAGAATTCTTGATATGTAGCATTGCCATCACATGATTCCCTGATTGTCTTAGTGGAAACATTCAGGTAGTATTCTGCCTTATTGAGATCCTGTAGCTCGTCGTCTTTATAGCCCGCACGAATCATGTACTTTAAAGCACTCCCTAATGCAAAAGGAGCGTACTTAAGGATATCGATAGGCTCAAGTTTTGCAGATCGTTCTACATAGTGCTTTGGGTTGTTTACTAAATCATATTCCATATTATGATTCCTAATATTATTTATGTAAGTTAATTAAAGCGTCTAGTCTTCTATTGGTGTCTCTGAGTATTTTAACACCTTCTCCGTGTAGCTCTGAACCTTCTGCGAGTAAGTTTCTACATTCGATGATTGACTCTTTAGCAATTCTTTTGGTATCTCGCAGGATCTTTTTGTTTCCTGCATCGATGTTGTACTGCAAGCTGTTAATCCGCTTATCAATAGCAGACTGCACAGCGTCAGCGGTAGCAATGTCTTTAAGAAGTAAGCTAATCGTTTCATCTTTCTTTTTAGTTACCTCGTCAATCTTAGCTATGTACTCTTGTTGAGTCTTAACTAGGATCTCCCTATACCTATTGGTTTCATAGGAAGATCCTAGTGACAGACCTAAGAGAAAAGCAACACCTACCATAGCATATTTAAGAAAGTTAATGATTGTCATAGGTTAAACCTTTTCTCCGATAGAGGTCATTATATCCAAGTGGCTTTTCTAGCCTACTCTAACAAGGTCTCCGACCTCAATGTTAGTACCGTTAATTTCGTCAAAATCAACCTTAGATAACTTCAGAGCCTTTTGAAAATCCTCAGTCTCGTCATAGATTGCATACTTTGCACCAATGTCACGATACCACTCCTTAACATCAAAGCAAGGGCAATCTTTATGTACGTTAGGAAAATCTCTATGACCGCATACGGTTACCTCGTCTTTATAGACCCATCGTAAGTAATCTAAGAGTTGTCTGAGGGATTCCTTCTGTTCTTTGGTGAAGTTGTCAACAGACTTTAATTTGCTATCAACACCACCAATGATACAAATTCCTACAGAATTAGAGTTATGACCTTTGACGTGGGAACCAATAGTATCTAATGGTCTCCCTTGTTGAATAGTACCATCGGTACAAATTACAAAATGATACCCAATACCTAACCACCCTTGCTGTCTATGCATCTGGTCAATGGTCTTCCACGTAAAGGAAGCTTTAGGCTGTGTAGCAGAGCAATGGACTACAAGGAATTTAGTATCAGGTCTCTTCTTGTAAGACACAAAAGTTTTATGCTCCTCAATTTTAGGAGCTTTAATCGTAACTGTCATTTATTAATCACCTTTTTAATGTTTTTATTCAGGAGTACACCATCAGGAATAGACTTGGGGGCTTCATTTATCCACTCTTCAGGAATCTTCTTGTCTGCATAGAGGTACCCATTAGCCTCACAGAAGGAAGCATAGGTAGTCTTAGAGCCTTTATAGATCGGTGTTTTAGATCTACTAAAGACAAATCTGATGTCTAATTCAGGATGCTGTTGTTTGATTAGTAAATGCTTTTTACGATCTTCAGCGTCCCATATGCCCTTGATCTCAATAACGATTCCATTAGGCAATACAAAATCGGGGGTGTATTTATGTTTACTTTCGGGTACTACATACTCCAAATAGAATTGTTCATATTTAGGATCAATAAAAAAGGACTTGAGTAAGTCGCTGTTGACCTCCTCAAGTCCTGATCTGTAAGTACCCTTATTGTGCCTATGCATCTTGCTATAGGCGGCTCTTCGGGTAGTCATGATTATTGTTGTTATTGTTATTTGTTAGTATCTAATTTAGAAATCCATCGGATCTTCTTTGGAATCTTCCCAAGGAGTATCGTCTTTAGGTTCTTCAGGAGTTTCATAGCCTTCTTCCTCACCAAATCCATAGGACTCAGCAGAACCACCACCAGTAAATTCTTTAAGGTCAATCACTTGGACAGCGACAGGACGTAAAGAGAGACCAACAGTCTTTGTAGTAGGCATATAATAAGGCTTGATGCTGAAGTTGATCTTGATAACAGAATCACGACCAATGTTAGCCTTCATTGGCTTACCTTTAGCGTCAAACTGAGGGATTTTTACTTCAAACTTAGAGCCGTCCTTCTTGGTGATGACAGCCTTCTGCTTGAACTTAAGGACAATGCGACCTTCTTCGTCGTTCTCAAAGATGTCAGCCTTTGCAACCTTGCGACCCTTAGCTTGAGCCTTGGCGACATCTTCGTTTTCTTCGTAGAAGTCATCAAGGATTTGCTCAAGCTTGGCGATAAGTTTGTTAGTAGCTTCGTTATCGTCCATAGCAAGGTTAACCTTGTAGTCCCCTTCAGGATTGAACTTCGTATCAGGTTCCAGAAGGTACGGATATTGGGCATAACCCTTCGGGGTTGTAAGACGAATAGAATTGAAATTGTTAGTAGCCATAGTAGATTGTATTCCTTGTTAGTAGTAGTAGTGTGTAAGTTGATTATTTCCTATCGGAGTTGGCTCTAAAGCTCTTTCTCCGATAGGGGACATTATATTCAATGTGCTGTTTGACTAGCTAAAGGCATACGTAGAGTCTTTAACTAGTTCAAGGTTAAGGTTACCTTTAGTGGGAGCGGCAGGCAACTTCTCAGCTTTCTTAGGAGACAAAAGGTTCTCAATATGATCGTGAAGGTCTTGAAGTACATCATTTTCACTATATGTGTTTACAAAGACTTCCCGAACCGTAATAAACATGATGTCTCCATGCCCTGCAGGTGCACCGTAGGAGTCGTGAATCATAGCAAACGACTCCACACCCTTGTCAACGCAGGAGCACACTGTAAGCATCAAATGAGAGGCATCCATACTATGAACAAAATTAGGAGCAATGCCCTGTTTCTGTTTTCTACTGTCGATCTCGTTGGTCTCCTTATTGAAGTGGCTACGAATACTTGTACCCTCTTTAATAACTTCGTTTTCTTCGTTACCTGACAAGTCCTTTACTTCAATGTTGCCAGTAACGAAGGTCTTGATTCGAGATACAGAGAACTTCTTGTATTGCTGACGTACAGGAAAACCCGCAGGAGTTACCCAAAAAGTAGGGAGGTTGTTGCCGTGAATGTCCTTGTCTTGTGCTAAGAGACCTGATGCAGTCTGGAGCCAGTCCATCGCCTCGACAGCTTTAACCACGACACCCTTAAGGGCTTCCCAAATCAACCCTGCCATATATCGTGCAGACTGGGAAGGCTTAGAGAATGCAATAGGGTTTTTAGATAAAGCAGGGTAGATAGTGTCCTCAAGGATTTGGTCTGCAAAACCAAACTTACTGGCACCGTAGCAAAGGGTCATGGTTGGACGCTTAGTTACCTTACGGGTAATCCCAAGATCTAACCACTCTCGAGCCATGGACTTAGTACCCTTCTTAAGGTAAGTATCATCTTCACCTGTCGCCAGTTCATCAAAAGTTCCTTCTACTAAATCACGCTTAAGTAATTCCTTGACTTTCTCAGCAACAATACCATAGATGTCATGAACATGGTCGTCAGGTACAAGATTGACGGCTTCCCCACCAACTTCATCACGGAGCATAGCGGAGAAGTGTTGCAATCCCGAACAGGAGCCATCAAAAGCAACTGGCAGGTGTGATACATAGCTTTCGCCAGTTTTTAGATAGTCGTTCCATTCGAAACAGAAGGCTAAGAATTCCCAAGGGCTGTCAGCCTCACACCATCTCAAGTCTTCTAAAGGGTTTTCCGCAATGTGAACTATCATCTCAGCATTTTCATAGACCCAAGCAAGTCTATCTTCAAAAGGCTTTTTATCTAAACCGTAGGTATTGCCGCCTTGTAATGCTAACCAAGTATGTCCGTTTGTTCCTAAAGGCACTCCGTGGGCAAACTCAATTAGAGACTTCCCAAAATCATTACATTGGGGGCTAAGACGTGTTAATGGATAGACACGACCACGGAAATCCAAGTTGTGGGGGAAATAGATCTCAGGGTCTTCCTTATAATCGTTGGCAATAGCTAAAAGACCGTTGACAAGGATACGTTTAGACTTTCTTGCGTTATCCTCTTGGTAATAATGCACCATCTGGCGTTTCCACTCTTTATGGGCTTCCTCGTTATCGTCAGCCTCTGCAGGTCTCATGGGAGGTTCTGCGGGTTCTGCCGTGGGCATATCAAGGGATTCTGGGATGTGATTCCAAGAACACAATGCATTGGCTACTTCCAAGACACGTTTATTAATACGCCATGCGGTTGATTGAATAGCGTTGACAGCTTTATACACGTTAGGCATATCAACTTCGCTGTAAATATCCCGACAATCTTTTGATTTCACCCGTACAAGTTGTATAGGTCTCTTCAGGTTTATCAAATAACCACCGTCAAAAGGACTAGTCCAAGGCTTGGGAGGGATTACCATAGGTCGATTAGTAAATAGTAGTGTAGCTGTCTCCGTGTCTTGGTGTTCGATATAGTTGACAATATCAGGGTCAACAGAGATGTTATAAGACACATTACCTGCCTTGGTTAAGTGTTTCTCTAGGGACGCTATGCCAGTTGATACAATAAGCATTTCAGCTAATGTAATACCTATATTTGCCTTATTGGTTGCACCCCATTTATTCCACTTAGCCAGCCTCTTTTCATCAGCCAACAGAGACTCTTTAGCTAATACATAGCGTCGTTTAAACTGCATGGCAATACGTTTATTTAAGCCTGATTGGAATTGACTCAATTCTTTCTTATCTAAAGAGTTGACAACCATTTTATACCGTACTTCGTCCTCGATAGCCTCACCGATTTTAGACCCTAAATTGCTTAGGCTAATCATACCCATAGAGTTTTCAAGGGTTACCCTTAGTGTAATAAATGCGATCTCTTCACTAGTAAGATCTTTTATAAGTCTAGACATTACATGACGCTTGCCACATTTACCGTTGTTAACTTTCGCAAACCATTTATCTAAGTACTTGGAAAAGACAGGAATAGCCTCACTAATGAGAATTTTAGTTGCTCCCATAGCTCCCAACGTGCCTTCGCTGATCGCTTTATTACGATTAGTCATGTAACGATTGAAAGCGTCTTCTTTACTCTCTAATTCTAACTCAATCTCACGATCTACTCGTGCCTTCCCGTATTTTAGACAGAGTTGGTCGTATTCATCTTCGTTGATAGTCATTTTATTCAAATTATCGTAGGACATTGGGGGTACCTCTTGATTATCCTATTGTTATCTGTTTGTTTTTCTTAGGTGTTACCTATAAGAGTTGTATCTATATAGTTAATACCTTTAATTATCCTATTATAGGATTCTATAGGTTACCTATAGTTATCCTTTTGCCTCTCTCCGATAGAGGTCATTATATCTCATTCTGTCTTTCTCTTATATAGGTCATTATATCCATGTCTTCACTGTCGCTGATGGTTGTTCTCACTTCGTCCTCGAATGCCCAAATGTCGTCACCCTCGTAAGAATCAATAATAGCGTCTATAATTGTGTCCATTTTTAAAATCCTTGTGTGTGATTGTTTATAAGTTACTATTTTAACTAGGGTTGATCTAATTGTCAACCCTAAGATACCTAGGAATAACCCTTATTGTTCTTTTCTATCGCGTTCTTTCTTGCAATTATAGGCACCTACTAGAAAGTATATAGAAAGAAATGCACCAATGAGAATCGCACAGGTGCGTAAAACTTTTAAATACTCGTCGTAACCTAGTGTAATAGTACAGACGAATGGGAGTAGTAAGAAGGCGATAAAAGAACCACCGACAACGATACTTATATCGTCAAAATACGACGATTTAACAGTCTGTGCATTCTTAACACTAGACACTTGCCGAGCCTCAGATTGAGCTTCATCGAGAAGACTACGAGCAAGTTTAAGACATTGTGTATAGCTAAAGTTCTCATAACGCCCCCCTTCTGCTGAAAGGGCATCAATTATATAAGTACCGTCCTCAAAAAATGTAATAGCAAAATGGCGAGCAACTTGCCCATCCCGCCTAGCGTCACGTTGAACGAAATAGACGACATTAAAACTTGTGTCAACTCGGAAGGAATCGTACCAATTAGAAGAATGATTTGATTTAACTTTAATGTTATCGAATGCCTTAATCATGATAATAATCCTCTTAAAAATGTGTGTGAGTGTGTGTTTATTGTATCAGGGAGTTATGCAGTTGTCAACTCCCTTATGTTATAGTAGTTACCCTTATGCTACCTTTTCAGTCTTAAGCATAATGACCTTACGAGCTTTATTTGAGCCGTTGCCGTGAATTTTAAAGACGACAGTTGTTACACGAGGGCGACTACACAACTTGCAACTCTCACAACTAACATTATTGTGAGTTTGTGCGGGGCATTGGACTGCCTTAATGCCCACAGCCTTAAGGTCTTTTATAGTCTCTTCGGGGTTTATTGAGGTTATGACTGTATCACACCCTAATTCATTTGCTTTCATGACTTCGCCTACAGTCTCACAACTGTAATTTATGACAAAATCCTTGGCTAATGCCTCATGTATTATCTTAGCATTCTGTGTAGAAATACTACAATGGGTATACGTGTAGCCCCTAACCATTACGCCCATTACTCCCCCCGCAGACTTGCAAGCGTCCGCAATAGCGTTTACACGTGACGCGTCGATTATATTACTATTTTTATGTGCGATGTCACCCGCGACATTATGCCTAAACAATACCTCAGTAACCCCCTTTTTTGCCCTTGGTGCAATAGCCTCGATAAGAGATAAAGTAAGATCCTTAGCGTTGGATACATAGCGAGGATCTAAAGCATTCTCACATCTATCCCATTGTCTAGAGGTATGGTAAGAGTCAGCATAGCAACCATTTCCCTTAAGAGGACAACGATTTGGGCAAGTCGATCTTGCAGAATAACTCTGAATAATATCACCCGTTTTTTCATTAGAAGATTTGGGGATTAAGATCATAGCGAGATTAGCTAACATTTTTAAATTCCTATAGTGCGTTGTGAATATATGGTCATTGTAGCAGGGAGTTATGCAGTTGTCAACTCCCTGAAACTTAGTGATTACCCTAGGTTTTTAACAGAGAATGCACTGTCTGAACAAGTTGTGACAAACTCAAGTCCTCTATGTCTTTTTCTTCGGTCTCTTCTTCGGGTTTTTCTTCGGTCTCTTCTTCGGCACGAATATCCAGAATATTATTGATCGTTTCGAGTTTTTTATAGATGTCGTAAATCTCAAGAATCATGATACGTAGAAACCACAGCTAGCAACACTATATATAGTAGGTGACCCAAAGGATAACCACAAGATGTCGTATAGGGAAACTAAAGGAACAGATAACTACAGATAAATACACATAAGCACCTCAATACCCCCCCACGTATCCCTATGGTATAACCCTCTGGTATCCCTATGGTATAACCCTCTGGTATCCCTATGGTATAACCCTCTGGTATCCCTATGGTATAACCCACGCACACCCACATACGCACACATATATCCACCCACGTATCCACACATACACCCACCTAGTGGTAACCTTGAGTAAGCGGATGGGTAATGAAAGAGTACACAGCCTAGCAACCCCCCGTGGTATTACGCAGGTGTACACGCAGGTGCCCCCACGGGGGTACAGGCGGGCATTTTTAAGTTAAGTGTCGGTTCACAAATATTTCCCAAAATTTCAATCGGGTACCCCTAAGGTATAACCAAAGATGCACCAAAGGCTACTCCAAAGGGATTACATATTTATACACACACACACACACGAAAAAAAAGACCCATAGGGAATCCACTAAGGGAGACACTATGGGGCTAACTCACACTCACTACACACACACTATGAACTTTTATAGACTCCCAACGATAGTCTTCAGGAGTGGATCCACCATAGTCATATCTCCACTGATAAGAGACATAATAAATAAGACTATGATGATAATTATCTTAATGGTAACAAAGATCTTATTTCTATTATTATTATTAGTATTAGTATTATTGGGATTAATCACATTACTACTCCACCTACAGGTACACCTTCTGATTCCTATAAGGGGATTAAGGATTCTTATAAGGGACTATAGGTTACCTAAGCATTCCTATAAGGGGCTATAGGTAATCCTACTGATACCTTCACCATTGATACATTCTATAATACTGTCTTTAGATATTGAATAATATTGTATTTAGATATTGAGCTATGATGAGCTATATATACTCC
>SKEB01000942.1_pt1 | contig 15620 bp, 19 predicted proteins | sample 4826561 | NCBI WGS metagenome assembly SKEB01 (sample SAMN11008820, study PRJNA524170) | human gut metagenome | biome: Human fecal sample; material: Feces; isolation source: fecal sample from pouch patient p17 | host: Homo sapiens | place: Israel: Tel-Aviv | collected 2016-03-29
GCTTTGAGTAAGTCAACCCGAAAATATAAAAATAATTGCAAAATAGAGTTGACATACTCTTGATAATATTATATAGTGAGTTTACAAGCTCTTAACAAAATTCAGAAATGAGCTGAAATATAAAAAGATAGAAAAGTGTTGGGTAGTAAATTAAGACCTGGCAAGAATCGGGTGGAAAGGAGAACTTTATGAGAGACGACAAGAAAAAGGAACTGATTACAAAATCAGCAGAAGAATTTTCAAAATTGAATGAGGATAACAAAATGTTCATTTTAGGTTATATGTTCGGTATCCAGCAGGAACGCCAGAGAGCGGATCGTAAACAGCCGCAGACAGCATAAGGAGGTGGCGTGGATGAAAGTGCAGGGGACATTTAATGCGCAGCGCTTTTTTGAAACGCTTGCGCGGATCATATCGCAGCGGGAAAACGTGACAGTCACTGTAAAAGTGACACCGCTTGAAAAAGAAGTAGAGCAGCATCCGGCACTGGAAAATGTCGGATAGATATGAGAGATATCAGAAAGCAGGTGAATAACATGGATCGGGACAACAAGCGAGAGATAACAATCTCCATTCCGGAATCTATTTATGAAGAGCTTCAAAGTGCTGCAAAACAATTATCCGGATGGGAACGTGAACAGCTCCAGGGAACAGAACGAGAGATATCCGATTCATGGGAACCGGAGGATGTGGTAACAGCGGCTGTGATCACATGGTTGTCGGAGAGGAGAGAGTGAAATGAAGCGTTTAGCTTGTTTAGTTTGCTTAACGGCAATATTGATAGTCGGTCTGATAATCGGAATATTAGGTCTTTGTTTGATAGCCAGTGTCGTCATTGGACATGTAGAAGTTGTAGCGGTAGGAGCATTACTTATTGTTAATCTTGCATTGCTTGATTTGTGTCGTTCCTTATAGGTATGGGAGGACCTCCTTTATATGGAAAATAGTATTATATGTGTGGTAGTTGTAACCATTATAATTGTAATAATGGCACGCTTTCAGTTAGATGTAACGCCTATGTATCTTTTGTCAGAGCAAAATGCAGGACAGAAATACAGATATCAGATATTGTTTAAATTGCGTAGCGGCAATGATATCGAACTGATTTTGTATTCTGACCAGTTGTATAAATGTATGTCGGCAGTTTTCTTTGCAAGGTACATAGAAAAACATAGAGAATATTACAGATTTAGGTATCAGGGTAAAGTATACACGATCCCAAAAGAAGAAGTTGAGGCAGTCGAATTTGCAAGATCCTGGAACATAGGCTGGTGGTAGGAAGAAAGCTGGTTATTGCGGTGTGGTAACTGTAGCTGTGATCACATGGCTGTTGGAAAGGGGCGATGAAATGAATCTATTAACGATTACGATCATAGCAATAATTGTTAATTTTGTTATTGGAATTATTGCTGGTTTGATTAGTAAAGATGGGCACGTGGCGATTGGAGCAGCAATTATTGCAGATTTAATCCTGATTGCATTGTATGCGCTTCAATAAGCAATGAGATGGATATAAATTATGGGCGGTGATGATATGGATTTAACAACAGGCATTGTATTTGGTGAGGATTATTACGGCGATGAAGTAAATGAACTTGCAGTTGCTTCATTTAACTATGTGAAACAGGACATAGCGGATGTCAAAAAACGATACATGAGTTTAGGGTTCCATCTTCATGAGATGGAGATGCGCAGATACCATGAAGAGTTAGGATATGACAATTTCTATGAGTGTATCGAAAAGAACTTTCATATGGATAAATCCGCAGTATCGCGTGTGATTGCGGTATGGAAGGAATTTTGCTCAAAAGACAACTCAAATTCCGGGAAGATGTGGATCGATGACAGATATGAGAAATATTCCTATTCCCAGTTGGTGGAAATGCTGCCATTAAAGGAAAAGGAACGTTTCAAAGTCGATGCAGATATGACAGTATCGCAGATCAGGAGCTATAAGAGATCATTAAAAGAAAAAGCGAAAGAACAGAAAAGTTCGACGGATACTTTAAATACCTCGGATACTTTGGTGCAGACATCGAAAAAGAAAAAGTCTGTTGCGACGTCGCAATCAGTTTCGAAGAAAAAGGTACCGCCGTATGAAAGAGGCTGTATTACAGGCAAAAATCCAAATGGAACCTGTGCGTGCTGCGGCTGTAATGAAACAGTAGAATGCTGTGCTGACTGTAAGGAAGACTGTAATGGAAGATGCGGATGGATCGAAGATAAAGAACCTGTTATAACACAGCCGGAACTTCCTGTCATGAAGAACATGACGCAGAGAGAAGAGTTTATAAACAGTTATAAGTCCTGGAACATTTGGTGTAGAAATGAGTGCACAGAAGAAACATTTTATCGCTATGATCTGCCGGATGGCTATGCAATCGTGGTAAAGAATTATCCGTACTATATAGAATGGACGAAAGAAGAAAGTGAAACAGAAGAATATTATCTTCTTGATTCTGGATATCGTCATTTTGCAGATTGTAAAACAAATATGACAGTGTTAAAAGAGCATTTAAAAAACATGAATAAGAAATAGCATCCTGTCTGCACGGCAGCTCCACGACCGTAGCATCAAAGCAATGCAGACGATCGGTTCCTGGAAACGGGAATCAGAAAAAAAAAGAAGCCCTGTGACGGCAATCACAAGGCTTCCGGGAAACATTTCTTAGAAATGCCACCAAAACAACAAGTTTATTCTACGGCATTTCTAAGAAAAGTTCAATCTGAACAGATGTTTCCCTTTATTAATTTTTATGGAACCTTGATAACTAAATGGACTTGTGCGGGTGGAAGTGTGAAATTTAGAACTTTCAGAAAGCCCCATTGACGGGGATAAAACGTAACAGTCACGAAAGAAAGAGGAGAAGACCGTGATGGGGCTGACAGGCTCTCGGCAGTGTGCGGTTATAGAACGCTGCCAAAAGAAAATAAGGGACGCAAATTTGTCCCTTATAAGCACAGGAAGATTATATATTGTTGGAATGTTACGAGGTGATGATTCTTTTGTTAGTAGTTACAATTATATACATAGTATCAATAACTATTCTATTTATTTATTGCTATAAAGTCAAGAAAGTGCAACGGGCTGCTGACAGAAATAGAAGAATATTAATAGATCATGCAACGGCACTTCTGATAAAGCAGGAATATTTTATATCTGCAATATGTCGTGGAAATGTACAAGATCTAAAGTTTATAATAGAAATTTCGCATTTCCTGACAGACTATGTTTTTAAATGTATTTTAAAAGGTGCTTTTGAAAGTGAAAGAATTGAAAAGGCGCATTTATGGCTGGTAATGAAATACCCGGAACTGTTTGAAATTTATAATACGATGGAAAATAAAGCATCGCTGACCAGCAGGATGCAAAAATGGGAAGACGTAGAAGAAAATCGGGTAAAGCGTTTTGAATTGGAAAATGGAGATGTGTGGGAAAAATATGTAGTGTGGCGGCAGAAAGCAGAAAGAGAAGGTAAAACGCCTTACGAAACAGACTGCATTTTTGAGGAAACAAGAAGTACGTTTTCTATATGGTGCCATTTAAAAAACAGAATACCATTTGAAATTATGCTTTTTTATGAAAGATGCTATGAAAAAATACGAAGAGGTGTAGCAGGAGTAAGTATGATGGATGATCTGAAAATATTTGAAGAACAAAACGGATCGCTCCAGGAAGAATATAATGCCTGGAGAAGACATGCAGAAAGATCAAATCTGCCACAGTACAAAATTGATTGTGCATTTCAGGAAGCAAGAGAAAGATTTTCTTTATATTGCAGTCTGAAAGAGACAATTCCTTTCCTTGTTATGTGCCGCTATGAATTGATATATAACCTTTTGGAAGGAACAACGATGTGATAAAGCATTCCTGTGTTTATAAGGGATTAATTAATCCCATACAGATTTCACCTGCAGGAGAATCGAGTAACGATGAAAGGAGGAAGATTCCCATGGAAGAGTTTATGAAAGAATATGGTGGTGCAGTAAAAAGAGGTGCAGTGATTATTGCAATTACAGTATTGATCTTGTTCATTTGCAATCCAACGGAAGGCGGAATTGCTTTGGAGCAGTTCAAAACAGCATTCACGAATTTCTTTACAAAGATGAATGCATTAGGCTGATAAGTAAAGTGGCTGGAGTAAAAAACAGGCGGCAGCAAATGTTCAGTTGGTCTTTGACATTTACATGCTGCCTGTACCTTTTAAAAGGAGGGAAAATTAAATTTGAGTGAAATGTTTGAACCAAGCCCGGAACAGTTTGGTGTGTTCTGGGATTTTTTAATGCAGCCGGATGTTACGGATGTGGATTATAACGGTTCTGCCCTGTGGATCACGGATCTTAAAAAGGGTAAATACAGAGCAAAAGAAGCGGAAGAAAAAGTTACAGAAAACTTTTTAGATGCCTTTACGCATAACATTGCAAATTGTGTGGATGCACAGTTTAACAATGCAAATAAGGTGTTAGAGGCAGATACGAAAGAACTTCGTATCAGTATCATTCATGATTCTGTGGCGGCAACCGGGACAAGCGTCTGTATCCGCAGATCTCCGTGTCTGGTGCGTAATACGATTAACGGGATGTTAAACAGCGGTTTTTGTGAAGAAAAGGTGCTGCATCTGCTTTTAAACTGTGTGAGAGCGGGTATGAACTTTGTATTTGGCGGGGAACCCGGAGCTGGAAAAACGGAAACAGCAAAGTTTTTTATGCAGTTTATTCCGAAAGAAAGCCGTGTGATCACGATCGAGGATTCTTTAGAAATCCATTATCCGGAAATTAATGCCGGAGCGGATGCCGTAGAGCTTCGTGTAAAGGATAACTTTTCCTATACGGATGCGATCAAGGCGTGTTTAAGACAGAATCCGGCTTATCTGGTTTTGTCAGAGGCAAGGTCAACGGAAGTGACATCACTGTTGGAACAGTGGAGTACTGGTGTCAATGGATTTACAACGATCCATCTGGATGATGTGAAGAAGCTGCCAGACCGTATCCAGAGCATGATGAATAATGTAAATGATGCGAGACGTATGGAAAACAGGATTTACCGTTATGTAAATCTTGGACTTCTGATCCGGAAAGAAAATACACAGGATGGAGAGATCAGAAGATATTTAGATCAGCTTTGTTTTTATGCCAGGGAAGATCATGAAAACAGAATTTATATGCTGGTAGAGGATGGGGAACTTGTTTCAGAGGAGATACCGAAAGATATTCTTTTGAAATTAGAACGTGCTGGAATACAAGAACCGTTCTTTTGTGAAAGTTTTTACAGATACCGGAAGGAGGGCAGATAGTGGCAGGATTGAAAAAGACACGGATAAAAGAGAAAAAAGAGAGAAAGCAGATCAAAAAAGAAAACCGTGTGGCGAAAAATCTGTTGCTTTTAAATCCGGGAAACCTTGCAAAAGAGGTTTATACATACGGATATCATTTTTCCTGGAAAACGCATTTATTTGTCATTGGTGCATGTATTGCCGGAATGGGAGTGATCGGCTTACTGTTTCAACTGAAATGGAAACTGCTTGTCATTGTGCTGATCGCCATGTTTTTGGCACTTCCGGCATTTATCCTTGACACTTATAAAAAAATGTATGAACAGAAACGTTTTGCAGATGCTGCCACTTACATGGAGCAGATGTTATATGCGTTCCAAAAAACAGGAAAAGTATTATCTGCCTTAAAAGAGGCAAGAGAGACATTTGAACCGGGACATATGCGGGATATTATGGATGAATCAATCGGACATCTTGAAGCGGGACATTCCTACAGTGAAAAAAGTGTTTTAAGGGAATCCTTAGACATCGTGGAAAAAGAATACGAGTGCCGCAAGATAAAAACACTGCATGAACTTTTGATCAGTGCAGAGGAATATGGTGGAGAGGCGGATGATTCCATTTCCCTGTTATTAAATGATGTGGAATTATGGAAACGCAGAGGTTACCTGCTTCAGGGAGAAAAGAAAAAAGCACATACAAACAATGTGGTATCCATTGTTGTGGCTACAGCCTTATGTGCCGGAACTTTATATATGTTAAATGCACTTCCGGGTATCCTTAACATGGAAGCCCCTTACAATGTGCTTACAACAGGTCTGGTACAGGTCACATCTTTCGGGCTTCTTCTATGGATGATCTATGTATATGCAAGATCAGAAAAGACATTGACCAGGAACTGGTTGAAGGAAGAAGGTGGAAGAGACGAGGAATATGTACTGCGCAGTTATGAAAAAGCAATGAATTATGATGAGAAAAAGGAAATGAAAAAAAGCATGTTGTGGGCGGTTCCTTTTTTCGTGGCAGCGATATACTTTGCAGCAAAAGAATCCTGGATTGCAATACCGCTTTTTCTTGTTACAGCCATAATGTCACAGCAGCACAGGTTTGGCAGAAATATTGCGAGACGTGTGGTTTCGGAAGAACTCTATGCAGCATTCCCGGAATGGCTGATGCAGATGGCATTATTAATGCAGCACAGCAATGTACAGGTTTCCATCGCCAGATCGTTAGATGGAGCACCCAAAGTCCTGGTACCGGAATTAAATGCATTATTGCAGCGATTAAAAGAGCAACCGAATGCATTAAGTTCGTATACAGATTTCTGCAAAAACTTTGATATTCCGGAAACAACCAGTTGCATGAAAATGCTGTACACAATTTCGGAAGCCGGTACAGGAGATGCAAAGGTGCAGATCCACAACCTTTTAGGACGGGTACAGGAAATGAGAAACCGTGCTGCAGAACGTAAAAATGAACAGGCTTCTTTTAAAGTGCGGATGTTATATTCATATCCGGTATTTGGAGCTTCGGTAAAACTGCTTGGGGATCTGCTTGTCGGTATGATGTTTTTATTTGAAATGCTGTCAGAGGCGGGAGGAATGTAAATGAAGAATATAATCAATGCATTTACAACGTTGTTTTTTTATCTGCTCTGTGTTTTTGGCGCAGCGGCATTGTTGACGGCATCAGCGCAGACAGCGGCTGCCAAAGAGTATAAGGCAGACGTGATAACAGAGATCGAAAACAGTGATTTTAACCAGGCTGTGATCACAAGCTGTATCTCACAGGCACAGTCAGCAGGATATACACTTGCCGTAACGCCTTCTGCCAATGCGGAGGGAGAGACGGTGTCCGCAGATGTGGTGTTATCCTATAGTTATAAAATGCCGGTTTTTGGCATTGAGAAAACACATCAGACAAGGGGGATTGCAAGGTAGTGGAAGAGATTGTAGAACATCTTGGTGAAATGATAATGGAAGAAGTTCCGGCACTGGCAGTGCTTGCATTTTTAGTCAGTGTGTATATGGCTGCAACAGGATTTTAAGGATGGTGTTTTAAGTGGAAGAAATAGTAAAAGAACTTGGCGGAGGCATACAGGCAGGTGCATTGTCAGTGATAGCGCTTACGGTGATGTATAGTGTGTATACCGGATATTTTAAACAGATGGTAGAAACTTTTTTTACCAGGTTATGCGGTTAGGAGAAGAATGCTATGAAAGAGATCATAAAAGAACATGGCGGTGCGATGTTTACTGCCGCCGTAGTAATAAGTGTCCTTACGATCATATTTTCTGCCGTAACAGATTCTGATGGAAACCGTGGAATTGTAAAGATCATAGCGGCGCACATGGATACAGAAGGCATTGATTATAATGCGTATATAGACTATGGCGCGTATCAGTCGGAAATAGCGAAAGATGCACCGACGATTGAGTACCAGGGAACCGGCAGTCTTGTACTTGGAACAGTTCAGGTAGCAGATTATGTAAAAGCGCACGATTATAACGGACAGGAGCTTGCGGTAAAGCTTTTAAAATTCTGTGATTCTGATGGAAATGAATTGCCTGATCAGATGGATGCGGCAGCTGGAACGATCACGTTTCACACTGCAGGGATTTATTCTTTTACGGTAAAGGCTATGGATTCCGGCAACCGGAAGACGACCGCAGTGATCCATGTTCCGGTCATGTAGAAAGGAAGATTATATGAAAATAATCATTAGGGCGATTGTCACGACCTGTATTGCCGGAGTGATCTTTTTAACGATCATGGCGGTGTCAGGGAGGATGAACAGGAGCATGGAATTAAAAAGCAATCTACCGTCTGCTGCAGAAGAGACGGCAGAAAATCTGTTAACAAAAAAGTATAATGTCACAGATAAGAATCAGCTGGAAGCTGATTTTTTAGAAACATTAGCTTATGCGATCGATTCAGATTCGGATATCCAGCTAAAAGTAAATGCTGCAGATACAGATAAGCAGCTTTTATCCGTTTCTGTGACAGAAGAATTTAAGCATCCGAATGGAAAGCCTGGAACCGTTTCTTATGACAGGACGGCGATCGTAAATAAACTTTCCAAGGAAGAACCGGAAGCATATAAAGTAAATTATTATCTGTCAGACGCGGATCCAGGCTATTATAAATGCTATACAGTTTTAAAAGATGATGTGATCCCGATTCCAAAGGATCCGGTAATGGAAGGAAAGACTTTTACAGGCTGGACAGATACAGATGGAAATACGCTCGATCCGGACATGACGACAACGCAAAATACAGACTGTTATGCAAAATGGAATTAAAACAGATAAAATAATAGGTATATAATAGGGAGCTGTCTTAAACGGATAGCTTCTTTTATTCCAATATAATATTGACATTTCTATAGCTTTTCCTAAAAGAAAAAAATTCGTGAAATCTTTTCTTTTATTCCATCGAAAATAAAAATTGCATGTCTTATACTAGGCAGGTGTAAGACATGTACATTGACAACTGAATATTTTGTGCAAATTGGAGAAAATAAAAAATATTTACAGCAGTTAAAAAGAGAAAAAAATGAGTTATCCACAAGAGAAAAATATGCATATGGGTTGTCCCCGAAAAACATGAGCAATAATAAAATGTATCACAAATATCAGGGAAAAAGCTGGATTTTGGGGCAATAAGTGGCAGTTATCCACAAAAAAATGGATTGGCAAAATGACGAATACATGCATAACTCTGATTTGATTTTTAATCGCATGACGTTTATAATAAAGAAAAGGAAAACAGATATAGTATACTGATCAAGGCAGCCGAAAGGACGGCTTTACCACTTAGATCTGCTCCGAGATTCGGAGAAAGGGGTGGTAGCATGGTTACATATAGTGACTTGTTCACATTTGTTATTATGATATGTGCCATCATAACGCTTGTCAGAAGTGTCAGAAATGATACCCATGATAAGACAAAAAAATAACCGTCCAGCTCCCTGACAAGATCTGACGGTTATTTCATGTAACTAAAGATTTATATATGCCGGAGCAGATAGGTATTTGCTTATCACCCGGCTGTCTTGATAGGTATATTATAAAAGTTTCCAATTCGTTTGTCAACGTCGTAAGTAAAAGAATCAAAAATAAAGGATAAAGGAGAATCAGAAGTTATGAGAGAGAGAGGAAGAAAGAACAGAACCAGTGCCACAATGCTGGCAGGATGGAAAAAAGCAGTCGTATTGATGCTTGCACTTATCGTGTGTATCAGCAGCGTTGTAGTACCGCAGCCGGAAGAGGTATCGGCAAAACAGGCAGCATATCTGGATTACTATGGCAAAGATAAGCCCAAAAATCAAATCGTGTTTGCAACATCGGATGATGCCAAATGGCATAAAGCAAATGAAGGCTGCTGTAATGTTTCCAAAAACAATGGAACATACAATCATTATCACTGCATGAAAAAGAAAACTGTTTATGCAGGAGAGAAGTTCACGATTGTTCCGGTTGCCATGTTTAAAAATGGAGTGGTGGTAGGATCAAAAAACAGTAAAGACGGTATCAAATCCGGTGAACTGAAATACAAATCCTCGAACACCAGCATTGCAACAGTAAATGCAAAGGGTGTTGTGACAGTAAAGAAAAAAGGAAAATGTAAGATCACTGTGACATCCATCTATGATTCCCAGGTAAAAGGAACATTGAGTCTGACTGTAAGCAAGGGAAAGCAGAAAGCAAAGATCACTTTAAAAGAGAAAAAAGCATCCATCGTTGTCGGAAAGACAACCACTATCAAAGTAAAATCCTTTAAAGGGATCAGCAATAAGAACATTGCCTTTTCTTCCAGTGACAAAAAAGTTGCAACGGTATCATCCAAAGGAAAAGTAACCGGCAAGAAAGCAGGAAAGGCAACGATCACCGTAACTTCCCTAATCAACAAGAAAGTAAAAGCTGTGTTTAAGGTAACCGTAAAAACGGCGGATATGATTGATACGGACTATTCCGAAAAAGGAAAAGGTAAGATCGTCCTCGAAGAAAACAGTGTAACTTTATATCCGGAAAAATCTTTCCATAAGATTTATGATCATTGTGGAGATGCTCACAGCCTTGAATTTTATACCGAAGATCACGAGAGCATGGATCAGTTTATTGGAGAACAGCTTTTAGTACAGAAAGAAAAATACGGACAGGCACAGATCAAAGTAAAACGGATCACCGGCGTAAAGAACAGTGCTGTTTCCTATAAGTCCAGCAACACAAGTGTTGCTGCTGTATCTTCTACCGGTTTTGTTACACCGAAAAAGGTAGGAACCGCAACGATCACAGTTACATCCAAAGCCAATAAGAAAGTCCAGGCGAAATACAAGGTAACGGTTAAGAAAAACGACATGGTGCTGGCAGTTGGATTTGATATGTATGATAATATCAAGTACTATGTGAAGAAAAATGATGATGGCACGATCGAATATAGACGGATGCCTGTTGCGGAGGAATTTTTCTCAGCAGATAAAAAAGTGGCAGAGTCATGCGATTACTCATACAATATTGCAAGTAATAATAAAATTATTATGACCAGCAGCAATGAAAATGTTTTAAGAGTAGTAGAAGAAGATTATCTCGATGTAATGGGAAAAGGATCAACTACTATTACTTTAAAAACCGCTGATGGGCGCTGGAGCTATTCGTGGAAAGTGACTGTCAGCGATAAACAGACTTCCTTTGCTAAATATAGTACAGGTTTCACAACAGGAAGAGGCATGGATCAGGCTGATGAAAAAGATGGTTGGGTAACAAAACTTTAAACAGCAAGGAAAATTTAATAAAGTAGATGGCAGTCTATTATAGGCTGCCACAGAAAAGTGAACTGCTTGGCATCTGATTACCTTGCAGTTCATTTTTTATTATTACGGTATTTTCGAAATGAAAATATAAATTACACATGACAAAAAGTCGAAAGGAGATTTATGAGAAACAGGATAACACAATTAAGCAGATTTTTACTGCTCTGTGCAGTAATGTTTCTGGTCACCATGATTCCGCAGAGTGTGAAAGCGATCACGGTAGAAGAAGCAGGAAAAGTCTATATGACGGATTCACAGGCGGGGGCAGGAAAACCGTTGTATGGACGGTTGAATATCAACTATACCGGAAATACGAACTATGATACATGGTCTAACGATATTGTTACAAACTATAACACCTATGACAGTAAAGCAGACCAATATAAAGCTGCAGAAACGGTATTGAAAAAAGCAGACAACTCCGTGATTGGAAAGAAGATCAAAAACAACAGATCTGCAAAGCTGACAAAATCGTCAGGTGGGGATGGAACAGTACGGGCTGCATATTTGGTATGGCAGGCAAGAACAAGTGTAGACAGATCGACGACAGATGCAGCTGCTTTGGCAAAATCAGAAATCGCCTTTGTACTGCCGGATGGATCGGCAAAACTGATAAAGGCACAGTATGCAACTTATGATAACCGGTCGATCGATTATATAGATCAAAAAAAGGAAAATGGAGTAAATAAACAGTACACTTTTGTCAATATGTATGCAGATGTAACAGACATCATTAATAAAAGTGACAAAATCTACGGAACGTATTCGGTATTTAACATTCCGTATTATGAACATATCGGTGGCGGTGAGGGCGCCGGAGGATGGCAGCTGATCGTTGTGGAAAACTGTGATATAACGGTTCCGATGAGAGCAGTACGTCTTAGAATGTCTGCGGATTTTAATATTGATGATGTTTCAAAACACGATGGAGAATGGGTAGAGAAAGATATCAAGACCGGAATGGTCACAAAAGTGAAGTCAAAGGCATATAAGGCGAATGATAAAGAGCCGTTAACTGGACAATATCTGACGATTTTTGTGTATAGTGGGAACACGGCAGTTAATCTGACAAAACTGAATCTGTATGCACAGAAAGAAACTGAAAAGTGTAATAAAAACAAACGGATTTTCGGACTGTCAAAGGAAGTGAGTCCATATTTATCGATTAATGGAGAGGCACTGTACGATGAAGTAACGACGACAAGGGGAGATTTGGTTGATTTTACAATTCCCAAAGAGAGTACACAGCCTGCCTATGCAAATGATAAATACACGCTGCAGACCAATACAGGGGATGAAACGCACTGGGTTACCATGTTTGTGACGGGTATTGCGGTAGATATTTCGGATAACTTTGCAGAAGGAGCTCAGGTTACGACAGTAAAAAGCCCGACAACAGTTACTGTTTCACAGAAGATTACCAATAAGACGCTGCAGTCTAAGACGGGATATTACAATGGAAAACTGGTTGTTACATTAGACGAAGCATTAACTCCGACGAATACAAAACCAAAACTCACGGTTTATAATAAGGAGGCTGATAAAACAACCACAATCACAGGTGATTGGGATGCTAAAAAACATACAATAACGTTTTACGTTGATAAACAGGGCGACAGGGGGACAAAATATGCGGATAGTAAATTTAAAAACCCAAGCAGAGGCAGTTATATCAGTTACAGTATCGACTGTACATATGAGAAAAATTCCGGAGTGGATGAATTTAAGAATGGATCTAAGCTGTCCGGTGATTTGAGATCACAAAATGTTGCAACAAAGACTACCATTGATGACATATTATCGGAAGAATCGACAGGAATTCCAATTTATGTACTCACTGTCAAAATCGACAAAACCACGGTCAATAAAGCTGTAACACAGGTATTTAATAATGGGACGGCGATCACTGGTGCCGGTGGCACAGTAAACAGTAGCAGCACGGTATCATCTGGTGATTATTACATGGCATCGTATGAATTGCCGTGTAATGCAAACATTGTTTCCACACCGACCTTTAATACCGGCTGCGTGTTCAGCATGTGGACGGATCTCAATGAAAAGACTGGTGTTTCGACAAACTGTAAGGTTACATCTGATTATGTGAATGATAAAACCTATGCCTATGAGAGAAGCATGCCTGCTTATAACATGACCTTAACTCTTACCGGAGTGTTGGATGAAGCTGTTTATACCGTTCATCACTGGAAACAGAAAACAACCGGTATTGCATCAACCCATGACGATAAAAACTATGAACTTGCCGAAACAGAGACGAAAAAAGCACAGATCGGAAGTAGAATAACGCCTGCAGTAAAGACATACACCGGTTTTGACAGCCCGAAAACACAGACGAAAGAGGTAACTGCAGATGGAAAGATGGCCATTGATTATTATTATGAAAGACATCTATATAATGTAACATTAAATGCCGGAACCGGCATTGAAAAGACGACCGGAGGCGGATCGTACCGCTATGGACAGAGCGTTACCATCGATGCGGCAGTAAAAGAAGGCTATCACTGGTTAAACTGGAAAGGAAATTATAAAGGCGGATCCGGTGGGGAGCAGACCGTGGATGCTAAGAAGTTTGTATTTACAATGCCAGCCGGAAACGTTACAATGACAGCCAATGCAGAGGCAAATAAATATACGATCCATTTTGATCCGAACGGTGGAGCCGGACATATCGATGATATTGAAGCAACGTATGATGAAGATGTAACGCTGCCGGATGTATGGAATGCAGACGGAACAGCAGCCTATGTGAAATATACACTGGATGGACAAAACGTGACAGAGGATGTCATTGCCGGAGTGCTTCCAAAAGCAATGATGGCAGGATATGAAGAGGAAGAAACGGAAGAGGCTGAGGATACCGAAGATCCGGATAATGCGGAAGACCCAGAGGGTGCCGGTAATTCAGAGAATGAGGATTCCGAAAACAATGGAGATGATTCGGATGCAGGTAATTCAGATGCAGACGCACAGAATTCCATGAATGCTGTGGAAGAAGCAGGCAATGCAGAAACTGCAGACAACTCTGATGAAGCAGACGATGCAGAAATGGCAGACAGTTCCGATGAAGCAGACGAGGCAGAAATGGCAGATAATTCTGATGAATCAGATGATACAGACAATCCTGATGTAACAGACGATACAGATCAGAATGAAAAAGTTGCCGTGACAAAAGAGAATAAAGATGATGCCGAAGATATTGATGCTTTCAATGACTTAGAGGAAGAAGACATCGAGGAAAACAAGAAAGCCGAGGAGCCAAAGAAAAAAGTCTACGCATCCGTATTTATGGGCTGGTCCTTAGAAGATGGCAAAGACACCTTTATCCCACAGTGGAAAGCCGGGGATATCGTTCGGAACCTTGTGGCAGAAGATGGTGGAGAGATCACACTTTATGCTGTCTGGGATGACTGTCCGTGGATTCAGGCACAGGATCTCTATTATACTTTAGAGCAGGCACAGAGTGGTTTTATCACGGAAGAAGAAATCTTAAGCCATGCAACGGCAACCGACCGGGAAGATGGAAGTCCGATTTTACCGGGAACCAATCCGGCACCGAGTGATCCGGAAGTTTTCACATCCTTCACGATCCCGGACTACCAGGCAGAAGAATTTATAAATCTGCAGCATGACTTTGCCACATCCGAGAATTTAACCGTGGTAGATCATGTGGGAAACAAATATGTGAAACAGATCATGGTGCATGTGACCGATACGACACCGGTAAAAGTAAAACCGGAAGGAAAGACCAGGTTTATCAGTGAAAAATATTTTAACCTGGATCATGAACATGGCGGATTGGAAGAAAATTCTATCTGGATGACAGATGCGGATTATCACTCTGCACTGCAGAAAGCATTTGATAATTTGAAAAACGACACGCCGGAAGATGAGTTTTTGATCCCGCATGAAACGATTCTTGAAATGAAGCAGTACATTCAAGATCATGGTATTGGAAACAGTAAAGAACCAGATGCATTGACAGAGTTTTACAATCGGTTTATGGCGCCGAATAAAGTAAGATAAAAATTGCGACGTCGCAACACAGGGAAGATGATACATGAGCATCTTCCCTATTGTATATTGTAGGATAATAAGTGATGTGCTATGATTTGGAGGAAAAGATGATTGTAATTTTGATTATATTGATAATTTATACGGTCTTTTTAAATATGACGTTGCTGTTCTTTTATAAAGAGTATAGGCTTTGCAAGCTGGAACTTGATTTGATAAAACGGACTGTGGCAGAAGCAGAAGCGGGGAAATTTATTACAAAGACAATAGATGAGTTGGAAACATATGAGTGATAAAAGAATATTGGAAAAGGTAATAAGAATGAGAAAAGAATATGATATTAAAAAATTAAATCCCAAAAAGAATCCATATTCAAAGAGGATTGAAAAGCAAGTGAACATAAATATTGCGAGCAGTGTAGAAGAGGGCTTGAGAATAAATGTTTTGACAGATCAGAAACAGTGTGATAGTATGAGGTTAGAAAAAGGGGCACTGCCGATAGACGGT
>SKEB01000946.1_pt1 | contig 15425 bp, 11 predicted proteins | sample 4826561 | NCBI WGS metagenome assembly SKEB01 (sample SAMN11008820, study PRJNA524170) | human gut metagenome | biome: Human fecal sample; material: Feces; isolation source: fecal sample from pouch patient p17 | host: Homo sapiens | place: Israel: Tel-Aviv | collected 2016-03-29
ACATATATTAATGATAAGTATTTTTAATGTATTGTTTTGAGTTTGTTTAGGAGAATGTTATGAACAAAATTTTTAAAGTGATGTGGAACGCAAAAAAAGGATGTAATGTAGTTACATCTGAAAAGGCAAAAGGTACATGCCGTTTCCAAGGAAGCACTAGATTAGCTGCAATAGCTGTATTAGGTTTAACTATAATCACTAGTGGTGTGAATACAGCTAATGCCGGAGGGGCGACTACTACAGTTGGCACAATTGAAGTTAATACCTCAAATGATCTTACATATGTCGGCGGTATCTTACAGCCTGCTACAAATTTAACAGCTATGGATTATAAAACATATGTAATTTCTGGTACAATTGCAAACCCTACAAGTATGGCATTTAATGGGGGTATGAATACTACTGCTTATATATATGCAAATGGTCAGTTAGTTCCAGAAACATCCTTTAAGGCAAATGGTACAGAGCAAGCAACATCTACTCGTAATATTACTAAAATGTGGAATGATAGTAGCACTGTTGATAGTAATGGTAACTATATTAATTCTACAAGCCCAATTAAAAAAGCAGCTCAAATTTCTCCAGTAGAAACTAAACAAACTGTAATTTCCTCACCTGGTAAAGCGAAGAAAGGTACAATAAAGACAGAAGTTCTTGGTACCACAACTACTACGAATACGGGTAAAACTGTAACTATTAGTAAATTGTCAGATAATTTAGCATTTGCAAATATTGGAGGCCTTGCTGAAGGTGGTTCAAGTACTATGGCATCTTATGATTTAATGCTTGATGATATCACTCAAGCTGCATTGAATGAACATGCAAAAGCCATCAATACTTTAACAGAGCTTGCAGTAGACGCTCAAAATGATAAGCAAACAGCTTTTGTAGATGCTAATGGTAATAAAGTTGTAAAAACAACTGACTCTACTGGAGCAACAGAGGGCTATTATTTAGAAAGTGATATCGATTCTACTACAGGTAAGGCTAAAGTTGGTGCCAGTACAGTAGCTCATTCCGATATTCATGTAAGTTTATTAGATGCATCTGGATCTACGACTACTCCTACAAAATTGAGCAACGTTGCTAATGGCACAATTGCTGCTAATAGTAAAGATGCAGTCAATGGTGGTCAATTATTTGATGTAAAAACGACAGCAGAAGCTGCCAATACTGCAGTTACTACAAAAGGAATTAAATTCGTTGGTGATACAGGTGCAACTATCACTCGCAAACTAGACGAAACACTAAATATTAAAGGTAACACAGCAACTAGTGCTGTATTAACAGATGGTAATATTGGTGTAGTTTCTAGTGGTACAGATACACTGTTAATTAAATTAGCTCGAAATATTGATCTTGGTACAGCTGGTTCTGTTACAACTGGTAATACTAAAATTAGCAACGCTGGTCTCACATCTAAAGATGCTGCTGGTAATACAACTGTAGTAAATGGTTCTGGTCTATCTTTCACCGACAACACGGGTGCTATTGGTCCTAGTATTACAAAAGATGGTATCAATGCGGGTAATAAAACAATTAGCAATGTAGCAACAGCCGTTAATGGTACAGAGGCCGTTAATAAAGCGCAATTAGATGCGGCGATTGCAGCAATCCCTACAACTGGAGGGGCAACTACACTTAAGACAGCCGCAGATAAGGGTACGACAGGTACCGTAGCATTAGCCACCCAATCTCTTGCAGTCAATGGTACTGCTAATTATGTAACAACGACTGCAACTGGTAATTCTATTACAGTTGATTTAGCACAATCTATAAAAGATAAAATCAATACAGCCGCTACTGTAGCTGGCAATGGTAAAGATGGTCGAGATGGTTCTAACGGAGCAACTGGTACAGCTGGAGCCTCTATCAATGGGCCAACAGGTAAAGATGGATTAAATGGTAAAGATTTAACGGATAAAACGAATGCTATTCGTAATGGTGAAGCTGGTATCATCGTGTACACAAATGATACTGGTGAGCGTTTAGTAAAAGCCAATGATGGGAAGTACTACAAAGCGGCTGAGGTAAATGCAGATGGTACAACTGTAGCAGGTGCAACAGCTGTAACTAACCCAGTAGCTAGCCTTGTAAATCCAGATGGTACAACAACTGGTGCTACAACTAAACTAACTAACGTTGCTAATGGCACAATTGCTGCTAATAGTAAAGATGCAGTCAATGGTGGTCAATTATTTGATGTAAAGCAAAATATTACTAATTTGACTAATACTGTTAATAGTGGATTGACTTTTAAAGGAGATACTGGCACACAATTCAACCGTGCATTAGGTACGACTGTTAATGTAGTTGGTGGTACAACTGGTAATGGCACAACTAACAATGTTGTGGTAACTGCAAATGGTACAGATACATTAACTGTTAAATTAGCTGAAAATATTGATCTTGGCACTAATGGTTCTGTTACAACTGGTAAGACTAAAATCAGCAATGCTGGTCTCACATCTAAAGATGCTGCTGGTAATACAACTGTAGTAAATGGTTCTGGTCTATCTTTCACCGACAACACGGGTGCTACTGGTCCTAGCATTACAAAAGACGGTATCAATGCTGGTAATAAAACAATTAGCAATGTAGCTACAGCCGTTAATGGTACTGATGCAGTTAACTTGACTCAAGTACAAAATATGATCTCTGGTATCGGTGGCGGTGCACATAGTACAGTTACCGCAGGTAATAATATCAAAGTTAAGGAAACACTAGATTCAGCTACAAATGGTAAAGTATTTAATGTAGCACTTAAAGATTCTATCACTGTTACAAATGTAACAACTACAGATGCAGCTGGTAACACAACGGTCACTAATGGTAGTGGTGTAACTATCACTGGTGCTTCTAGTCCTACAAATCCTGGTAAGACAGTATCCTTGACAACTGATGGTTTGAATAATGGAGGTAACCAAATCCATAATGTAGCGCGTGGTACATCTGCTGATGATGCAGCAACTGTAGGTCAAGTACAAGATGCTATGAGTGGTTTAAATAGTGCATTTAATAGTTTGGATAGCAAAATAAATACAACTGGTGCAAATGCGGCAGCATTGGCTGGTTTGAAACCAATTCAATACGATCCATTGGAACCAACTCAAATTATGGCTGCGTATGGTCATTACCATGATAAATCTGCTGTAGCAGTTGGTGTGGCTCACTTTACTAATGAAAGTACTATGTTCCACGCTGGTGTAACTCTTGATGACCAAAATAATATGTTCAATGTGGGGGTAACTAAAAAAATTGGCTCCTCTGCAGCAAAAAAAGCAATCCCTGAACGTTATAAAGGTGGTCCAATTAGTTCTGTATACGTAATGAATGATGAAATTACTGCATTGAAAGAAGAAAATGCAAGAATCAAACAAGAAAATGAAGATACTAAAGCTAAATTAGCAATGGTTATGGCAAAATTAGGCTTATAATCTGAGGTGTATTAACATATGAAACGTTTAATTCAAGTAGCAAGTGTGTTTTCAGTATTGGTAATCGGCGCTTTCATAGTGCCGGTCCAAGCTGAGTCTGTAGATGTATTAATGGAGCCTGCCACAGGTAATGAAACAGTATTAACCGCAATTCAAGAAGCTAGTACTGTTGTGGCACCAAGTGAAAATTTACAAGAATTAGCAGTATCCTATAATACATGGTACGCGGTTCAGGCAGGTAAAACGTATACAATTCCAGTTGTTGGTGGTCAATCTGTTACCTATACAGGTCAAGAATTAGCTAATAAAAAGTTAATGGATTTCATTAATATAAGAACAGATTTATACTTTACCTCCCATCGTTGGAAGACTGATAGCTATGGTTTGATTAAATTGGATACTATTCGTAATCAAGCAGTAAAAGTGATTAATCAACCATTAGCAGATGATTTCCGTAAAATCGATTTATGGGCTGTTATTAATGGCAACCCAATTCATGATTTTAATGCGATTTCCTTGGTATCTATCGTAGAGAACGAAACAAAGGACGTATATTACTCTGAATTGCGGTCTTATGTAAACGAAATTATGGCATTCGCTCTACGTGAAACTATGCGCGCTAGCGAATTCAAAAATTACGCTAATCAATAATCTAATTTTAATATTTGCGTAATAAAAATATAATTTTGTATTGTGTATTTGATGACTATAAGGAAGTACGTATATACGATATATTTAGTCAGCGACAAGATTATTTACAATTAATATGTGGGCGTTCAGAGTGCAGTATAACTCTGATAAATAGAGCTGTAACAAAACAGCTCCATAAACTAAAAAAGCTATTAGTTGATTTTAGATGATGAACCGACCCCTTAATGTTAGACCAAAAATCTTAACGTTAAGGAGGTTGGTTCAGTCGGTTCAATCAACTAATAGTTTTTTCTATATTTCTAAGAAAAAAGGGCCCTGAAGGGCCCTCTTTATTATTGTCTTTAGACTGGTTCGCGAAAAGGGCGTGAAGATTATAGAGGGGGAGCTTATGGCAGATTATGTGTATATGCTAGTATTAATCTAACCTAAAATAGAGGAGACACCTGTTTTCGAAATCTGACTTTGGCCTGAGCCCCGAAGGGGCGAAGAAAAAGCCGGTGGAAGATTTCGGAAGTAGATGTCTCCTTGTGTTTTATACTTGATTAGCTATTTAATTCAATAGAAGAACCTGGATCAATAATAACCGCAGTTTGGTTGTATTTGCCTTCTACTAGGCTTGTGAATACAGCTGGTTCGCGGTCGATAACAGGCCATGTTTTGTAGTGGATTGGGATGGAGATACGAGCTTTTACATAGCTAGCTGCAAGGGCTGCATCTTCAACGCCCATTGTGTAGTTATCGCCGATAGGGAGAAGTGCGTAGTCGATATCGCCAAAGCGGTTTAATAGTTTCATGTCGCTAAAGAGGGCAGTATCGCCTGCAAAGTATACGATGTCGCCAAAGAAGTTGACGATGCAACCTGCTGCGTGACCACCTGGTACGCCAGCGCCATGGAATGCAGGAACGATACGAACGGAACCAAATTCAAAGTCATATTTACCGCCAAGGTGCATCGCGTGTGTACGGCAACCTGCAGCAGCTGCTTTGCCAGCAACTTCAGCTGTAGAGATTACGAGCGCATCGTTAGCTTTAGCGATGAACTCTGTGTCGCCGTAGTGATCATCGTGACCGTGGCTGACGAAGATGTATTGGCATTTAATATCTTCTTTTTTTGCGATGTCCCATGTATTGCCTGTTAAAAATGGGTCGAAAATCATGGATACGTCACCGTTTGTTAACATAAAGCACGCATGGCCGAAATAAGTTAATTTTGTTTTCATAGGAACACTTCCTTCCTCATATATACTAATTTAATTATATTGTATAATAGAAATGGAAAAAGTAAAACTATTGATGTACATTTATACATAAAATAAGGAAATATTATGGAATTAACACATTTTGATGAACAAGGTAATGCGTGGATGGTGGATGTTTCGGGTAAGGACCATACGCATCGCATTGCGGTAGCAGAAGGATTTATCGCCATTAATGATGCTATTTTTGATCGTATCCAAAGTGGAACGATGAAAAAGGGTGATGTTTTGTCCGTGGCTCAACTGGCTGCTATTATGGGGGCAAAACAAACGAGTAATCTCATTCCTTTATGCCACCCCTTGATGCTTACGAAGGTAGAGGTTCATTGCCAGCTTATTGATGGTGAAAGTCCTGCTTTCACAATGGATACACATAATAAAGCGGTTAAAATTACGGCTACGGTTAAGACGACGGGGCAAACGGGTGTTGAAATGGAGGCCCTTACAGCCGTTCAAGTGGGCCTTCTTACGGTATACGATATGTGTAAGGCCATTGATAAAGGCATGATTATGGGGCCTACCTATCTCGTTGAAAAAGATGGGGGCAAGAGTGGCCATTTTATTCGAAGTAGCAGTAAATAATCTTAGTGGTGTAGGGCTATTTGTGTCCCACCTAGGAAAAATAGAATTCACTACTTGAATACGTACTTTAGATTAGGTAGAATAATATAGATATAAGAATAGAGGGAATAATATGGAAATTGTATTATATGAACCGGAGATTCCTGGTAATACCGGTAATATTGCACGCCTTTGTGCGGCAAACCATATGACCTTGCATCTCATCAAGCCATTGGGTTTTTCCATTGATGACAAGCACGTTAAACGAGCGGGCCTTGATTATTGGCATTTGGTAGATGTACAGGTTCATGAAAATATAGAAGAACTATATGCGAAATATCCTGATCGTCGTTATTTTTATGCCACAACAAAGGCAAAACATGTGCATTCTGATGTGAAGTTTGAAATCGGTGATATGCTCGTGTTTGGTCCTGAAACTAGAGGTTTACCTGAAAGTTTATTAGAAGGTAATGAGGAAACGTGCATTCGCATTCCTATGGTGGAAGAGGCGCGGTCTTTAAACCTTTCTAATTCTGTGGCTATTATTGCCTATGAGGCTATGCGTCAATTGGATTATCCAGATTTGAAAGAAGTTGGCAATTGGATTAGCCATAAGTAAAATAATGTATGATGTTCGTGAGACTTAGCTTTCACAAAGAATAGTGTATGCAATAGGGGGAATGAATATGAATTACGATAAAGCTCATGATTTAGCACACGCAATGCGTGAATCTGAAGAGTATAAAGAGTTGATGCAAGCGCAAGAGGCTGTGAAAGCTGACGCAGAAGCAACTGCATTGGTGCGCACATTTATGGCTCAACAAATGCAATGGGAATATGCTAAGTTGTCCGGCGCGCCTGAAGCAGATGATTTGCAAAAGAAGCAAGAGGAATTGATGCCTCAAATTCAAGCCAATACGGCAGCTGCTAATTATTTGCAAGCGCAAATGCGTTGGAGCCAAGTATCTAATGATATTTACAAAATCATTAGCGAACCAATCACTGAGGGGATGAAAGTGTTAGATCATGGGGAAAAACAACAACCACAACATTAAGGCTTTACAAACGGCTTTATTAAAAGAATTACCAAGTACACGTGTACGGGAAGAGGAATATTTACGTCATCATACGACATTTAAAATTGGTGGCCCTGCGGATCTATTCGTTGAACCTACAACGATGGCTGAATTGAGCTTTGCGCTTCGCACCATTCACGAGTTTGATGTGCCTGTTACCATTATCGGTTGCGGGTCCAATATTCTCGTGAAGGATGGTGGCATTCGCGGTGCTGTTGTATCTGTTCGATATATGACACAAATTATGGACTGCAATGATAACGTATTGTGTATCGGTTCTGGGTATATGTTAAAGGATGCATCTGAGTTTGCCTGGGAAAATGGCTTGACTGGCCTAGAGTTTGCTATCGGTATTCCTGGCACATTAGGGGGTGCCGTATTTATGAATGCCGGTGCTTATGATGGGGAAATGAGCCATGTAGTCACTGCGGTGCGAGCTGTAGATTTTCAAGGCAATATCAAAGAATATGATGCATCGCATTTAGATTTTGGGTATCGTCATAGTGTATTCCATGATAATCATGAGGTTATTGGCGAAGTGATTATGACTCTTAAACCAGGCGATAAAAATGTTATCAAGGCTAGAATGGATGAGCTTACAGAGAAACGCGAGTCCAAACAACCTTTAGAATTTGCTAGTGCAGGTTCCACCTTTAAACGCCCACCAGGGTATTTTGCAGGAACTTTAATTGAACAAACAGGCCTGAAGGGCTTATCCGTAGGAGATGCGCAAGTGTCTCATAAGCATGCAGGCTTTGTTATCAATACAGGCAGTGCTAGTGCGAAGGATGTACTCGATTTAATTGCTGAAGTACAACGTCGCGTATATGACCAACATGGTGTGCATCTTGAACCAGAAGTACGTATGATTGGCGAAGATTAATACAAACTAAATACTCATACAAGATTTCTTATGAACCGTTATCCTTTTTTAGGTATGATGAATTCATAAGAAATCTTTTTTTTATAGTGTTTTCTTTGACATGATTGAATTAGTTACGTTATAATTAAGTGTTGCCAATTTTGGGAATATACCTACATAGTGACTTTCAAAAAGGCTATGTGATATAGAATATACTAAAGAAATTAAAGGGAGGATCTTATGATTCGCGAAAATCTTCGTAATGTAGCGATTATCGCCCACGTTGACCATGGTAAAACTACTTTGGTAGACGCATTATTAAAACAAAGCCATGTGTTCCGTGAAAATGAAAAGGTAGCAGAACGCGTAATGGACTCCAATGATTTGGAACGTGAACGTGGTATTACTATCTTGTCTAAAAACACTGCAGTTATGCATGATGGCATCAAAATCAACATCGTTGATACTCCAGGCCATGCTGACTTCGGCGGCGAAGTAGAACGTGTACTTAACATGGTTGACGGCGTATTGCTTCTCGTAGACGCTTACGAAGGTCCAATGCCTCAAACTAAATATGTTTTGCGTAAAGCATTAGAACAAAAATTGAAACCAATCGTTGTTATCAACAAAATTGACCGTCCTGACCAACGTGTTAAAGAGGTTGAAGATGAAGTTCTTGAATTGTTCATGGAACTTGAAGCTGATGATGACCAACTAGATTTCCCTGTAGTATACGCATCTGCTCGTGCTGGTGTGGCTAAAACTAACTGGGATGACGAAGCTGTAAATATGGAACCATTGTTTGAAACATTGATTAAAGAAATTCCTGCACCACAAGGTGATTTGGAAGGTCCTCTTCAATTCATGGTTACTACACTTGATTACGATAACTTTATCGGTAAAATCGCAGTAGGCCGTATCGTTCGCGGTAAAATGAAACCTAACCAACAAGTAGCTATCATGACTGGTGAAAGCACTCGTAAATCGAAAATCGGTCGTGTATATACATACAATGGTTTGAACCGTGTTGAAACTGACGAAGCACAAATGGGTGATATCATTGCGTTCGCTGGTATCGACGATATCAATATCGGCGAAACTGTAGCAGATGCTGAAAATCCTGAAGCATTGCCATCCATCTCCATCGACGAACCAACATTGTCCATGGTATTTTCCGTAAACAACTCTCCATTCGCAGGTCGCGAAGGTGAATTCGTTACATCCCGTCACTTACGTGATCGTTTGTTCCGCGAAGTAGAAACTAACGTTTCTATGAAGGTAGAAGAAACAGATTCTGCAGATGCTTTCAAAGTATCTGGCCGTGGCGAATTGCATTTGGCTGTATTGATCGAAACTATGCGTCGTGAAGGCTATGAATTACAAGTAGGTAAACCTCGCGTAATTTTCAAAACTATTAACGACAAATTGTGCGAACCATTAGAAGCATTGACTATCGACGTACCTCAAGAATTCATGGGTACTGTAATGGAAAATCTTGGCCAACGTAAAGCTGAATTGACTAACATGGTTGAATTAGCTGGTTACCTTCGCATGGAATTCGTAATTCCTGCTCGTGGTTTGATTGGTTTCCGTGCACAATTCTTAACAGCTACAAAAGGTAATGGTATCATGAACCATGTATTCCATGGTTATGCACCATACAAAGGCGAAATTCCTTCTCGTACACGCGGTGCCTTGGTAGCATTTGAAAATGGCGAAACTACACCATATGGTTTGAACTCCGTTCAAGACCGTGGTACATTGTTCGTTGGTCCTAACCAAGACGTGTACGCAGGCCAAGTTATCGGTGAAAACACTCGTGAACTTGATATGGATGTTAACCCATGTAAGAAAAAACATGTTACTAACATGCGTTCCAGCTCCTCTGATGAAGCAGTTCGCTTGACTCCACCTCGTATCTTCTCCTTGGAACAAGCTCTTGAGTGGATCAACGATGACGAACTTGTTGAAGTAACACCTGAAAGCATTCGTATGCGTAAAACAATCCTTAATCGTGCTGCACGTGCGAAAGCTGCAAAAAATAAAAAATAATATCTATACAAGATATATGAAAACGACACTCCTGGTGAGTGTCGTTTTTGTATTTTTATAAGATTTAGGTATCCCTATTTATTATATGCATATGAAAGTTAGATGATAAATTTATCATTTATGATGGATAAGCATAGTAATGCTTGTATATACAGAATATGCATAATAGCTTGAATATACGGGTATAGGTATATACGAAACCTCTATAAATTTGTATAATAATAGCAAGTTTGTTGATATAAGTTATTGATTATGGAGGTTATTATGAATAAGAAATTATTAGCATCCTTGTTTGCTGTAGGTTTGGCTGCAGGTTGTGTATGCTCTTCTGTTGACGCTCATGGTGTATTCTTTGCTAACCGTACCGATGAAAAAGTCCTTGTTCTTGGTGAAGGTCCTGTAGATAATGCCTATAGTGCAGATATGGTAAAAAATATTACTGGATATGATGTACAAGGTAAACAAATTCCAGTACAAGTTGTTAAACATGAAAAAAATATAGCTATTGTTCCCCCAGCAAATCTTGGTGTTACAGTAACTAATTTTGACTATGGCTACTGGACTAAAACTAAAGATGGCAAAATGATTCATAAACCAATTACAGAAGTACCAGGTGCTATTAAGAGTACACATGCTATCAAATATGATGTTCACTATTGGAATGCACAAGCAAAACCTTTCGTAGATAAAGATGCATTTATCCAAATCATTCCATCTGTTAACCCATTAACACTTAGAAAAGGCGATACTTATGAAATTCAAGTATTGAAAGATGGTAAACCTTATGCAAATGCACCTCTTATTAAAGATTTAGTAAATGATTTGACTGGTGAAGCTAAAGCTGATGAAAACGGTAAAGCTACTGTAGCGGTTACTGCTGATGGCTTAAATGTAGTGGGCGTAGAAGTAGCATTCCCTACACAAAATAAAGGGGAACAAAATAAATACTTTAGTGCATTATCCTTCCTTATTTCTCCTGAAGAATAATCTGTAGCCATATTTTCTACTATTCACTGAGTGTGTGAATGAATACAAGACCTCCTAAGTTGGACTTAGGAGGTCTTTCTATGTTTTTGTGTATAATAGTTTGAACACGTTCTGATAAAGAACTGAGTTTATAGCTAGATAAGAAAGAAAAGAGATTTTTATGAAACTACCACGTCATATAGCAGCAGTGATGGCTGTATTAGTATTAACTGGAATGTCCTATTCTGCATCGGCTACTGAAATCAATGCATCTAGTGATAAAGCAGAAGAATTGCTCGGTTTAACAATGGGCTCACCTGTACAAACAGCACCTGAAGTTAAACATATTATGGATACATTAACGGTTAATGTACATGGAAAAAGCTTAACCGATGCAGGTAAAAGTAAAAATGTAACAGGTATCTTTAATGGATTTGGATCCCAGTTAACGGTAGATAAGGATTTAGTGGTTCGTCTTAAAAATGATGCGCCTGCTTCTAAACGCGAATTGGGCCATTATTATATGAGTGCTGTTTATGCTGGTTATGGTGGGAAGGTGCCACGTCTTAGCAAGGATAATCCGGACCGAGATTTTGGGGATACCAATATTCACGTTAAAGGTAATGTAGATATTGATGCTATCGGCTCTGGTTTACAAGTCAATCAACGAGGTCATATCCTTGTTGATGGAGGTGGTAAGATTATCACTCATCCAGTAGAAACATCTGATACCTATTCTGTAGTAGCAGAAGAAGGGGATATATATGTTAATGCAGGCGCTGATGGCAAACATCCAGGTACTAAGGACCTAGTTGCTGTTGGCAATGTGGGCCTTATCAACAAGGACTATGGCCGCGATCCAAATCATAATGTTGAACCAACTAATATAGCGCTAGCTTTCACAACACCTAACTCTAGCCTTACCGGTGCTGTTTTGAATGAATATGCTGAAAGTAAGAAAAATCCTCATAATTCTGGTGCCGATATTTATTTACAAAATGGCGGTACTTGGAATAATGAATGGATTGGTAAGGACCGTCCTACACCAAGAAAAGAACGTCCATCAGGGGATAATGCGGCGTACCTATATAAGGGAAGTAAGGTACGCAATCTCGTAGGCGGTGCAAATCCAACGGCAGCGGGTATCATTCATCCTATCGATGCACGTCCAATTACCATTCAAAACTATAGCGGCTTTGTGAATGCTGATTATAAGGCTGGTGTACCGGCTAGTGAAGAAGGTAAGGGGCAAATTATTATCCAACACGCCGCTGATAATAGCCATGTAACGGTGCAAGGGGATAGTGCAAAAAATCTAACTGATGATGCAAGTTACCGCGCTGAAATGCAATCGTTGGCGAATAAATTACAATACACTGGAAATGATAAAAAATTAGCTACTGCAGTCCAAATCAATGAAGGCATAACACGCCCTGCAGCTGTTGCAGAACTTGGTACAGATGCATTTGATTCGCAAGGTAATCTCGTTGTGGGGAATACAGCGACTGTTAAACACGCTGGAGAATCCTCCTTAGTAAGTGGTACAAAATCTGCTCTTGCATCTACGGCTATGGCATGGCGTAATTATACAAATGATTTACAACGTCGTTTAGGTGACCTTCGTTTAGCTAATACAGATCAAGGTGTATGGGCTAAATATATTGGTGGTAAATCAAAGATTACAGATGGTGCTGATGCTCGTATGACCTATAATGGCGTTCAAGTTGGTTATGACCATAAGGCATCGAATGGCTGGATCTTTGGTGGTGCCCTAGATTACAGTACATCTAGCAATTCCTACGCCGTTGGCAGTGGGGATGGTAAAATCGGTGGCATTGCGCTATATGGCACAAAACAACATGATGATGGTCGTTATCTAGATATCATCGCTCGTGGTAACCGCTTATCCAATAATTACAAACTCTACTCCGTAGGTGGACAACGTGTGAACGGTGATTACCACACATTTGGCACATCCTTGAGTGCTGAATACGGTAAGCGCATTAAGAAACAAAATGGCTTCTATATTGACCCAAGCGTAGAATTTATCGTAGGACGTTTGAATGGCGTATCCTATGATGCCAATATTGCCGGCGGTGGATCCATGCATGTGAAAGCTGACGGTGTTAACTCTGCTGTGGGCAGATTAGGTTTTGGTATTGGTAAAGAAACAGAAAAATCCAACATCTTTGCAAAACTCGCATTGGCTCATGAATTCTCCGGTAAGATGAATACAACCTATTCCGCACCAGGCAATCCAACAGTAAAAACAGAACTTGATTTGAAAGATACTTGGCTTGATGCTGAAATCGGTGGCTCCTGGAGCGTTCGTCCTAGTACATACCTATATGGCACATTTACGAAAAACTTTGGTGCTACTATAGACAATACATGGCGTATTGATGCGGGGGTACGACATAATTTCTAATTGAATAAATAGAATTGCACTATAAGTTCTATCTTAATTTTCTTGTATAGATAGAATTAAGTTATAAGCTACATTTGATGGAATGAGTTTGGTATATTATTGAACTCATTCCTTTTTTTGTTGATTTTATAGATAAGAAGTTTGGTCGTAGCTAATATATATAATGTAAATAAGATGAATTTTTTCGTGTTTTGGAGTACAATAAATGAAATGTTATATTGCATATTGAGGGAAGTATATGTAATAAAGGGAAAATATATATAATAAAGGGGAAATATTATGAAGGCTTTGGATTATGAACTAACAAAATTTTTAAGTACGGAGGCACAATTCTCTGTTCCTATTTATCAACGTAAATATAGTTGGAAAAAAGAGAATTGTTTAAAGTTATTGGATGACATAATAAAAGTTGCAAATGATGATGGACGACCTTGTCATTTTATTGGTTCTGTATTATATCTTGCAAAAGATAGTTCAATGCATGCATCAGCCGTTAAAGAATATTTAGTGATTGATGGTCAACAGCGACTTACAACTATTTCGATTTTATTGTTAGCGTTGGGTGATTATACAGCTTTAAAATTTAAGAATAATTTAGAGGAGTATAAAAAAGCAGCAACTAATCTTGATAAAATCTCTCGAAAATATTTGTTGAATGAAGATGAATTTGGCGATCTTTATTATAAAGTTAAGTTAAATAAGGAAGATTCTTATGCCTGGAAAAAGTTAATTAATAATAGAGAAAAACCGGATGATATTGATAAGAGTAAAATTTTTGATAATTATAAAGTTATATTGGAAGAGTTTTGTAAGCAGAATGTAGATCCACAAGTTATATATAATGGGATAAAGAAATTGCGGTTAGTAGATATATGTATTTTACCAGAAGATAATGCTCAATTGGTTTTTGAGACAGTAAATAGTACAGGTCTTCCTCTTTCTGTGGCAGATAAAATTAGAAATTTTCTATTGATGACAGTAAACTCAGATAAACAGGAATCACTTTATAATAATTATTGGCATCCTATGGAAATAGAACTTGATATGCAATTTGGGGATACAACTCAATTTGAAAAGTTTATTAACTACTATATGACTTCTGTATTACAAAAAACTTTAACAGGGGATTATTATGATATTTTCAAAAATTATTATTACAAATATAAAAGTGAAAAAATCACGACATTAAATAGTTCTAGTTCTGTAATAGTTACAGAAGAATTGGTAAAAGAAATATATAAATATTCGAAATATTATAAAGTATGGCTGGATGCATCTGAAACAGGCGATAAAATTCAAAGGGCATTATATGATGTAAGACGTACAGGTCAGTTGAAAATTACTTCTGTGATTTTAAAACTTCTTGCAGACAGAGATAATAATCTGATAACAGATGAAGATTTATTGGTAATTTTAAGAATCATTGAATCTTATTGGATGCGTAGGACAATTTGTGCATTACCAACAAATACGGCTGGACCAGTTTGTATTTCAATGTTGAAGAGTTTATATGAAACTAATAAGGTGGAATCGTTTAAAAAGAATTTAGAAGAGTTAACTTGGCCACAAAGAGTGCCTGATAATAGAGAAATTAAGGAGACACTTAAAACCTTAAAAATATATTCATTGAATTCGACTAGAACTAAGATGCTATTAGATAAAATTGAAAATAGTATAGGGAAGGAACATGTAAATACTAATGAATATACAATTGAACATATTATGCCTCAAAATTTATCTAAAGCTTGGAAACAAAATTTAGGTAGTGAATATAAACAAGTACATGAAAAATACTTGCATACGATTGGTAATCTAACACTTACTGGTTACAATTCAGAATATCAGAATAAATGTTTTGTTGATAAATTAGATTGCAAGGATAAGCAAGGCAATAATATAGGTTATAGGCATACTCCAATCAAAATTAGTCATAGTCTAATTAAATATAATCAATGGGGTGAAAAAGAAATATTAGCAAGGACTAATCAATTGGTGAACAAATTGATAGAAATATGGGAATACCCTATTTCAAAAGATGAGTAAGATTTTATTAATTAGTTATTATTTTGCTGTGGAGAGAGAAACATCGACTAGATGTAACTAGTCGATGTTTTTCTTATCTACAAAGGATATCAG
>SKEB01000952.1_pt1 | contig 15338 bp, 8 predicted proteins | sample 4826561 | NCBI WGS metagenome assembly SKEB01 (sample SAMN11008820, study PRJNA524170) | human gut metagenome | biome: Human fecal sample; material: Feces; isolation source: fecal sample from pouch patient p17 | host: Homo sapiens | place: Israel: Tel-Aviv | collected 2016-03-29
ATAGAGGACTAGCAGCAAATGATTATGGCTGGTGGTATGTAGAAGGTGGCAAGATCAACTTCAACTACACAGGACTCGCACTCAACGAGTACGGCTGGTGGTATGTAGAAGGTGGCCAGATCAACTTCAATTACAACGGATATGCTACTTATTACGGAGTAACTTACCGTGTAGAAGGTGGAAAAGTAATTACCGCATAAAAAAATCTGGCAGTAACAAACAGGAGTTTTATATGTTCGGAAGAAAGAAAATGATTCCGGCAGGCTTTGCGGCAATGGGGATTCTCATTGCCGCAATGGCTTTTGTCGGAGGATGTGGAACACAGAACACAGATCAGAATGATCAGACAAACGTTTCGGTGGAAGTCTCAGCCGGGGCGGAGAATACACAGGCAGATACCGATGTTGTCTGCTATATAGATGGCGACGCAGTTTCTGTGGAAGAGTATGTCCTGCTGGCAGAAAACCATAAAAATGACATTCTGATGCGCTATACCACAGAACAGGTGAACCAGCCGGATTTCTGGGAACAGGAGATCGACGGAAAGGTGCCGGCAGAGCAGCTGGAGACGATCATCTCACAGGATCTGACGGAAAATTATGCCATCAAGCATCTGGCGGTTGAATGGAAGGTGACAGAGGATTATACTTTTGAAGATCTGAAAGCGCAGATGGAAGAAAAGAATGATGCGCAGTCAGACAGCGCAGATACCACAGACAGCTACGGGCTGACCGAATATGATATCAGCAAGTATTACAGTTACTGGTATTCAAATCTGCAGACGAAGCTGATGAATCAGATGATCGGAAACAGTAAGGATTACTCCGATGCGCAGGATGTGGAAGCATGCATTGCAGAAAAAGCGGAAAAATCTGTGATCAAACCAGGCGGTGCGTCAGCAACGGATGTGATCCTGGAGATTTTTGTACAGTAAAACTTCTGGAGGATAAGCCCGAGATATAGTAATAATAAAGTAATAATGAAAAGAAAACGGCAGTGAGAGAAAATACTTCTTTCACTGCCATTTTTGTACAGGAATATCCGCCCCAAAATGTCACAGAGATGCCTGAAAACGGAATTCTCCGTGGTCTGCAAAAAATCCGTAGACTCCATGGTATTTTTCAATGACGGAGATCATGCTCTGGACACCGATGCCGTGTCCTTTGTGATGGGATACAGGGATGCCGTTTCGAAAGATCGGTTCTTCCGGACAGGTGTTTGCCATATTGATGCACAGCTGTCCGTTTTTCTCGTAAATTTTCAGGCTCAGATACCGGGACCGGATTTGTTCGGACTGATCGCAGGCATGAATGGCATTCTCTAGCGCATTTGCCAGCAGACTGCACAGATCTGAAATCTGAAACCGAGAAAAATCTGATGCGGTGACAGAGATGGTGGTCTGAATCTGTTGCTGAGTGGCTTTTTCCAGATAGGAGGAAAGGATCAGATTCAGAGGTTCATTCTCACAGTAGCGTCTGACCGGAATATTGTCCAGATCAGCACAGAGATTGTTCATGTACTGCATAGCCTGTTCCGTCTGACCTTCCCGGATACATTTCTGTATGAAATGGATGTGATGGCGCAGATCATGGCGGTAGATGGCAGACTGTTTTTCTGCCTGGGAAAGCTGTGCAATCTCTTTTTGTGCCTGTATGGCGGCGGTGTTCAGAAAGAGATTTTCCCGTTCGGCCTGATTTTTCTGACTGGAAAATTCAATGGACATGGTGGAGAGGATAAAGTATAGCAGTACGATAAAACTGTCCACAAAGTCAATGATGACTGGTCCGCCGGTGTAGAGCAGGTCTGTATACACGGTGAAAGAATACTCCAGGATGTAGTAGACCAGTGGCAGCAGGAAAAACAGGGTCAGCACAGTTTTGTTTTCGTGTTTAAATTTTACTATATGAGGTGCCATGTACCGGATCACCAGAAACAGCAGTGGCAGGGTTACGATGATGGTGGTGATGTTGGCCACTGTCGGATCATAATCGAAAAAGCAAGACACCAGTGTACCGAACCATTTCCGCGGGGTGCACATCAGATAGGCGGACAGTACAGCCACCATGGCCATATAGAAACTTCTTTTTAATACGAACCGAATCAGGAGCGCCAGCGGCAGATGGATCAGCAGCGGATAGCATTTGTACAGGGCATTCTCCCCCAGAAGCAGGTAAAAGAAGATCTGTCCGGCACCGAATCCCAGATAGGAGAGAATATACAGCCGGTGATGACCCCGGAATGGAATGTCAGCCAGATACAGGGAGACGCTGATACCAAAAAACAGCACAAAGGCATAGTTTATGAGGTTTAGTGTGTTGGACAGATCGGTCATGGTGTTTCCTCCATCTGAAAGGCAAGGTAATGTTTGCGGATCTCCGTTACCCGGCGCTGGGCCAGTGGCAGTGTCACATCGTTCTGCATCTGCAGGTCGGTATTGCGGATCACCCGGATATAGTTCATATTTACGAGAAAAGAGCGGTGCACCAGAATAAATTCTCTGTATGGAAGCAGCTGTTCGCATACGGAGGAGAAACGATCTGTGCAGGTGATTTCTTCTCCGTTTGCCAGATAATAGATTACTTTTCTGCCCTGGGCTTCCACATACATTACTCCAGAAAGCCTGATCTTGTGCATACCGATGGTACTCTTTAGCAGGATCGTGGAACCCTGCTCCTTTTCCCTGGCCTGACAGATATCGTCCAGTGCGGCAGAAAGCTGCTTTTCCGTAATCGGTTTCATCAGATAGTTGGTTGCTTTGACGGTGTAACTTTCCACAGCAAATTCCGGGGAAGTGGTCAGAAAGATTAGATCTGCCGCCCGGTCAAAACTACGGATTTCCCGGGCAAGCTCCATTCCGCTCAGACCGGGCATGATAATATCCAGCAGATAGAGATCGTAGCGTTCCGTACGTGCGGAAACAGCCAGTTCAAAGCTGCTGGAAAAAGGCTGGATGGAAAGTTTTTCTATGTTGGTCTGCTGATATCGTTCCAGCAGAGATACGATGTGGGTCAGTTCCTGTCTGTCGTCATCGCAGATTGCTATTTTCATATGGGTAGTTCCTCCCGGATATTATACTGAGAATATTATACCTGTCCGGCTGACAAATTTCCACAGACATTGCGTATCGTTCATGCAAAATAACCTGTCGTTCATGCAGAAAATGTTATAAAAAGTGCCATTTGTTGTAAGATGAAAGTAAATAACATTAACAAAACCATTAACATATTACAGTGAATGGAGAAATCACGAGGAGGAAAAGAGTATGTGGAAAAAAATCAGAGACAGCGTTTTGCATGCTTCGACGAGACAGAAGATACTGGTGATCGTTCTGATTGCAGTGCTGGCATCGGGCGTTGGAGTAGCAGCTGTGAAACTGGGGAATTCCGGGAAGGATCCTCTGCAAAGTGCAAATGTGGAGCAGACGCAGAAAGAGGATGGAAACAAGAAGGAACAGGAGAAAACGGATGATGTATTGGATCCGGATGACATGTCGCTGATCTCGGGGGAAGATCTGATGGCGCAGGAAACGGAAACAGATGCGGCTGCAAAGGGAAATTTTTCTGCAAAGAAAGACGCTTCCAGTTCTGACAACAAAGCGTCTTCGAAGGACAAAAACTGGTTTCAGAAGCTGATCGATCAGATTACCGGAAATCAGGACAACAAAGGAACATCTGATAATGCCGGCAATTCTGATTCTAATGGAAATGGAAACAATCCGGGTGGAAACGATGCAGACCAGTCGACGGTTCCGGAATATCAGGTCAGCTTTGTAACCGGTGACGGTACACCGATCGCATCTCGCACGGTAAAGGAAGGCACAAAGATTGAGACACTGCCGACTGCTTACCGGGATGGTTACATATTTACAAGCTGGTACTATAACAAGGACCGTTCCAAAGCGGCAGCCCTGTCAGACAGCATTGAACAGGATCTGACACTATATGCAGATTATGCCATGCAGGAGCCGATGGAAGCCATTGAGCAGGAGACATTTGTCAGTGCCACAGATGTGAATGCAGACAAATTCCGGATCTCCGTGGAAACAGATGATGTTTCTCTGACGGCAAAAGATGTCAAAGCAGCCATCACAGCTTCCAATCTGACAGATCCGAAGCAGACAGATATTATCGCTGTATCCGGAGCAGCAGGAGAGTTTACAATCTCCGGAAAAAACAAACTTATTGAAAACGCATCCGACAGCAAAGCAGAAAATGGATTTGCAGAGGGTGCAACATACCGCATTACCTTGAATGATTCCAGACTGCATTTCAAAGATCAGTCTGATTCTGTGCGGGAGTATAATTTTACAACAGCAAAAGAAGAGGTTCTGAACGCAGGATTGAAGGATGACATGATCTACCTTCCCGTGAAAGATCTGAAAAATATTACAAACGACGGGGAAACTGTGGCATCCTTAAGCATTGCACTGTATCAGGCGGATGATGATGGAAAGCTGGGACCGGCAGAACTGACAGAGGGTTCTTTTGACTATGCAAAGAAAGAGCTGAAGGTTGGTGACATTGTCTGCATTTATGCAGGACTGAGACCAGATAAGCGGACTCTTGATACACCGGATAATCAGAACGGTGATGTGGCATATGTGGAGGTGACCGGGAAGAATGGAAACCGTTACAGCTATAAAAATGCACAGCCGGAAGATGTTATTTTCGAGCCGGACATGCTGCCTGTTCCGTTGGATGCGGATCAGGACAGCAAGGCAGATACTATCACGGTAGCCAATGATTATCTGGATTTCTCCGATGATGTATATGAAAATGTGGAACTGGACAGCCAGACAACCGTGGACGAAGGCGATTTCCTGGTATTTTATACCGGAACCTTCGGTATCACCAGCGGCAAAGATGCAGCCAGTGTACAGAGTTATGGAAAGATTACTTCTGTAAAAGAAAATAAAGATGACACCACAACCATTGGTTTTGAGACTGTTACATGGGAAGAAGTACAGCAGACCATGGATATCTATGCCAGCCAGGAGATCACCGGTGACGATATGATCGAGGGTGTGGATACGGCACAGATCGAGCGTTCCATTGAGCGGCAGGCTGTGGACAGCGGATTTGCAGAGGAAGCGGCACAGTATCTTGGCTCTATGGCACTTTCTACGGAAAACTTTACAAAGTTAAGTGAGAATATGAATCTATCTGAGTGCAGTGTGACACTGGAGGATGGCACACCGGTTTCTCCGGCACGGATCGCGAAGCTGTCTTCGAGCTTTTCTGCAAGCTGTGAGATGGAAGACGGCTATCCGAAAGCAAGCATCAGCACACATCCGGAGAAACTGAGCAACGTTCAGGGAACGGCAGCACGAAACAAGGGTCTCAGCGTAAAACTAGAGGTAAAATCCAAGATCACACTGGGCAAAAAAGGCTCGGACAATCAGGTGGTAATTACGGTTACCGGTGTGTTTGAAGAGGAAGTCGGACTGGATCTGGGTGTCAGCAGTAAAGCAATCTGGAAAGTATGGGGCATTTTCCCATATATCGCAGAGTATCGTGTGACAGCCAATGTGGATGTACTGAACTATACTGGTATTGAGGTCAATGCGATCATGACCACCGGTCAGAAGGATGAAGAGCATGATTATGACGATGCACTGGATATTGCAGATCAGATCAAGGAATTAATCAAATCTGCGGATGACAACAACGGTGAGGACGCAGAAAAAGAAGAAAACAGCAATAAGCTGATTCAGCGTTACAGCGACATGCTGGAGGCAGATTCCGACTGGGTGCGGATGTTGGAGCAGAATATCGTCGATCAGGAATGGCGTCTGCCACCGGCACTGCCGATTATTGCAGTGAATGCGGAGGCAAACTTTGTAGTAAAAATGGATGCCTGCATTTCCATCGGTTTTGATTTTGAATATCAGACCGGAAAACGCTATACCTACACGGTGGATGTGTTTGCGGGACAGGTGTATAACGATACGGTATCCCTGTTGGAAGAAACTTATGAATTTAGCTTTTATACTATGGGACGGCTGGCAGTGAAGGCCGGTGTGGAATTCGAGTTTAAGGTGGGACTGTTCTCCACGGATCTGGATTCCGTGGGCTTCCGGGCGGAGGCCGGAGCCTACACGAAAGTATGGGGTTACTTCTACTATGAACTGAAGTATGCGGAAAGCTCGGGACGAACCCAGAAGTACAGCGGTGCACTGCTCATTGATGTGGGTGCATATCTGGAACTGGGGCTGAAGGCACAGGCATTTAATGACAGGTATAAAGCCGAGGCGCGCCTGCTGGATAAGGAGTGGTCTCTGTACACCGTGGGCAATCAGGACAATGTCCTTGACTTCGTGATGGAAGCGGAAGAGATGCCGGATATCCAGCTGAAGCAGCATGTGCGGTCGGCGGTTCTTTCAGACAGCGTGTTTGCACTGGATTATCTGGATCTGAAGGATGGAAAGGAAAAACAGGCCGTATACAACGATTATTTTGATGAGACTCAAAAGGTCAGCAGCACAAACCGCAAAAATTTTGATATCACCATGACAAATGACAAGTTTTCCTATGATCCGCAGACCAATACCGTTACGGTAAATCCGTCTGCCGGAGATAAGAAACTGGAAGGTGAGATGATTATTACCTGGGTACGTTATCCTCTGGCATTTTCCTCCAGACCGATCCAGAGACGGATCCATCTGTATTGGGATAATCTGCGGGACGGATATGTCATCGTACCGTACACAAACGGTGGAAGTTACATCAATATCATCAATGCGAAATATGAGTCAGCCGTAAAACAGCCGGAGGATCCGGTGAAACTGGGGTATGACTTTGCAGGATGGTACAGTGATGAGGACTGCACGGTTCCATATGTATTTCCGGAGAGTATGCCGGCACAGGATACCAATATCTATGCAAAATGGACAGCAAGTACCAACACTCCATATACGGTAGAACATTATCAGGAACAGCTCCGCTCCGGCGAGTATGAACTGGTGGAGAGCGAAACTTTTACCGGAACCACAGACAGTTATGTGACACCGGAGGTAAAGGATTATTATGGATATAACGCACCTGCAAAACAGGAGATCAGGATCAATGCGGACGGAAGCACTACACTTCGTTACTACTATGATTTGCAGGTACATACGGTGACCTTTGATCCGGGCGAAGCCGGTGGAGACAGCGTTTCCTATGAACTGAAATACGGTGCAACTGTGATCGCTCCGGAGATGGCAGTGAAAGGTTATACTTTCACAGGATGGAGCCAGAATGTAAACGGCTGGATGGGAACCGAGGACATGACCTACACCGCCCAGTGGACAAAGAATGCGGATACCCCGTATCGTATTGAATACTATGTACAAGCTGTGGACGGCACATATCATCTGCAGGATATCGCGGAGCGGGAAGGCGATACAGGCAGTCAGTTTACTGCAGATATGCTGAGAAATGAGACACTGGAAGATGGACAGACCGCAGAGCAGAAATATGCGGTGGAAGCCGGTATCACTTATGCATACATGACTGTCAAAGGAATGAATGTGGATGTGGCGGAAATCGGCGCAAACGGTAAAACCGTCATCAAGCTTTACTATAACCGTGAGAACCATAATGTGATCTTTGACTGGGGATTCGACGGAAGAACGGATTCTGTGGAGGTACCATACGAAGGTGAGACTGCTGTTTTGAATGAGATCACACGTCCGGGTTATACATTTAACGGCTGGTATGAGACTGCGGATTTCTTACAGAAAAAAGTAACTGCTATCACAATGAACAACAGTGACGTGACACTGTATGCGAAGTGGACAGCAAACACAGATACACCATATACGGTAGAGTATTATCAGGAAGATCTTGCGGGCGGATTTGTTCTGAAGGACGTGGATCATCTGACCGGAACCACAGACAGCAGTGTGACACCGACAGTCAAGAGTTATACCGGATTTGACGCACCTGCGAAACAGACCGTTTCCGTACAGGGCGATGGAACTACTGTAGTCCGCTATGAGTATGCGAGAAAGAGTTATACAATCACCTTTGATGTCAACGGCGGAAACATGGAAGAGGCTGCTACGGTGACTGCGCTGTATGAAGCACCGGTGACATTACCGTCTCCAACCCGTGACGGTTATGGATTTACCGGCTGGTATGACGGCGAGAAGCGTTTTACCGAGACGAAGATGCCTGCACGGAACATGACGCTGACGGCAGAGTGGGCAGCAGGTCAGTACAGTTATACTGTAAACCATTATCTGCAGAATGTGGATGGTTCTGACAATTATACATTGGCGGATACAGAGTCCGGAGCAGCTAATATGGACAGTCAGGTGACACCGGAGATCAAACGCTATACCGGATTTACTTCACCGGAGAAGGCACAGAGCATGACCATCACCAGTGATCCGGAGAAAAATGTGATTAATTACTACTATGTGAGAAACAGGTACCGTCTGATCTGGAATCTGGCAGGTGGCAGCGCAGAAAGCGGTTACACAACGGGCAGTGTTTATTATGAGACACCGATCACTGCACCGGTTCCGGTGAAGAAAGGATACTCTTACGAGTGGAACAGGATACCGGAGACAAAGATGCCGGCCCGTGATCTGAACTATACGGCAAAGTGGACGGCAAATCAGTACAAAGTAAGGTATGAATTAAATGGAGGTACCGTGGCAGATGGCTCTGATGTCTCTGCAAAGACAGTAACATACGATGAAGCTTACGGAACCCTTCCGGTATTGACAAAGAACGGTTACACGTTCGATGGCTAGTTTACCGCAGCAGAAGAGGGCGAGCGTGTGACAGCGGAAATGATCGTGAAGACAGATCAGGATCAGATCCTGTATGCACGGTTTACACCGGTGATTTATCAGATCACTTATGAAAACATGGAAGGCACACAGAATTCTCCGGAGAATCCGACAGGATTTACCATTGAAAATAATAAGATCATGCTGCAGGAACCGTCCGGAAAACCGGGCTACACCTTTGACGGATGGTACACAGATGCCTCCTTCCAGCATAAGGTAACCGGAATCGTGACTCTGGACAGCCTGCATGACTGGATCTTCTATGCAAAATGGAGTGCAAATCCGTATACAATCACCTTTGACAGCTGTCTCGCCGATACTGTGCCGACAGAATCTATGTTGATGACGTATGATACACCGGCAACCCTGACACTGATCAAAGAGATGGGCCGCTTTGCAAAACCGGGTTACACCTTTATGGGATGGGCGACAGAAAAAGGCGGAGCAGTGGTTTACCAGGATGGTGAGTGCGTCAACAACGTAGCAGAGTACGGAAATGTGATGCTGTATGCGGTATGGAGTGTGAACAGCTTTGAGATCAGTTATGATCTGGGCGTAGGTGGAATCAGCCATAACAATCCGGCTTCCTATACCATCGAGGACGGTGATATCCGTCTGAATGCACCGGAAGCAAAAGCAGGATATCAGTTCCTTGGCTGGTATGACGGTGATACCCTGGTATCTGAAATTGTGCGTGGCACACAGCAGAATTATGCACTGAAAGCAAAATGGGCACATGGCGGATACTTTAGTCTTTCTTATGAGGGATTGGAGAAAATCACGCTGAAAGACGGTTCGGATGGATACAAACTTACTTATAAAGTAACGAGAACCTTAGCAGAAGGGACCGTGGCGACACCGAATCCGCAGCATGTTTATTATCGTACTGTAAACGGTACCGCATACGGTTCTACCGTAGATGTGGATATTGCAAATGATAAGTACCATTTCAAACATGTCGGAGGCGAAGATGTATATCTGACCTTTGGACAGAATGATATGGAACAGACCTTTACCATCGAAGAGTGGGGTGCTTATGCAGGGGATGATATGGCGGCAACTTCCCAGATCAGAAATACAGCCCGTTATTATGACGTGGAATTGTACAAGATCGTGGACACAGTAGGAACCTGCCCGGCTTCCCTGGATGTCGCAAGATCTGAAAGAAGAGTCATGGATGTGGCTGCCGGATCTAATGTTATCGGAAGTGAGATTTTTAACAAGTTGTACAGTTATCAGCTGACCGATGGACAGAGGACCGTTACAGATGCCGGATATGACAAAAATCCAAGTTTCACATTTAAGAGCATGAGAGAGATGCTTTCCGGTGTAGAATTTACGGATATACAGGAAGCGTATATTCAGAAGGTGAATACCGGAATTGGTTTCCGGCTGCGCTTAGAATGGAGAAAAGATGATAGAAACGGAAATTGCTGGCTGAAATTTACATCAGGCTCAACAGGAAAGATTTTATATGAGCGTCGGGATATCAGTTTCCCGTCGAATAAAGACTGGCGTAGCAGCGATTATCCGGGCAGCAGTAATTTCGTATGGACCACGATGGATGATCATATCAGACTTAACACAGATGCAAGCGGAAAAGGTGATAATGACTGGAAATTTGGTTCATCCTGGGTACTTGCTATGCTGTGTGACAATCGGGCTCCACAGCAGGTTGGTATCGCAAATCTGTCCTTCGGTCATTACAAGAAAGGCGATCAGATCTCCATCACGGTTATTTATGATGAAGTCATCGCTTCCGTGGAAAATATCGGATTTGATGTGGATGTAGTAAGCGCATTACCAATCGAAAATGTAACCTATGTAGATGGTGTCGGCACCAATGCGCTGACGTTCACGGCTACCGTGAGAACGGATGATTTTGAAGTGACACCGGATACCAACAATGATATTAAGAATCTCAAACCGGTGACAGGAACCGTAAAAGATATTCTTGGAAATTAAACTGCAAATCAGATAAGTGATCATTCACATCCTCCAAAGTGATGACAATCATTGCATGACAGCCAGTAAGGCACCAGTTTTATGGTGCCTTACTGGCGTTTTAAGTGAAAAGGGAAGAAAGTAAGGCAGTCCTTGATTTGCTGATTTGTCTTGGGTATAATAAAAATAACTAACTCAAATTCAAGAATACCTCGGTATTCTTGCTTAACAGATACTGGAGAAAAAATAGTGAAAGAGGAGGTTTTCAATGGAATATACGGAAAATGGGGCACAGACACCGCACAAACGGCGTGTGCGTTACAAAGGAAAATATCCGAAAAAATTCGAGGAAAAATATAAAGAACTTCAACCGGAAAAATATCAGGATACGATTGAACATGTGATACGTAAGGGGAATACGCCGGCTGGTATGCACATCTCCATTATGGTAAAAGAAATTCTGGATTTTCTGGAGATCAAACCGGGACAGGTGGGATTTGATGCCACATTAGGTTATGGCGGTCATACAAAAGCTATGTTGCAGTGCCTGAGTGGTGAGGGACATATTTATGCCACGGATGTGGATCCGGAGGAGTCTGCCAAGACGAGAAAACGTCTGGCGGAACAGGGATTCGGAGAAGATATGCTGACAGTAAAGCTGCAGAATTTCTGTACAATTGATGAAATTGCAAAGGAGGCAGGAGGTTTTGATTTTATCCTGGCAGACCTGGGCGTTTCCTCCATGCAGATCGACAATCCAAAACGGGGATTCTCTTATAAAGTGGATGGACCGTTGGATCTGCGTCTGAACCAGGAGAAAGGTATCAGTGCAGCGGAACGTCTTGATACTATTTCTGTTGAAGAACTGGCCGGAATGCTGGATGAGAATTCGGATGAACCGTATTGCGAGGAAATTGCGGAGGCTATTGTGAAAGAAATCCGCCGGGGCAATCAGATCGATACTACGACAAAACTGCGTCAGGTGATTGAAAATACGCTGGAATTTCTGCCGGAGAAGGAGCGGAAAGATACCGTGAAAAAGACCTGTCAGCGTGTGTTCCAGGCACTTCGTATCGATGTAAACCGTGAATTTGAAGTGTTGTATGAATTCATGGAGAAACTTCCGGGTGCGTTAAAACCAGGCGGCAGAGTGGCGATTCTGACTTTTCATTCCGGGGAGGATCGTCTGGTGAAAAAAGCTTTGAAGGATGGATATAAGTCCGGCATTTATACAGATTATGCAAAAGATGTTATCCGGCCGTCCGCACAGGAGTGTGCACAGAACGGACGCGCCCGCTCCACAAAAATGCGCTGGGCGATCCGATCAGATCTGGAAGTATAATGATTAAGGTTTATAAGGGTTTAGAAAGAAGAGAATAAAAATTGAAGAAGAATAAATATGAGATTGATATGTGCAATGGTTCCATCATGGACAAACTGATTTCTTTTGCACTGCCTCTGATGCTGTCCGGCGTCCTGCAGTTGATGTTCAATGCAGTTGACATTATTGTTGTCGGACGGTTCAGTGGGAGCCAGGCACTGGCAGCAGTAGGCTCAACCACTGCGCTGATCGCAGTGTTTACGAATTTATTTATCGGGATTTCTCTGGGAGCAAATGTACTGGGGGCAAGGTTTTATGCTGCCGGCCGTCACCGGGAAATGTCAGAAACGGTACATACAGCCATTACACTGGCTCTGATCAGTGGAATTGCAATGGCTTTTATCGGAGTGCTTTTTGCAAGAGGTGCGTTGGAACTGATGGGTACGCCGGATAATGTCATTCGGTTATCCACACTGTACATGCGGATCTACTTCTGCGGCATGCCATTTTTTATGTTGTACAACTATGGTGCGGCGATCCTGCGCGCAGTGGGTGATACGAAACGGCCGTTAATCTTTTTGTTGATCTCAGGCTCCACTAATGCAGTGCTGAATCTGGTGCTGGTCATTAAATTTGATCTTGGTGTGGCAGGTGTCGGTATTGCGACGGTGATTTCCCAAATGATCTCCTGTGTGCTGGTTCTGCGCTGTCTGTACAAATCAGACAGCAGTTATCAGCTGCGTTTTTCGAAATTGAAGATCAAAAAAGCATACATGATGCAGATTTTTCAGGTTGGTATCCCGGCAGGTATCCAGAGTACAGTCATCAATTTGTCAAATGTATTGCTGCAGTCCTCTGTGAACTCTTTTGGCTCTACAGCCATGGCCGGATATACAGCTGCGAATAATCTGTTTGGATTTTTATATGTATCCGTAAACTCTGTGACACAGGCATGTATGAGCTTTACGAGTCAGAATTACGGTGTGGGAAAATTGAAACGGATGGACAGGGTGTTGCGTGACTGCATTATTTTGTCCGTCAGCGTATCGCTGGCACTGGGCGTTGGTGTGTATGTTTTTGGTCCGGAAATCCTGCAGATTTATACCACGGATCCTGCGGTTATCCAGTGTGCAATGGAAATCCTTTTGTATACCACAGTTACTTATTTTTTCTGTGGTCTTATGGATCTGTTTCCGGGAGCACTGCGTGGAATGGGACATTCAGCAGTACCGATGATCCTGTCCGTGATCGGAACGGTAGGTACCCGTATTGTCTGGATTTATGGTATTTTCCCACAGCACAGGTCATTGGCGATCTTGTTTATCTCTTATCCGGCATCCTGGATCCTCACGATCGTGATGCAGGTGATCTGTTTCTACTTCGTGCGGCGGCATGTACACCGCACCCATGCGGAACTGGGGGCAAATATTGAGAATAAACAACAGTAAGGCAATTGGAATGTGATGAAAGAAAAAAGAATAAATTATTTACAAATATCATATTATACGGTTGCAGGCGTTGTGGTGGGGATTCTCGTAGGTGCCATTGATGCGGTATTTGGCAGAGTCCTGCTGGCTATTACAGATTTTCGTGGGCAGCATGTGATGGTGCTTGTTCCGTTCCTTGGCGCTGCAGGCGTATTGATTTTGTTTTTATATCAGAAATTCAGTCCGAAAGCGCAAAAAGGAATGGGGTTGATCTTTGATACGGGATTTGAGGAAAATGAGAAAATACCGCCTGCACTGGTGCCTCTTATTATGGTGTCTACCTGGTTGACCCATCTCTTCGGCGGAAGTGCCGGCCGGGAAGGTGTGGCGGTACAGATTGGTGCGACGCTGTCTCATGCAGTTGGCAGATGTCTGGAGAAAACACCTTTGGGAAAAACGGTCAGCGTGCATCATGGCAGAATTTTTCTGATCATCGGTATGGCGGCCGGTTTTGGCGGCCTGTTTCAGACCCCGCTGGCAGCTACGTTTTTTTCGCTGGAGGTACTGGTGGCGGGCGCTTTGTTCTATGAGGCACTGCTTCCGGCTATGGTGGCGGCTTTTACAGCCAGTTTCACTTCACATCTGCTTGGCCTGGAAAAATTTTCAGTAGCTGTGACAGATGCGTTGCATTATAATGCAGAAACCATCGTAAAATTGATCGTGACAGCGGTGATCTTTGGCATCGCCGGTGGAGTATTTTCCTATTTCCTGGCACTGGCAAAGGAAAAAATGGCAGCGTGGATTCATCAGCCTTATGTGCGGATTCTGGTATCCGGTATTGGGTTGTCCGTGGTATTTTTGCTGTTATTCCGAGGTCGTTACTGTGGACTTGGAACGAACCTGATTGCTGCAAGTTTTCAGGGGGAGACCGTCTATGCGTTTGATTTTGTCCGGAAGGCGGCATTGACCATAGTGACGCTGGCAGCTGGATTTCAGGGGGGAGAAGTGACTCCGCTGTTTGCCATTGGTGCGACGCTGGGAGTGGTTCTTGCTACCGCTTTTGGCCTTCCGGTGATGCTGGTGGCAGCGCTTGGTTATGCGGCGGTATTTGGCAGTGCGACCAATACACTGCTGGCGCCAATCCTGATCGGCATTGAAGTTTTTGGTGCAGAACAGGCGATACTTTTTGCGATCGTGTGCATGATTGCTTTTGTATGCAATGGCAACCGGACGATCTACGGAAAGCAGAGAATTTCCCAGATGCTGGATTTTGAGAAAAAGTAACAGCCATATCAAAAAATGTGAAAAAATTTGTGGTATAATCAATCTTTTGTTTCCACATACTAGATGTACAACAAAAATCTGGTAATTGAGAAGAGGAAGCAGGAGGTTTTTACGATATGAAAGCGACAGGAATCGTGCGCAGGATCGATGATCTGGGGCGCGTGGTAGTGCCAAAGGAAATCCGCAGGACGCTGCGCATCCGGGAGGGAGATCCGCTGGAGATTTTTACGGAACAGAACGGAGCCATTGTATTAAAAAAATATTCCCCCATCGGGGAGCTGAGTACATTTGCCGCTCAGTATGCCACAAGCATGGCGGAAGCAGCAGGAAGCCTTGTATGTGTTATGGACCGTGACCACATCATCGCAGCGGAGGGAAACGGAAAAAAGAATTATGACGGAAAGCCGATCAGCCCGGAGATGGAGCAGTTTATTGAAGCAAGAGGTTGTCAGGTGGCGGATGCACAGGAGAAAAATTGCAAGAAACTGACCCTTGACGATGCCATGCAATATCAGACCCAGGCATTATCGACCATCATCTGTGAAGGGGATGCCATCGGCGCGGTGGCATTGTGTAGCGG
>SKEB01000955.1_pt1 | contig 15291 bp, 16 predicted proteins | sample 4826561 | NCBI WGS metagenome assembly SKEB01 (sample SAMN11008820, study PRJNA524170) | human gut metagenome | biome: Human fecal sample; material: Feces; isolation source: fecal sample from pouch patient p17 | host: Homo sapiens | place: Israel: Tel-Aviv | collected 2016-03-29
ACGTTACATTATTTAATAGCCGTCTTCATTAAAACGCTGTATAATTTGCCACCTTTTCACCCGCTATGCTGAAATCACAAGGCTTCAAAGGCAACAACTATGTTCAGTATAGCCAAACTATTTCAAAATACTACAAGATAATTTTTACATGAAAAACGATTTAGATATTAGTAAATTGCGTAATATCGCGATTATCGCTCACGTAGACCACGGAAAAACTACGCTCGTTGATAAACTGTTACAACAATCAGGCACATTGGAATCATCCCGTTCCGGCGAAACAGATGAACGCGTGATGGACTCCAATGCGTTAGAAAAAGAGCGCGGTATCACTATTCTTGCTAAAAATACCGCCATTAACTGGAATGATTACCGCATTAATATCGTAGACACGCCGGGACACGCCGACTTCGGCGGTGAAGTGGAACGTGTTCTCTCTATGGTGGACAGTGTTCTATTATTAGTTGATGCCTTTGACGGTCCAATGCCGCAAACGCGCTTTGTTACCCAAAAAGCCTTTGCGCACGGATTAAAACCGATTGTGGTGATTAATAAAGTGGATCGCCCGGGTGCAAGACCGGATTGGGTTGTTGATCAAGTGTTCGATCTTTTTGTCAATTTAGGCGCAACCGATGAACAGCTCGATTTCCCAATTATTTATGCCTCTGCATTGAACGGCGTTGCCGGTTTGGATCACGACCAATTAGCGGATGATATGACACCGTTGTTTGAGGCGATTGTAAAATATGTCGCACCACCGGAAGTGCACTTGGATCAACCGTTCCAAATGCAAATTTCTCAGTTGGACTACAACAATTACGTTGGTGTTATCGGTATCGGTCGTATCAAGCGCGGTTCAGTCAAACCAAACCAAGCGGTAACCATTATTGATAGTGAAGGCAAAACTCGCAATGCGCGTGTCGGTCAAGTGTTAGGCCACTTAGGTTTACAACGTTATGAAGAGGATATTGCCAATGCCGGCGATATTATTGCATTGACCGGTTTAGGCGAATTGAACATTTCCGATACCATTTGCGATGTCAACAATGTGGAAGCTTTGCCGGCGTTAACCGTTGATGAACCGACCGTAACAATGTTCTTCTGCGTAAACACTTCACCATTCTGTGGTCGTGAAGGTAAATATGTTACCTCTCGTCAAATTTTAGAACGTTTGAATAAAGAGTTGGTGCATAACGTTGCATTACGTGTTGAAGAAACTGAAGATCCTGATGCTTTCAAAGTATCCGGTCGTGGCGAGTTGCATCTTTCCGTTTTAATTGAAAATATGCGCCGTGAAGGTTACGAACTGGCCGTTTCTCGTCCAAAAGTAATTTTCCGTGAAATTGATGGCCGTAAACAAGAGCCGTTTGAACAAGTTACGATTGATATTGAAGATCAGCACCAAGGTGCCGTAATGGAAGCTTTAGGTATCCGTAAAGGTGAAGTCCGCGATATGGTGCCGGATGGCAAAGGACGCACTCGTTTGGAATATATTATTCCAAGTCGTGGTTTGATCGGCTTCCGTAATGAGTTTATGACAATGACTTCCGGAACAGGTTTGCTTTACTCAAGTTTCAGTCACTATGATGATGTTAAACCGGGTGATATCGGTCAACGTCAAAATGGCGTATTGATTTCCAATGCCACCGGTAAAGCATTGGCTTACGCCTTATTCGGCTTACAGGAACGTGGCAAATTGATGATTGAACACGGTGCTGAAGTGTATGAAGGTCAAGTTATCGGTATTCACAGCCGTTCAAATGACCTTACCGTCAACTGCTTGCAAGGTAAAAAATTGACCAATATGCGTGCAGCCGGTAAAGATGATGCCATCGTATTGGTACCGCCGGTGAAATTCACACTTGAACAAGCGTTGGAGTTTATTGACGATGATGAATTGGTTGAAGTCACTCCAAGCTCTATCCGTATTCGTAAACGTTTCTTAACCGAAATGGATCGCAGAAGAGCAAATCGTACGACAACCAGCACCAGTACTCGTTAATTTTTGCTGTTATCCTCCCGTTATTTTCCCTAAAATAACGGGAATTTTTTTATCTTTATTTTCATAATGTTCCAATTCACAGAGCGACCTATAATACATAGTATGTTACGCTATAAATTGCATAATTGGGAAAAATTACCTCCTAGCTTAAGATAAGTCTGCCATCGTGAACAGTGGAATCTTAACCGTTAAAGAGTTATTGATGAATACTTCGCATAAACGCCCGACATTACAACATATAGCCGATCATTTAGGTCTCACTAAAATGACTATCAGCCGTTATTTACGCAATCCTGATGCCGTTGCTGAAGAGACGCGAAAAAAAATTGCGGCGGCGATAGAACAATTCGGTTATATTCCGAATCGGGCACCAAGTATGCTCTCTAATGCTAAAAGTCGAGCTATCGGTGTTTTGGTTCCCTCATTAACCAACCAAGTTTTTGCCGATGTCATAAAAGGCATTGAAACCATTACAGATAAAGCCGGCTATCAAACCATGCTTGCTCACTATGGTTATAGCTTGGACAAAGAGGAACAACGCGTAGAATCACTACTTTCTTACAATGTTGATGGTTTAATCCTTTCAGAAAATCATCATTCCGAAAAAACCTTAAAAATGATTGAAGTGGCGAATATTCCCGTTATTGAGATTATGGATAGCCATCAGTTAGGCATTCAACAAGTCATCGGCTTTGATAACAGCGTAGCTTCCCAAGCTATGGTGGAAACAATGATTCAGCGCGGACATCAACACATCGTCTATTTTACTGCTCGGATGGATAAACGCACACAGCTGAAAATGCAAGGCTATGAAACAGCAATGAAAAATCACAAATTAACCGCACATAGTCTGATCACTGAACACCCATCCTCATTCTCATTAGGTGCGGAACTGCTGCATCAAGCATTAGCACAATATCCACAGCTTGACGGCATTATCTGCACTAATGACGACCTTGCCGTTGGAGCCTTATTTGAGTGCCAACGTTTAGGTATTAAAGTGCCGGAACAGATTGGTATTGCCGGTTTCCACGGGCACGACGTTGGTCAATCAATGACACCTCAACTGGCTACCGTTATCACGCCTCGTCTGGAAATAGGTAAACGTGCAGCAGAAGAGTTACTTAATCGGATTAACGGTATTCCACAACAAAGCAGTATTATTGATTTAGGCTACCATATTCATATTGGGGAAAGTATTTAGCGGTAAGTCACCGAAAGTGCCTGTCATACATATAAATTATTTGTTACAAAACCGTAATTAAATGCTCATAGAAATAAGCCAAGCATATGATTAAATATATTTAAGCATCGCTGTAGTTTAAAGGAACTAAGCCCCACAGCATTTCATCGCTCCATTAAATATTTTTAACAAAATTGTCAATTTTGTGATCCCGATCATTCTGTTTTTATGACAATCATCATAACAAGGCGTATTGTTCTTAATTAAGCTAATCTTAAGTTTCAACTCATCTTGTTCATTTCTAGGAGGAAACGATGAAATCATTGAAAAAACTATTAGCTGTGAGTTTAGCTGGTGTGCTTGGTCTGTCTCTATTAACAGGCTGTAAAGAAGATAAAAAAGCACAGCAAGAATGGCCTTCAGGCCCTGTGACTATTATCACCCCTTGGGCGGTGGGCGGTTTAGCGGATCAAGTCAATCGTGCGATGTCTGAATTTGGTAAGGCTCAATTTGGTCAGCCTTTATTAGCGGATAATATTTTAGGGTCTGGCGGTGCGGTGGCACTGACGGAATATCTCAAAGAAAAACCAAATTCCACGAAAATGATTTTTGGTGGTGAAGGTAGCTTCGCCATTGCGCCATTGACAATGAAAGTAGCTTACAAATTTGAAGATTTTATTCCTGTTATTAACGTGTATTCTTCTACCTTCATCTTGCTGACTAATCCGAGAACTGGCGTGAAAAGCTATCAAGATTTAGCCCAAGCCATTAAAGAAGGCAAGGAAATCAAAATAGGAGCAAATGGTGTCAATTCTTCAGAAGCATTACAATCTGCGGCGTTAATTGATGAAATGGGTGGCAAATTCAAAATTATCCCTTATGAAGGCGCAAACCAAGCCCTTGCAGCTGTTGTTTCTGGCGAAATTGATTTTGCGGTTACCCACGCCTCCCTTGCGAAAGAATTTGCTAAAGCGGGTAATATTATTCCGGTCATTGCTTTCGATAATAAACCGCTGAAAGATGATGTGTATGATTTGCCGAGTGTGACCCAATTTGGGCACGATACTTGGATGACCAATATCTGTGCGGTATTTATGCGTGCCGGTACCGATCCTGCCAATGTGGAAAAAGCCTACAACGCCCTAAAAAATATTATGCAGGAGCCGAAATTCCAACAAGTGGCAAAAAATATTGGCGTGAACATTGATATTCAAGATAGTCAATGGGTGAAAAGCTATATTGATTCCACGATGGTGAAAGCGAAAAAATACGCTGAGTTGGTGAAATAAACACAAATAAGGGGTAAGCAATGAAAATGAAAATTTATAAAGAATTTGTTGGTGCGGTGTTATTTTTAGGTGTTTCCACCGTCTTATGGTGGCTTATCCCTTCTCAAATTGAATTAAGTAAAAATGCAGAAGCTATTAATTCACAAACCTTCCCTAAAATGATTGTTGGGCTAATGTGGATTGCTAGTCTGATTTTATTAGTCCGTGAAATATGGCGAATGGTGCGCCAAAAATCTGTCAAAGTAATGCTCTTAGATCTGCAAGAAGAAAGCCGTTCACTCTTAATCATTGGTTTGCTGATTTTATATTGGGGACTGCTCTATGTATTACCATTCTTAGGCGCATCACTGATTTTCGCGTTACTTTTCCTCTATTTAAGTCATTGTCGAAAATGGCTTTATTATCTCATTGTTGTGCTAACAATTTTAGCGATTAGCTTGGTTTTTGAATATGTGTTAGGGGTTTCTCTGCCTTAAGGAGGCATTGATGTTAGAACATTTTGTCAATGGCTTTGAAGCTTTCTTTTCTTGGAGTAGCTTCTTTTATATGAACCTCGGGCTGTTCCTTGGGATTATTTTTGGTGCTGTACCGGGACTAACTGTAATGCTTTGTCTTGTGCTACTTCTGCCTCTTACTTATAACTTAGGCGCTATCGATTCTTTTATGTTTCTGCTTGGCATTTATTGTGCAGGCAGCTACGGTGGCTCAATCTCAGCCATTTTAATCCGTACCCCCGGAACGCCTCACGCAACGGCAACAATGATGGATGGTAATCCGCTTTCCGTGCAAGGACATTCACAAAAAGCCTTGAATATTGCCCTTTATGCCTCTTTCATTGGGGGAACATTTAGCGCCTTAGTGCTACTTTTCCTTGCGCCAGAAGTTGCCAAGGTGGCAATGAAAATGGGATCGCCTGAATATTTCCTTATTTGTGCCTTTGGCTTAACAATTATTGCGGGCGTCAGTGGTGATAGCTTGCTTAAAGGTATTATTTCTGGTTGTTTAGGATTATTCATCGCAACGGTAGGACAAGATCAAATCAGCGGTGGCACAATGCGTTTCACCTTTGATAATGTGTATCTCTATGGCGGTTTCGATTTAGTCATTGTTCTTATTGGCTTGTTTGCTTTGGTGGAAATCATCAATAAAAGCGCTTTATTCTTAAAAGAAAAAGTGCGGTCAAATTCCGAGCAAAAAATCACCTTTGAAAATGAAAAAATGAGCCGTGAAGAATGGAAAAGCATCAGTAAGCCACTCACGCTTTCTTCCATTATCGGCTCAATTATTGGGATTATCCCGGGGACAGGGGCATCAATGGCGTCCTTCCTCAGTTATGATGTGGCAAAGAAAATCTCTAAAAAACCACAATTATTTGGTAAAGGTTCTATTGAAGGGATTGCTGCGGCAGAATCAGCCAATAATGCGGTAACAGGCGCAACCTTGATCCCACTTTTAACCTTAGGTATTCCCGGTGATGGCGCCGTGGCAATTATGCTTGGTGCCTTGATGATTAATGGCTTAACCCCTGGGCCTAATTTATTCCAAAATCACGGCACGACAGTCTATGCCATTATGATTGGGCTCATTTTTGTGAATTTATTTATGCTTATTCAAGGCAAATACCTCACCCGCGTTTTTGCCAAAGTGGTGAAAATTCCCAGTGTGATCCTTGTGCCAATTATTGCGGTTTTCTGCTTTGCTGGTGCTTATTCCATCAAAAATTCAATGTTTGATGTAGGTACTATCATTGCTTTCGGCATCATCTCTTATGTGATTAGTAAACTCGGGTTTTCCGCCATTCCGGTATTACTCGGCTTAGTGCTTGGAGCATTAACCGAAAAGAATTTCCGCCGTTCACTGATGATTTCAGACGGTAACTGGGATATTTTCGTTACTCGTCCTTATGCCCTTGCTTTCCTTATTCTGCTCATTTTGGCATTAGTAATGATTATTTACACTAACTATAAAAAATCTAAACAAACCGACCGCACTTATAAAGTGGTCAAGGAGATTGTAAAATGACCCGTCCAAATATTCTCTTTTTCTTTTCTGATCAGCAACGCTGGGACACCATAGGCGCTTATGGTCAGCCACTTGATGTTACCCCACACCTTGATGAACTCGCTAAACAAGGGGTACTGTTTGAAGAAGCCTATTCCCCACAACCTGTTTGCGGCCCGTGCCGTGCAATTTTCCAAACAGGGCTTTATCCAACCCAAACAGGTTGTTTCCGCAATAATATTGCGCTGCCGAAAAATACCAAAACTTTAGCCGATTACTTTACTGAAAACGGCTACGACACCGCCTATATCGGCAAATGGCATTTAGCGAGTGATGGCGAATTGGAACAAGCTCCAACAGTAGATTACACTATCACTGCCATTCCTCCTGAACGCCGTGGTGGCTATAAAGGCTTTTGGCGAGCAGCGGACGTGTTAGAATTTACTTCTCACGGCTATGATGGCTTTGTTTTTGACGAAAATATGAATAAATGTGAATTCAAAGGCTATCGTGTTGATTGTATTACTGATTTTGCCTTGGAATATTTAGATCAATATAATGGTGATAAACCTTTCTTTATGACGATTTCCCATATCGAACCGCATCATCAAAACGATCGTCAAACCTATGAAGGCCCTGAAGGATCGAAAACGCGTTTTAGCCAATATCAATTACCACACGATCTCAAAGTGCTAAAAGGCAATGCAGATGAAATGTATCCTGATTATTTAGGTTGCTGCCGTAGCCTTGATGATAATTTAGGACGCGTCATTGACAAATTGAAAGAAAAAAATCTGTTCGATAACACCATCATTATTTATGCCTCTGATCACGGCTCGCATTTTATGACGCGTAATAAAGATGAACATCTTAACGGTTATGATGATTACAAGCGTACTTGTCATTCTTCCGCATTACACGTTCCGCTCATCATTGCCGGCCCCGGTTATCGTGGTGGTTTACGCATAAAAGATTTGGTCAGCACCGCAAGCCTACCAAAAACCTTCCTTGCAATGGCTGGAATTAATGTCGGCGATAAAATGATTGGTGAAAACTTACACGATGTTGTAGAACATACCGATCCACAGCGTCCAAATGAAATTTTCGCTCAAATTAGTGAAAGTCGCATCGGACGCTGTATTCGCACCGATAAATATCTTTACAGCGTCTATGCCCCTAATGTACAAGGTGGCGAGCAAGCAGGCTGTGATTACTATCGCGATGATTTTCTTTATGATTTGGATAAAGATCCCTTTGAACTCACCAATGTTGTCGCCGATCCTGCTTATACGGAAATTAAAGCAGACTTACGAGAGCGGTTATGTGAATTAATGGAAGAAGCGGGAGAAAAACGCCCTGTGATAGAAGATTAATCGCAAAAATACGGCATAGTAGATAATATTTTCTACTATGCCGAACACTTTCCAGTTTGTATCAAAACAAACTACTCAAATTCATCTAACCAACACAAAAAAATCGCTTCGAGGATTTTTTCATTTGATTTCTTCGGATCATCATCAAACTCTTCCAATTCACAAATCCAACGATGCAAATCAGTGAAACGAACGGTTCGCGGATCAAGATCAGGAAAACGATCATACAATGCTTCTGCAATTTGCTGTGAATCTTGCCATTTCATCTTAATGCTCCTCTTTCGCGTGGTTAATAGTATAGCGAGGAATTTCAACCACTAAATCCTCATCACCGACAATTGCCTGACAACTTAAGCGGCTATCCACTTCTAGCCCCCACGCCTTATCTAACATATCATCTTCCAAATCTGAACTTTCATTCAATGAATCAAAACCTTCACGCACAATTACGTGACAGGTTGTACAGGCACACGATTTTTCACAAGCGTGTTCAATCTCAATTCCAGAGCGTAAAGCGGCATCTAAAATGCTTTCGCCAGTTTCAGCATCAATAACCATTCCTTCCGGACAATGTTCTTCATTAGGTAAAAATACAATTTTTGGCATACTGTTTTCCTTTTATTATTTTATTCGGTAAATTGTTCAACCGAATGACCGGCCAACGCTTGTTTAATCGAATTATCCATTCTTTTAGCAGCAAAATTTCGAGTAGCTCGATCCAGTCGCTTGATACCTTCCGCAATTTTTTGACTATCATCCTGCTGTTGCAACTGTTCCAATTTCTCTATCGCAATTCTGACTTCCGCCAATTCCTGCTCATTTAATAATGCCGCATCTTCCGCCAATGCACTATACACATTCTCCAATACGCGCGCTGCCTCAACTCGCTGCTCTGCCAATTCACGCGCTTGCATATCCGCTTTAGCGTTTTCGTGCGAAGACTTAATCATTTGTGTAATTTCTTCATCAGTTAAACCGTAAGACGGCTTCACTTGAATTGAAGAGTGAACGCCGGTAGATTTTTCCATCGCCGTTACACTCAGCAAACCGTCAGTATCCACTTGATAAGTAACCCGTACGTGTGCTGCACCTGCAACCATCGGCGGGATACCTTTTAAACTGAATCTGGCTAAAGAACGGCAATCCTGTACCAGTTCACGTTCACCTTGCACAACGTGCACCGACATTGCGGTTTGTCCATCTTTAAAGGTCGTAAATTCCTGAGCTCTAGCGACCGGAATTGTCGTATTACGTGGAATAATTTTTTCCACCAATCCGCCCATTGTTTCAATCCCGAGCGATAACGGAATGACATCCAACAACAACATTTCACTATCAGGCTTGTTGCCAACTAAAATATCCGCTTGAATAGCTGCACCCAGTGCCACTACTTTATCCGGATCAATCGATGTTAGAGGCGCTTTTCCGAAAAATTCAGCGACCTGTTCACGCACAAACGGCACGCGAGTAGAACCGCCCACCATTACCGTTTCAATCACTTCATCAACAGAAACCCCGGCATCCTTCAATGCACGACGGCACGCTAATAAAGTACGTTTTACTAATGGCTGGATAAGACTATTAAATGTTGCTCTCTCCACCACAATCGAATGATTGTTTAGATTGACTTCAACTTTTTCCGCTTGTGTTAAATCGATTTTTACTTGGGTAGCAAGATCCAATAAACGGCGTTTTTCTTGATCAGTTGAAGCAATAAAATCTGCCTGTTGCGCTAAATAATCCGCTAGCAGATGGTCGAAGTCATCGCCACCGAGTGCTGTATCACCGCCAGTTGCCAACACTTCAAAAACCCCTCTGCTTAAACGAAGAATAGAAATATCGAACGTTCCGCCACCAAGATCGTAAACCGCAATAACGCCTTCCTGTCCACTATCCAAACCATAAGCAATGGCGGCAGCGGTCGGTTCATTTAATAAACGCAACACATTTAAACCGGCTAAACGTGCTGCATCTTTTGTGCCTTGACGCTGTGCATCATCAAAATAGGCAGGCACAGTGATCACACAGCCAACCAATTCACCGGCTAAACGTTTTTCTGCCAATGCACTTAAACGACGTAAAATATCGGCTGATACCTCAATTGGACTGCGAACACCTTGCTGAGTAACAATCATCGGCAAGCCGTTCTCACTTGCCTGGAAACGATAAGGTAAATTCGGGTAACGGCTCTGCACATCCGCCAAACTGCGTCCAATCAGACGTTTTACTGAAATAATTGTATTATGCGGATCTTGTCCGGCATTCGCTTTGGCTTCATAGCCAACCATCGGTTGTTCCGCGCCATAATAAACAACGGACGGAATTAATGTGCGATCTTTTTCATCTAACAAAATATCCGCTTTACCGCTGCGCACGGTTGCAACCAATGAATTGGTCGTACCGAGATCAATGCCGACAGCTAATCGAGTTTGATGCGGAGCAGCACTTTGTCCGGGTTCCGCAATTTGTAATAATGCCATTTACCTTATTTCCCACTGTTAAAAATCAAATAATTTTTCTTCTAAACGTTCAATTTCTTGTTGTAATTTTCGGATAAACTTTAATCTATCAATAGTCTGTTTAGTACTATTCCAATCCTGCTGTTCAATGCTATCCGACAAAGTCTTGATATTTTCTTGATAACTTTTCTGCACTTGTGAATTAAGCTGCGTCAGCAACGCCTGATCCTGCTGTTGCTGTGCTTGTTCAAGCTGTTCACGCAATTCCATTTGTTGCATTAAAAACTCAAGATCGTGTGTAGTATTTTCACTGTCCACCGCTTTATCTAAAGCTAAAGAAAGAATCGCTTCTGCGCGTAGAATAGGATCTTTTAAGATCTGATAAGCGTCATTCACTTGTGTTGATTTCTGCAGAGCCAAACGCTGTTCCTGTTCGCTCGCTGTTGAAAAATTATCCGGATGTAACTGCTTTTGCAATTGCAAATATTGTTGAGATAATTGTGTCGGATCGATTTGAAAACTTACCGGCAATGAAAATAGTTCAAATGGATTAAACATAATTTTTTCAATAACTTAGAATTCTATCAATACTTATACGTGAAAACTTTCACCACAACCGCACTGATCTTTGACATTAGGATTAGTAAATTTAAAACCTTCATTTAATCCTTCTTTCACAAAATCGAGCTGTGTGCCGTCCAAATAGACCAAACTTTTATTATCGACAATAATTTTTACGCCGTTGTCTTCAAAAACCTGATCATCTTCATTCAATGTATCAACAAACTCTAAAACATACGCCAAGCCGGAACAACCGGAAGTTTTGATACCTAAACGCAGCCCAATTCCTTTGCCTCGATTCGCTAAAAAATCTCTTACACGCTGTGCTGCACTTTCGGTCAATGAAATTCCCATCGTAATCTCCTAAATGAGCAAGGTGCTATCTCACGATAGCACCCAAAAATTTATTTACTATTTTTTGCTTTATAATCGGCAATTGCTGCTTTAATCGCATCTTCTGCAAGAATTGAGCAGTGCACTTTTACCGGCGGCAATTCAAGCTCAGCAGCAATATCACTGTTTTTAATTGCTTGCGCTTCATCTAATGATTTACCTTTTACCCATTCGGTGATTAATGAGCTGGAAGCGATCGCAGAACCACAACCGTAAGTTTTGAATTTAGCATCTTCGATAATGCCGTTATCATTCACTTTAATTTGTAACTGCATTACATCACCACACGCCGGCGCGCCAACCATACCGCTACCGACCGCCGGATCTTTTTTATCAAATGATCCAACATTACGCGGATTTTCATAATGATCGATTACTTTTTCACTATATGCCATAATTTTCTCCTATTAATGTGCAGACCATTCAACAGTGCTAAAATCCACGCCTTCTTTATACATATCCCAAAGCGGTGAAAGTTCACGCAATTTAGCCACTGCTTTTTTCACTAAATCAATGGTGTAGTCAATTTCTTCTTCAGTGGTATAACGTCCTACGGTAAAACGAATTGAACTATGTGCCAACTCATCATTTAAACCTAAAGCACGTAATACATAAGAAGGTTCTAAGCTAGCAGAGGTACAAGCTGAACCAGATGACACAGCAATATCACGCAATGACATCATTAAAGATTCACCTTCGACATAATTGAAGCTCATATTTAAATTTGTGCCGACACGATGTTCCATTGAACCGTTGACATAAACTTCTTCAATATCTTTCAAACCGTTGTATAAACGATCACGCAATGCAGTCAAACGTGGCATTTCAGTTGCCATTTCTTCTTTACAGATACGATAAGCTTCACCCATACCGACAATTTGGTGAACCGGTAATGTGCCTGAACGCATACCTCTTTCGTGACCACCACCGTGGATAATCGCCTCTAAACGCACACGTGGCTTACGACGCACATATAGCGCACCAATACCTTTCGGTCCATAAACCTTATGCCCAGACATAGACATCAAATCTACTTTTAATTTTGATAAATCAATCGGTAACTTACCAACTGATTGTGTAGCATCAACGTGAAAAATAATCTTACGTTCTCGACAAATTTCACCAATTTTTTCAATATCCTGAATCACACCGATTTCATTATTTACGTGCATAATTGACACTAAAATGGTGTCATCACGCATTGCCGCTTTAAGTTCATCCAAATCGATTAAACCGTCTGATTTCGGAGATAAATAAGTGACTTCAAAACCTTCACGTTCTAATTGGCGACAAGTATCTAAAACTGCTTTATGCTCAGTTTTTGAGGTAATAATGTGTTTGCCTTTGGTTTGATAAAAATGTGCTGCACCTTTAATTGCCAAGTTATCAGATTCAGTTGCGCCGGAAGTAAACACAATCTCACGAGCATCCGCACCGATTAAATCTGCAATATGATTACGCGCGACATCCACCGCTTCTTCGGCTTGCCAGCCAAATTTATGCGAACGTGATGCCGGATTACCGAATGTTCCGTCAATGGTTAAATAATCCATCATTTTTTTTGCAACACGTTCATCGACAGGGCAAGTTGCCGCATAGTCTAAATAAATAGGTAATTTCATTTTCACTCCGATTAATTCGTTAAGCACCGTCGCTTAACTTTCTATACTTTCGAGATGTTGCTGTACGCTGATCTCAGCACGATAACGCTGCTGCATTTTTTCTTGTTGAGAACTGACCAATTCAGCGACAGTAATTTCATTTAAAAAATCTTCGATACGATCACTTAGTTTTTGCCATAATGAATGGGTTAAACATTGAACGCCATCCTGACAATTTCCTTTGCTCTTACATTTTGTGGCTTGAACATTTTCATTTACTGCTGAAATGATCATACCGATAGAAATATCCTCGCAAGCGTAGCCCAATTGATAGCCACCACCAGGCCCACGAGTACTTTTCACCAAACCGTGACGACGTAATTTCGCAAATAATTGTTCTAAATAAGAAAGTGATATTTTTTGACGTTCAGAGATATCCGCTAAAGTAACAGGGCCGCTGCCTGCATTTAACGCAATATCTAAAATTGCTGTCACTGCATAACGCCCTTTTGAAGTAAGTTTCATCGCAAATTCCCTAACCTTGTTAAAACGTGGGAAATTCTCACATAACCTACTAAAACAGTCAAGTATTATTACGCCGTTTTTAACTATTGCTATTTCCGATGATTTTCCGTTATCACTTTTTCTACTGCGGTCAACATTCCTTGCAGAATATTCAGTTCATTGCGCTGGATTGCCGTTCTCAAATACAAACGGCGTAATTTTTTCATTACCGCACTGTTTTGAATAAAACCGAGTTGCTGATAAACCTGCTCCGTTTTATGGAAGAAATATTCCAGCTCCTCCGCAACCACGCCTTCTGCTGGCATCTCCGCCACGCGTGAATGATGTAATTGATAACCTTGCTGTTTTTGCAAGTACGCCATTCTCACTTCATAACTGACTAATTGCACTGCCATCGCTAAATTTAATGAAGAATACTCAGGATTCGCCGGAATATTAAGATGATAGTGGCATTTCAACAGCTCTTCATTGGTTAAACCGATCCGTTCACGCCCAAAAACAATTGCCACTTTTCCGTGCGCTGAACGTACAATCGCCAACTCTCCGCAATCCCGCGGTGTTACAGCAGTAGTGGTCAAGTGTCTGGCTCTTGCACTGGTGCCAATCACCAAGGAACAATCAGCAATGGCCTCTTCAAAAGAAGAAACAATATGTGCCTGTTTAACCACATCATCCGCACCGGCGGACAAAGCAATGCTCTCTTCATTAGGCAGGACTTTCGGTGAAACTAAATAGAGTTGGGACAATCCCATTGTTTTCATTGCTCTCGCCGCAGAGCCGATATTCCCCGGATGAGATGTTTCAACTAATACAATTTTGATCTGATCTAATGACATAATGAAACGATTGGATAAAAATAATGGCGGATTTTAACATATTTTCCTTAAGAAAATGACTCGCAATTTAAACCAACATTCCCTATAATGCACGCCGAAATTTATCAAACTTAAATCCGTTCTTTAAAATCCAGTGGAGAAAATAATGAATCCAATGTTAAATATTGCCATTCGTGCTGCACGAAAGGCAGGCAACATTGTTGCCAAAGGTTTTGAGCGCCGAGATGAAATCGAAACCAGAGAAAAAAGTGCTAATGATTATGTCACCAATATAGATCGCGCCTCTGAAGCTGCCATTATTGATATTATTCGTAAATCTTATCCAACCCACACCATTATTGGCGAAGAAAGCGGTGCGTTGGAAGGCGATAACGAAGTGCAATGGGTTATTGATCCGCTGGATGGAACCACTAACTTTGTAAAAGGTTTACCGCATTTTTCCATTTCAATCGCTGTTCGCGTTAAAGGTCGTACTGAAGTCGGCGTAGTTTATGATCCAATCCGTAATGAATTGTTCACAGCGGTTCGCGGCGAAGGAGCGAAGTTAAACGAATATCGCTTACGCTTGGATAGCCGCACCGAATTAAACGGTGCAATTATTGCTACCGGCTTCCCATTCAAAATCAAACGCTATATTCCTGTTCATCTTGAAATGATCGGCACATTAATCGAAGAATGTGCTGATTTCCGCCGCACAGGTTCAGCTGCATTGGATCTTTGCTATGTAGCATCAAGTCGTATTGACGGCTATTTTGAAATGGGATTGAAACCTTGGGATTGCGCAGCAGGTGACTTAATTGTTCGTGAAGCCGGCGGTTTAGTAACCGATTTTGTCGGCGGACACAGCTACCTCAAATCAGGCAATATTGTTGCCGGTGGTTCTCGTATCACCAAACAAATTCTTACCAAACTACAACCTTGTTTAACTCCAGAGTTAAAAAAGTAAAATAAACTCTCAATCAGGGCGTGTTTTCAAAAATACGCCCTTTTTTATTTCTAACATTTACCCACGCTTATTCTTCCCTTTATTAGAGGTTAGACCAGAAATTAATGCCTATCTAATAATAT
>SKEB01000957.1_pt1 | contig 15245 bp, 6 predicted proteins | sample 4826561 | NCBI WGS metagenome assembly SKEB01 (sample SAMN11008820, study PRJNA524170) | human gut metagenome | biome: Human fecal sample; material: Feces; isolation source: fecal sample from pouch patient p17 | host: Homo sapiens | place: Israel: Tel-Aviv | collected 2016-03-29
CCCTACCAAAAGGTACGCAAGTAGGCGATACTGTGACCTTGACCGTAAAAGCAGATGACGATACAGAACAAAAAGTCACTTATACCGTTAAACAGGGTGATGATGTTAATGGTGTAACCCCAGTAGAAATTCCTATTGCTAAAGATGATTTGCTAAAAGGTGCCGACAATTCTGTAGACGGTGCTTATACTGTCACTGCCAAAGTCACTGATGCCGCTGGTAATAGCAGTGCGGTAAGTGATGAAGCGAAATTTACTGTTGATGCCACCGTTCCAGGTGATAGCAATGGCGATGGTGTAGTCGATAGTAATGACACTAACAGTGGTAAACCTGTTGTGGCTATTCCAGAAGCGACAGAAGCAGATGGCTATACCATCAATGCCAAAGAGCTTGCCGATGGTGTTCAAGTTAATGTCACCCTACCAAAAGGTACGCAAGTAGGTGATACCGTTACCTTGACAGTGACACCAAAAGACGGTGAAGCCTTTACCGTGACTTATACCGTTCAATCAGGTGATGATGTCACTGGTAACGGTACCCCAGTATCTATCACTATTCCTAAACAACATGAGAGTAAAGACCTAGATGGTGCTTACACCGTCACCGCCAAAGTCACTGATGCCGCTGGTAATAGCAGTGCGGTAAGTGATGAAGCGAAATTTACTGTTGATATTGCTAACACCTTAACAATTACTTCAAATGATGGTGAATCTGTAACAGGTACTACTGATCCGCTTAGCACGGTGGAAATTCGTAATGCGAATAATGAAGTAGTTGGTCGTGGAACAGCTGGTAGCGATGGTCAGTTTACTATTAAATTAACACACGAAGAGGTAGTGAGTTTAGGAAAAGAAAATGCTAACCAAGATATTCAAGCCGATCATAATGGTGATGGTGAGCTTGAAACTTATCATACAGATGAGGAAGGTAATTATCGTTATACTGTTGATTCGCCAATTAAAACTGGGGAAACGTTAACGGTAACATCTACTAATAGTTATGATAATCGTGCGACTCAGCAAAGTGAAACGCCGGATAAAATAGCACCTAGTGCACCGGTAATTGAGATTAATGAGCAAGGAACGGTTATTAGTGGAATTGCCGAGCCAGGTAGCACTATTGTGTTGCAGGTGACAAGTAAAGATGGTCAAACCACGCAACCAGTTGCAACAGATAAAAACAATCAACCGATCATTGCTAATGAAAAAGGTGAATTTACAATCGAATTAAAAGCTCCATTAATCGATAAACAATCTGTTACAGCAACGGCTGAGGATACAGCTGGTAATACTTCTCCATCATCAGATTCAATTACTGCACCTTATTTCAATAATCAGTTGAAGGATGTAGAGATTGGCTTACGAAATGATACTGGTATATCTAATAGTGACAACATTACCAATGATGGTGGCTTAAAACTTGTGGGTGATGATAGTGCGATGATTACTAAAGTGGAATACAAAGATGCTGAGGGTAATTATCAAACTGTGCCTTATGTTGAAGGTGTTTATATTTTACCTGAAGGTGAATATGCAAAGGGAACAATTCGCATCACTCAACAAGATAAAGAGGGTGCAATTAAATACAGCACTAATGCTGAAAAATTCGTGATTGATACCACAGCACCTGATGCCGCAACAGCAGTTAATGATCAAAATGGTAATGTTACTATTACACTTCCATATAATGCACCTCAAGGTGATTATGTAGAAGTAATGGTAGGTAATAAGAAGGTAACCTTAACCAGTGATGGTAATAACGGTTGGACAAGTAGTGATACCGCACTTGTACCAACACCGAGAGATAATGAAGTTACTATACTACATACTGTTGCACCATCAGGTACAGGCGTGTCGGTACAATCCTTTGATATTGCAGGTAATAAAGCGAAGAAATATAGCGATAATACCTTGATAGATCCCACTAAAATTACTGTGGCTTTGGAACATCCAGAGGTTAATAATAACTTAATGAATGATACCAACGCGATGATGGTGCTTAATACTGCTGAATTAGAGGCTAGCGGATCTCCATCAAATGTAACGGTAAAAATTTATTTACCAGATTCTGCTAAAGTAGGTGATTTTGTTGAGTTTCCTTTTGGCTCTTCAACTCTGCAATCAGCGGTTAAGCAAACTGATATTGATAATGGATATTTTGAGGTAAAAGCAGGCTTTCCAATGAATTTTGCATTGAGCCAAGGAGAGAATAAATATCCAGTGAAATTGTATCAATCAGATAAAACTACTGTTAAGTCTGAATCTGTGCCGTTGTTGATTTATGTGGATAAACTTACTCCGGATACGCCAGTAGTGACATCCGAAACGGGAGGCAAGGTTAGTATTACTCTACCGACTGGAGCACGCAGTAACTTTGATCCTTCCACAAGTATTGGAACTCAAGCTGAAGTAGGTGATTGGGTTATTATTACCGCAGGTGATCAAAGCGTTAAATTAACCAAAACAGCTAATGGTTGGGAAAAACCGACAGAAGTAAATTGGATTAAGATTAATGGCAATACAGCAACCATTCCAACTAATCTTGATAGGTTCCCGTATGGTACAACAGTAACTGCACAAGCCTTTGATAAAGCAGGTAATGAATCTGAACAAGGTGTTGGACACGTTGTGAGAGATCCATTGACATTTACTGATTTTAAAGTGACTAATCAGGATTTGGATACCTCTACACCAAATATAGTAGATACTAATCAAAAGGCAATTTACTATAAGGCAACAGTGGAAGGGCAAGAAGCCGAAGAAGCGATAATTCGAGTGCGCTTAATGAAGGGAGATAAACAAGTTGAGGTACATTATCTCGATATTTCGTCTGATTCCCGAACATATACAGGGGCGTTTAATCATCTCAGTGCAGATTATGAGCAATACAAAGTCATTGCAGATATTGTACATCAGGATAAGAGCACAGGATTTAATGATACTAATCTACCGGAAAGAAGTGTGGATGTTATTGTGGATAATGTTGTTCCACAGTTGGACTTCTCTAAGATTACATCAGATGTTTTTGATGGCCCTAACAACAAGCCAAATAGTGTAACGATAGTCGCAACTGATGGTTCTCACACTCTGAAAGATAGAAATACTACGGTTTCAGGTGCAGAAGAAATGACGATGACACTAGATTTCGGTAATGCACAGAGTGATAAACAACGCATTATTACAGATAAATTAGGTAATAAAGTTGTTGTGTATAATCCAAAATTAGACTGGATGATGCGTAAAGATGACGATGATGATACATCAAGCGATCAATATCATAATGATCATGCTAAAGGTTGGGGATTTGATACCAAAACTGCTGTAATGTATAACCAAGATAAAGCGTTATTTTATAAGTGGAATGGGGATAATGAAGCAGCTGATATTATTGTTTCAGGTATGTCACGAACTGATGAGTGGTGGAGCTATTATAATCGTAGAGGATGGATTGGTGCAGAGAATACAGGTAGTTCGACAAGCTTAACTAATAAAACGATGACCCAATTTATTATGGATACATTAGGCGGTGGAAATGACTACATTTCTGCACCAGCAATTGCCGGTAATGTTGTGATTAGAACCAATGATGGTGATGATATGATTACGACAATGAACCTACAAGGTCGATATGATTATTATATCGGATTAGGGTATTCACGCCCTAATGTTGATGGTAGTAACCAAATCTATATGGGTGATGGTAATGATACTTTTGAAGTTACCGGCACTGCAAAAGACACAGAGGACCCAAATAAAGCAGGAGCTGTAAGAGATGAGATGAGATATGCTTCACTCTATGCAACGAATGCCAAAATAGATATGGGTGCTGGTAATGATAAAGTATCCATTAAATGGAATGTGTTCACCGGCTCGCAACAAGAGTCAGGTAATTACTTTAACCTTGGCGAGGGTGATGACACAATGACTGTGGGTGGAAATGTTTTGGGGCAATTGCGTGAAACCTCTTATGAAGGCTCTACGATTATTAATTTAGGTTCAGGAAATGATACCTTATCCTTAGCAAAAATAGAGCGAGAGTCAAATTATTCATCACCATTGGCGTTAATTACTTCTAAAGAGAGTGCAGATGTTACTATTGGAAATGTTAAAGAAGCTCAGTTGTCTATGATGATGGGTAATGGTGAAGATAATGTCACGATTAACAACAACCTCATTCTTTCCGGTAAAAAGTCGGATTGGATTAGTCAGGTATTCTTACACAATGATGAGTATGCACGACAAGGTATAGAACGTTACAAAAATTTCTATGATCAAGCATTGAAAGATCAAATTAATTCAAGCTTAGTGCGTGCAATTGATTTGATAGCGACAGATAGCCAAGATAGAAGTGCGACAGGTAGTAGAGACGTGGTTGGCGCAGATAGAGTTGCTACCTCAACCAGTGAACGCATAACTGAAATTATTGATGTGTTAGATCTTGGTGATGGACAGAACACATTATCGGTAACAGGTAAAATGTTCGGCGTTAATTACTTTGGTGGCAAAGATGTGGATACCATTCGGTCAGGTGTCACTGAAAATAGCCGTTTCTGGTTAGGTTTGGGAGAGGATCGTGTTGAGCTTGCTCAAATGGCGAACTCTGCAATTTATGCCGGTGCTGGTGAAGATAAAATTACCGTTGGTGGCATAGCGAAACAAGAAGAACGCGGTAGTATTATTAGTGCAGAAGATGGTAATGACACCATTATTATTAATAAGTTAAATCCATCGGTAGCGTTGGAAGCCGATAATTCTCGGATTTCTGGTGGTAAAGGCGAAGATACTATTACGATCAATGGAGATTTATTCGGTACTGGTAATCAAATATTTGGCGAAGCGGGTAATGATACTATTACAATTAGTGGCAATATTCGTGGGTATAATAATTTGATCGATGGTGGAGCAGGTAACGATATCATTACTCTCGATGGTGAGGTTGTGGAAAACCAAGGTGGAAAACTCACAATTCAAGGTGGTGACGGCAATGATACTATTTCTGTAGGTAATATTGGTACAGAAAATAATGTGAGTATTTTTGCTGGATTCGGCAGTGATACTGTTACTATTAAGAATGTTAAAGGTGATAACAAAAGCCTTATTGACTTAGGGGAAGATGGAAATAAGACAGATTACGACATTTTGACTTTAAACAGTTCGTCATCTGATACCTATAATAACCAATTTAGTATTGGAGGTACGCCTTCAGATCACACTCAAATTTGGGGAGCAGAAGAAATTCGGTTTGCTGGTACGGGTGTAACTGTGAAAATTGTAAGCGGTAATCTTGTTAATAATAACACTGGACCGTCTTCAGCTGGAAAAGATGAGTTGTTTATCCGTAATGATGGCGGAGATGCAACGAATAAAGTACAGTTATCACGCGAATGGGTTAAATCTGGTGATTTAATCAGTAAAGAGTTTAATGGTAAAACTTACGACAATGTCCAAGAGTACCATTACTCATCGTCTAACGGTACAAGTGAGGATATTTTATATATTCAACAAGGCGTTACTGTAGAAATTATCTAATTTCTTACCGTTAATCTAATAAAAACCCCTTATGCCGAGAGGCATAAGGGGTTTGTTGTTATTGAAACCAAGAAAAAAAATATTAGTGCAAACTCTGTTCTTTTAATTTCCGCACCATCTGTTCAGTGAAAATATAGTGCGTACCACAACATTCGCATTGCATATCCAAGGTTGGTTTTTCCGCAAAAATTTCGCTGATCTCTTCATCAGAAAGCAACGCAATCGCTGCTCCAGAACGTTCTTGAGAGCAACCGCAGAAAAACTCTGTATGATGTGGTGGATAAATTTCAACAGTTTCTTCGTGATATAGACGATAAAGCAACTCTTCTGCGCTTAAACCAAATAATTCTTCATCTTTTACTGTTGCTGTTAATGTTGCTAAATGTTCAAAATCATCCGGCGAACCTTGACCGTCCGGCATAATTTGTAACAACATTCCGGCAGCCACCGGCTCACCTTGATATTCGCCAAAGCGGATAAATAATTGCGTTTGTAATTGTTCGGAGCGGATGAAATAGTCTTCTAAGCATTCAGTAATGGTCGGTTTATCTAATGCAATAACACCTTGGTAACGTTCACCTTCTTCCGGAATAATGGAGATAACTAAAACGCCTTTACCCACCATCTCACTTAAGCTCATTTCATTACTAATTTCACCCTGTAAGCGTGCTAATGCACGTAACTGTTGTTGATCGTTGCCGTTCACTAAAGCAAGTTTTAATGGCCCATCGCCTTGAATTTGCACTGTAATATTGCCTTTAAATTTTAAGGTTGCTGTTAATAGACTGGTGGCAACTAATAATTCACCTAGTAAATTTTGTACAGGTGTTGGGTAATGATGTGTATTTAATGTTTCTGTAAAAGTTTTGTTTAAACGTACCCATTCCCCGCGAACTGCACGGTTCTTGAAAAGAAATCGGTATAGTTTGTCGTTATCTTGTTTATATAAATCTGTCATAAAAGTTACCTCAAAAATAATTTCACCCCTATATAGGGGTGAAATCGGTATTTACAAGCGTGTGATCGGATTAAATCGTGCGCTTAGGTTGCGTAACCTGTTTAAGCAGTAAAAAGCCGAGCACGGCGGAGAGCGTAGAAGCGGTTAAAATGCCGATACGCGCTAAAATATTGAGCTGATGCGATTCTTGTTCAAATGCCAAACCGGAAAGGAACATTGCCATTGTAAAGCCGATACCACACAATAGCGATACGGCAAAAATATGGCGGAAATTAATCCCTTCGGGCAATTTGGTTAGTTTTAATTTTATTGAAAGGTAACTGATACCGAAAATACCGAGTGGTTTGCCGATAAATAAACCGAGCATCACTGCGAACGGCAGTGGCGACATTAAGGTTTGCCAATCCACGCCTTGGAAAGAGATACCGGCATTGGCGAAAGCGAATAACGGCAAAATCATAAAAGTTACCCAAGGTTGCAGGCTGTGTTCCAGACGGTGTAATAGGTGATCACCATTTTTAGCCTGTAGTGGAATAGAAAAGCCGATAATTACGCCGGCAAGTGTGGCGTGAACGCCCGATTTCAACACGCAAACCCAAAGAATAGTGCCGACAACGCCATAAGGAACTAGCGAGCTGACTTTAGCACGATTCAGCAAAATTAAGATCACAATAGAAATGGTTGCACCGACCAGTGCCACTGTACCCAAATCATTGGAGAAAAATAGTGCAATCACAATAATGGCACCGAGGTCATCGATAATCGCTAACGCCAATAAAAAGACCTTTAACGGCGTTGGTACATTTTTACCGACTAAAGCCATAATACCGAGCGCAAATGCAATATCGGTTGCCATTGGAATTGCCCACCCTTTTGTTAATTCGGGATGATTCAGCGTGGCAGTATAAAATAGCAGCGCAGGTACAATCATTCCACCTAAAGCAGCAATCGCCGGGAAAATGGCAGTTTTAATATTGGATAGTGAACCTGTTAATAACTCTTTTTTTACTTCCAAACCGATAGAGAGGAAAAAAATCGCCATTAAGCCGTCATTAATCCACAGCAACAGCGGTTTGTGCAACTGAAATTGACCGAATTGGAAAGCAACGGTGGTATTCAGCAAGCCTTGATAACAATCGGTCATAAATGGCAGATTGGCGCAAAGGATAGCAAGAAAGGTGGCAATCAATAATAAAATGCCGCCGGCAGGCTCACTTTGAAAAAAGTGTTGGATTCGTTGAGACAGTTTTTGCATTTACACTCCCTTTGAAAATAGAAAAATAAAAAGAAATTAAATCTTAAAGAAAAAGGTTTCTGCCCGTAGCTATCTCGGGCAGAAAGAGAATTATAAATTAATGCCATATTGTTGGCGATAAGCCAACATTTTCGGTAAAAACCCAGAATATTGTTCGGATTGTTGTAAATAGGTAAGCAAATGTTCAAGTGTAATAATAGAACTAACATGGCAGTGGTAATCACGTTCTACTTCTTGAATAGCGGAAAGATCACTTTTGCCTTTTTCTTGTCTATCTAATGCTATCATTACGCCTGCTAATGTTGCTTGATTTGCTTCAATTAATTGCATTGATTCACGGATTGCAGTGCCGGCAGTGATGACATCGTCAATCAACAACACTTTTCCTTGCAATGGGCTACCGATTAAATTACCGCCTTCGCCGTGATCTTTCGCCTCTTTGCGATTGAAGCAGACCGGTTTGTTGATCGCGAATTGATGGTAAAGTGCGGTGGCGGCAGCGGTTGCAATCGGAATGCCTTTATATGCCGGCCCGAAAATCAGATCATATTCAAGCTGTTGTGCTTGAATGGCTTGTGCGTAAAATTCGCCGAGTTTGGCAAGATCTTCACCGCTGTTAAACAGCCCGGCATTGAAAAAGTAGGGACTGACGCGTCCTGATTTTAGGGTAAATTCGCCGAATTTCAGCACATTACGGCTAAGCGCGAATTCAATAAATTGTTGTTGATACTGTTGCATATTTTTTCCTTAATGGCGTTATTCGGCTTGTAGTGCCGCTTTTTGTGCCTGATTGATTTGAGCAATTCCCTGTTTGGCTAAATCGAGTAGAGCCAATAATTCATCGTGGCTGAACGGTTCACCTTCGGCAGTTCCCTGTACTTCAATCATTCTGCCGTCATCGGTCATCACCACATTCATATCAGTTTCTGCATTGGAATCTTCAACATATTCGAGATCGCATAACTGTTGTTGATCAACAATGCCGACTGACACTGCCGCAACCAGATTTTTGATTGGATTTTGCTTAATTAAGCCTTTGTCCAATAAGGTTTGGATTGCATCGTGCAGTGCAACTGCCGAACCGCTGATCGCTGCGGTGCGTGTGCCGCCGTCTGCTTGAATGACATCGCAATCGAGGGTAATGGTGCGTTCGCCAAGCAGGGTGAGATCGACCATCGCACGTAAAGAACGACCGATCAAGCGTTGAATTTCCATTGTGCGTCCGCTCTGTTTGCCTTTTGCCGCTTCACGTTGCGTTCTGACATTGGTGGCGCGCGGCAACATTCCGTATTCGGCGGTAATCCAACCTTGGTTTTGTCCTTTTAAAAAACGAGGGACGGTTTCTTCGATAGTGGCATTGCAAAGCACTTTGGTGTCGCCGAATTCGATTAATACTGAACCTTCGGCGTGTTTGGTGTAATAACGATTGATTTTGATAGGGCGCATTGCGTGATTATCACGATTATTTGGGCGCATAATATTCTCCGATTGGCTAAAAATAATCGGAGATTTTAGCATAATTTATCAGATCGTTGGCGCGCTCTCGTCCGGATTTGTTGGCGTTTGATCAATATTTTCATCGACTTCGGGTTTTGGTTCAGCGGATTGTGTCTGTTGCTGTAAGCGGTAATAGTTGATGATGCTGTTGTGATAACGGCGAATATTTTCAACATATTGGTAGGCTTCGTAACCGCGCGCATAACCGAATTTGAGCTTGCTGTAATATTTTTTATCCGCTAATAATGGCAGATTATTTTTCACATCAAGCCAGTTATTCGGATCGCCGCCAAGCGATTCAGTTAAGCGGCGCACATCCAACAAATGCCCCAAACCTAAATTGTAGGCAACCAATGCGAACCAAATTTTATCCTCTTCGGCAATGGTTTCCGGCATTTTTGTTAGTAATAACTGTAAATATTCCGAGCCGGCTTTAATGCTCTGTTCCGGATTATTGCGATCCTCAATCTGCATTCGAGTAGCAGTTTCTTTGGTCAACATCATAATACCGCGAACGCCAGTTGGTGAGGTGGCATTGGCATCCCAATGCGATTCCTGATAAGCGATGGCTGCCAGTAATTTCCAGTCAAGCGGATTGGCATAACGTTGAAACAGTTCCAAATAATTCGGCAATGTGTTTTCGATCGCTTGGATGTAAGTTCGGGCGTCAACATAATCAAAGCGAGAAAGATGACTGAAATATTTCTCCTCAATGCGTGAAATTAACCCCGACTCTTTCGCCTGACTCATAAAATCAAGTAGCGACGCCTGTAATTCATTGTAAGGATTATGTGGTAAATACCAGTTTACAGAGGTTTCTTCACTTAAATCGAAACCGACCGCAATGGTTGGTTTCACTTGCTGAATGGAGGCAATATCCATTGAACTGGCGATAGTGTAATCTGTCTTGCCGTCAGCCACTGCCAACAACGCCTCTTCAATTGAGAGATTGTTATCTGTTTGCCATTCAAGTTGGGGGTATTGCTGTTTGAGTTGTTGCAATTTTTCTTGTAGATTGCGGTCATTGGCAATGAGTAATTTGCCTTTTAATTGGTTGAGATCGTAAGGACGAGCCGTGTTTTTGCGGTAAACCAACTGCCACGAAGAGGAGTAATAACTCGGACCAAGCTGAAAATATTCCGCTTTTTCCGGTTGATACATTAAATTGGCAGCGGCGAGATCAATCTCATTGTTCTCCAATGCGGCGAACAGTTTTTCTGAAGTATCAAATGTTTTGATATTCAACGCCACATTTAAATAATCGGCAAAGGCTTTTGTTAATTCATATTCCAAACCGGCAGCACCGTTGGAGCTGACAAAATAGGAGAAAGCGTTATTGATGGTGCCGACGACCAACTGTTCACGTTTTTGAATCGAAGAGAATAGGTTATCCTCGGAACGCATAATTTTTTGCCACGGAAAAACCATATCGATTGCCCAAAGCAGCAGACAGCAGGCTAAGAAAATGCGTAAAGATAAACCTTTCAATGAAACCTCGATCATCAATCTGAAAAAAGGCGCATTGTATAAGATCTAATCGTTAACTACAAATAAGAGTTTACGCAAACGTTTCCGTTTAAATGTAAGTTTAGGTATAATAAATAACGATTTTTTCATTTTCTAAATTTTAGGTGATATTGCTATGATGCTGATTTTCCGTGGGGCGGCAGCCCTGTCTGATTTCCGAGTTTCTCGCCTTTCTTCACAACTTGCCGAACAACAGATTGCACTTCAAAGTTGCCAAACACATTATCTCTATTTTGTTGAGGTTTCCAAAACTTTGACGGCACAGCAAATTGAACAATTAAGTCAATTGTTTGAAGCCAATGCGGTGATGTTGTTTCCGGCAACGTCGGAAGAAGAGAACTTTTTGCGTGGACAGATTGTGATTCCTCGCATCGGTACAATTTCACCTTGGTCATCAAAAGCGACCGATATTATTCATAATTGCGGTTTGATGGATGTGGTGCGCGCGGAACGTGGCATTTTATACGAATGCCGTTTTGCCGCAGCATTAAATGATGCACAACAGGCTGTTTTCGAGAAATTGATTCACGACCGGATGATGGAAGAGGTGGTTTCTGATTTCTCACAATTACCGCAACTGTTTGCCCAACAAGATCCTAAACCGTTTAAAACTATTGATTTATTGGGCGGTGGCAGAGCAGCATTGGAGCAAGCTAACGTTGAGTTAGGTTTGGCGTTGGCAAGCGATGAAATGGATTATTTATTAGAACAGTTTGCGTTGCTGAAACGTAATCCGACAGATGTTGAACTTTATATGTTTGCACAGGCGAATTCAGAACATTGCCGCCACAAAATTTTTAATGCGGATTGGACAATTGACGGCAAAGCGCAACCGAAATCGCTGTTCAAAATGATCAAAAATACTTACGAAAAAACACCGGATTATGTGTTCTCGGCTTATAAAGATAATGCGGCAGTAATGGAGGGTTCGATTGCCGGGCGTTTCTTCCCGGATCAGGACGGTGCTTATCGTTATCATAGCGAAGCGATGCCGATTCTAATGAAAGTGGAAACACACAATCACCCGACAGCAATTTCGCCGTTCCCGGGCGCCGCGACCGGTTCCGGCGGCGAGATTCGTGATGAGGGGGCGACAGGCCGTGGTTCTAAACCAAAAGCAGGTTTAGTCGGTTTTTCCGTTTCCAATTTATGTATTCCAAATTATCAACAACCTTGGGAAGGGCCGTTATCTAAACCAAATCGTATTGCTTCCGCATTGGAGATTATGATTGATGGGCCGCTTGGTGGTGCAGCATTTAATAATGAGTTCGGTCGTCCGTCTTTATTGGGTTATTTCCGTACTTATGAACAAAAAGTGAATAGTTTTAACGGCGAAGAGGTGCGTGGTTACCATAAGCCGATTATGCTTGCCGGCGGTATGGGTAATATTCGTGAAGACCATATCCAAAAAGGCGAAATTCCGGTTGGCGCAAAATTAGTGGTGCTTGGCGGGCCGGCAATGAATATTGGCTTGGGCGGCGGTGCAGCCTCTTCAATGACATCAGGTAAATCAGCCGAGAATTTAGATTTTGCTTCCGTGCAACGTGATAATCCGGAAATGGAACGTCGTTGTCAGGAGGTAATTGACCGTTGTTGGCAAATGGGATCGGATAACCCGATTCTGTTTATCCACGATGTCGGTGCCGGCGGATTATCCAACGCAATGCCGGAATTAGTGAATGACGGCGGACGAGGCGGTCGGTTTGAATTGCGTAAAATTTTAAGTGATGAGCGCAATATGAGTCCGTTGGAAATTTGGTGTAATGAATCGCAAGAACGTTATGTTTTAGCGGTCAGTGCCGAAAAATTGCCATTATTTGAACAGCTTTGCCAGCGTGAACGTGCACCGTATGCTGTGATTGGCGAAGCGACAGAAGAAAAACATCTAACATTACACGATGATCATTTTGCAAATCAGCCGATCGATTTGCCGATGAATGTGTTGTTGGGTAAAGCGCCGAAAATGCAACGCAATGAGGTGTCTAAACAGGTTAATTCACAACCATTACAAACCGATAAAATTGATTTAAGCGAAGCGTTGCATCGTGTATTACGTTTGCCGGTGGTGGCGGAAAAAACATTCTTAATCACTATCGGCGACCGTTCGGTAACAGGAATGGTGGCTCGTGATCAGATGGTCGGTCCGTGGCAGATTCCAGTCGCCGACTATGGGATGACGACCAGCAGTTTCGACAGTTATCACGGTGAAGCAATGTCAATGGGTGAACGTGCACCGGTAGCATTATTGGATTTTGCAGCGTCGGCACGTCTTGCGGTGGCAGAAGCGATCACCAATTTAGCAGCGGTGAATATCGGCGATTTGAAACGTGTGAAACTTTCTGCGAACTGGATGTCGGCGGCAGATCATCCGGGTGAAGGCGCCGGTTTATATCAAGCGGTTAAAGCCATCGGTGAAGAGCTTTGCCCGGCATTAGGTTTAACCATTCCGGTCGGAAAAGATTCAATGTCGATGAAGACCACTTGGCAAGAAAACGGTGAGCAAAAAACAGTCACCGCACCATTATCATTGGTGATTAGCGCATTCTCACGCGTGGAAGATGTGCGTAAAGCGGTTACTCCTCAATTAAGAACGGATAAAGGGGAAAGCGAGCTGATTTTTATTGATCTTGGTGAGGGTAAAAATCGTTTAGGTGCGACTGCTTTAGCACAAGTATATCAACAACTTGGCGATAAACCGGCGGATGTGGAAAATCCGCAACGATTAAAAGCGTTCTTTGATGCAATGCAACAGTTGGTGCAACAGCAAAAATTATTGGCATATCACGATCGTTCCGATGGTGGATTAATTGTGACTTTAGCAGAAATGGCATTTGCTGGTAATTGTGGCGTTGATGTTAATCTTCAGCCATTAGGTCAAGATAATCTTGCTGTGTTGTTCAACGAAGAATTGGGTGCGGTATTGCAGATTCGTCAACAGGATCATCAAGAAGTGTTTGATATTTTATCGAAATATCAACTGGATGCCGTAGCAACTGTATTAGGTTCAGTCAATAATGAAAATGCTATTGTAGTGAGAAATGGCGAACAGGTAGTATTGCAGCAAGCTCGTTCTGAATTACGCCAAATTTGGGGTGAGCTAACCTGGCAAATGCAACGTCTACGTGATAATCCGGCGTGTGCGGATCAGGAATATCAAGCAAAAGCGGATGCCGATAATCCGGGCTTATCCGCCAAATTGAGTTACAACCCGGATGAGGATGTTGCCGCACCTTATATTGCTGTCGGTACAAGACCGAAAATTGCTATTTTGCGTGAACAAGGCGTTAATAGTCACGTGGAAATGGCGGCAGCATTTGATCGTGCCGGTTTCCAAGCAATTGATGTTCATATGAGTGACTTGATTGAGGGTCGCCATAATTTGGTGCAGTTTAATGCGTTGGTCGCTTGTGGCGGTTTCTCTTACGGTGACGTGTTAGGCGCAGGTGGCGGATGGGCAAAATCTATCTTGTTCCATAATAATTTACGTGAACAGTTTGTTCGTTTCTTCGAAGACCAAAATAAAATTGCGTTAGGTGTTTGTAATGGATGCCAAATGATCTCTCACCTTAAAGAGATTATTCCTGGTGCAGATTTGTGGCCGAAGTTTGTACGAAACCGTTCTGAACGATTTGAAGCGCGTGTAGGATTGGTCGAAATTAACGAGAATAATTCATTATGGTTTGCCGGAATGGCAGGATCACATATGCCGATTGCTGTTTCTCACGGTGAAGGACGTGCCGAATTTGCTTCCGATGAACAGATCAACGCATTGCAACAACAAGGACAAGTGATTGCACAATATGTGGATAATTACCTTAATCCGACCGAACAGTACCCGGCGAACCCGAACGGCTCGCCATTAGGAATTACAGCGGTAAGTAATAGTGATGGGCGTATTGCCATTATGATGCCGCATCCGGAACGTGTATTCCGTTCTGTAACGAACTCTTGGTATCCGGATGATTGGAGCGAAGATGGTGCTTGGATGCGTTTATTCCGTAACGCGAGAGTGGCACTAAAATAGTCGTAAAGTCTGTATTTTAATCGTTTCGCTGAAAAAATCAGCGAACGATTAAAAAAATCAAAAATAGGGTTGCAAGGCATAAAAAAATCCCTATAATGCCGCCTCACGCAACGAGAGAGGAACAACGCCGGTTAAGCAATATCGGTGAGTATCCAAGAGAGTGAAAAACTTGAAAAAATCTTGTTGACAATAAAGGTCGAGATAAGTAGTATAGGCGACCTTGTCGCGAAAGCGCGACATTGTTCTTTAAAAAACTATCAGACAATCTGTGTGGGCATTCGTAGATAACAAATTGAGTGACTCAATAGAATTCAGGAATAACTTGACTGAGAGAAGTTAATATCAGGAGAGCGAATTCCAAAAGAAATTATCTTGAATGCTGAAGAAATCAATTCAAAACGATAAGTCAGTGATTTAAGAGCGAGATTAAATTGAAGAGTTTGATCATGGCTCAGA